>Ga0194116_10008305_pt1 | contig 10550 bp, 1 predicted proteins | sample TA2MahsurfametaG_4_FD_148617 | JGI IMG/M metagenome (GOLD analysis project Ga0194116, IMG submission 148617) | Freshwater microbial communities from Lake Tanganyika, Tanzania - TA2015008 Mahale S9 surface | ecosystem: Environmental > Aquatic > Freshwater > Lake | place: Tanzania: Lake Tanganyika... | reverse complement strand
TTTGTATATTTTATTTTAAGCGAATTTCAATTTTTTATAATTTAATAAGATAAAACTTTTAAATTTTATTTTAAAATTTAAAATATTATTATATTTATATTATTTATATATTGCAAATTTGATTATTAAGACAGTTTAATTTTCTTTGAGGAAAATCTGATTTTTTTACATATATAAAATGAAAAATTTTAGAAGATATGTAAATAAGAGATTTTTACTAGTTAGGTTAAAACAAAAGTAATACTAGCAATTTTAGCTAAATAAAAATTTAACATATTTGGAATCACTTAGGCATAGTTAATTTTAGAAGTTTATTAAAAAATTTTTTGATATTACAGTAAATTCTTTACTAGAAAATATTAGTATCTAAAATAAAATAAGATTTAGTAAAAGAGTGAAAATTTCATTAAATGTAAACAATAAAATTTCAAAATAAATTAATGATAAATTTAATTTCGAAATAAGATTAATGTAAATAAATTTGATTTCCAATTTTACTTTTACAAAAATAACTATAATTAATTATTCTCTTGTTATCTAATATATAGAAAGGCTTCTTTAAATCTCTGACTTTTTATTTTCAAATGATATCTAAATTTTAAAAGTTTTCTGAAATATTTTTATTCCTTTTCAGACAGAGATAAAATGTTAGAGAATTATGCTTCTATTTATTTCGCTTTATTTCTAATTAAGCTACTAAATGTTTAGCTTCACTTCAAATTACCAAAAATCTTTACAGAAGATTTTAATTTAAAAATTATTTAATCTATTAAAATTTCAAATTAAATTTTAACAAAATTTTCTTTTTCAAATATTTATCGGTAAAATAAATTGATAATTAACTACTTTAAAAATTTTAAAATAGTAGTAAACTTTTCTTCCTTAAAATTTAAAAAATTGTCAATGAACTTATTAATTAGTTTTTCTAAAAAATTTTAATTTTGACATTTATTCACAAATTTATTTTTTTATAAATTAATTAAATTTTCACAACCAAATTCTAAATAAAACATTTTTATTATTTTTGTTTGTTATTCAATATGGTTTCCTTCAACTAAATTTTTTTTGAATAGAATATAAACTTATTACTCAAAAAAAATTTTAAATTTGGGAAATCAAAATTTAATAATGATTTTACAATTACAAAAAATTGAAGCAACTAAAGATTTATTAATTTATGATAAAAACTTTACAAATGATCATTCAAAGAATCAATGAGAAAAAATTTTTTAATTTTGATTTATTTTTTATTCAAAAAATAAAATTTAATTTGGTAACATAATTTATTATATAAATTTGATATTAAATAAATATAAATAATTAAAAAAATGGACATTCAATCAATAAATGAAGTAATTTTAAATTTAGAAAAAGTGAAAAACCAACTTCTAGAATACATGAAGGCCAATAATCTTTCATCTACTTGTGATTTAGAAAATCATTTCTCCGTAACAAACGATGATTATATGATGAGCATTTATAGAGAATTCAATGATGAAAAAGAGAAATTAGATCAAAACCACTTACAAATATCAGTTATAAAAGTAGAAAAACTCTTCATAGATTATGGAATTTCGGAAGAAGAAGTAGATGCTATTATTTCATTATTGGCCAAAAATAATTTTGAATTAAATATAAAAATCGAAGCTAATATAACTCCTATGGAAACAGAATTTTACTCTCAATCTACAACAACTGATCCTCAAGCTAATCTGAACACTCTTCAAGGTCAAATTAACACATCTATAATAGAATCTTTTATTGCGGATGAGGAGATTCCTTTTACTTTTGATGATTTAGAAGAAATAAATCAATTGCCAAATAGCTTTTTAAAATTTTTAAAACTTTTGGTTTTTCATTTAGTAAAAATTTCATCTGAATCTAAAAACTCGAACGAAGCCAAATCCAAATTCAAACAACATGAAATTTTATTTAATGAAATTTGGAAAAAAATTGAAATTTATTACATTTATAATAAAATCTCGAATTTTGACGAAGCCGAAAAACTAAAAAATTTACTTCAAAAGGAATTATTTGAAAACTTGATGCTTAAAGAATCCTTAATTATTATTTCAAAAATAAAATCAAAAGTGATTCCTTTGGACATGAATAAGCTTAAATTCTATTACGAAAAGAGTATTATAGCCGCACAGAAAATAAAAGGAAAAAATGTAGTAGCTTTATTAGGAAATTCTAATGCTGGAAAATCCACTATAACTTTGTACATATCAGGTTCCAAAATGAAAGAAATTTTAATAGACAAAAAAATTCCTCATATTTATGCTGAAAGTTTCATTTATCCAGAGCTCCAGGATATTAAAACTTCTTATAAATCTTTATCTGAAACTAGATATGTTTTTACATTTAAAGTAAATTATGAAGATTTAAACTTGAGAATTCATGGTAGCACTTTCACTTATATTGCTGATTTGCCTGGTTTATTTGAAAATAGAGATATAGAAACCGAAATATCTAATAACCTTGGTGTTTTAAGATTTTTAAAAGCATGTAAAACTTTGAAAATTTTGTATGTTCTTAATTACAAAGATATGGTTGCAAATAACTGCCAAGGAGTAAGAGACCTTGTTAATGTAATCATAAGCCTAGTAGGGTCTGTTGAGGCTTATATTGATAAATTTTTGTTTGCCATTAATAAAGCTACAGAAAAAGAATTTGAAGAATTAAAAGGAAGGATTATTAACTTAGAACTCACTGAAGCAGAAAAAGAAAATACAGAATTTGTTAGAGCATTAAGAAAAATTGCCAATTGGATAAAAAAGACGAGCTTTTTAATTCACCCCCTCAACAAAGAAGGTTTGCAAGATATTTATGAAAAAATAGAAGATATTAAAGAATTTAAAAATCCTGGTGAAGTTTTCAATTTAACCTTATCTCCAAATGCAAAATTAGTTTTAAGAGACTATGTTTATTCTAAAGAGAAATTCATTATAAATGCACTTGATAATGGAGATAAATTATTATTGATTAATCAAATAGAAGAATTATCCTTCTTTAATGAAATTGAAGAAATGAATGATTTACAATCACGATTACAAGAAATTTTTGAAATTATTAAGAAGACTTTAGATGAAAATTATGATAAAATGCTAAAAATAATTAACGAAATTAAAAGCCAAAATATTTTATTGAATAAAAGCCAAGTGAAAGAAATTGAAGATTTATATCAAAAGCTTAAAAATTTAGATGAAGTTATTTCTTTACTACCTGAAGATAAAAAACCTACATTTAAGTTTTCAGATGCAAAACATTTAATAGAAGAATTTTTAAAAGAAATTACTCAAGTTAACTTGCCTAAAGAAGAGCAATTAGATTATTTATTCTTTTCTGATATTAATAAAAAATTGACAAACGTTTTTCTCCTTAGTAATTACTTGCATAGTTATAAAGAAAATTACTTAAAGTTTTATAAGAACTTAAAAGAAAAAAATGTGATGAATTTAGTAGAAGACTACAAAAGATGTTTTTCAGAATTCAAATATGATGAGAGTTATAGACTTTTCCGAATAATAAAAAATTTAGATAAACTGATTTCTCACTTTCCTTCAGAATTTCCAGAAAAATTTGACTTTGATACGTTTGTTAGATTTGACCTGGAACTCAATATAAAAGATGCAAAGGAGACTGAATTAACGGAGAGATTAAAAAAGGAAATAAATTTGATATTTGATTTAAATCTGGAATCTTTGTGTGATATATTTACTTATGAAAATGATATTATGAAAGAAGATAAAATTATTAAAGTAAAAGATTTAATGAATGAATTAAATAAAATAAAAGATAGCAAAATCTCTTATTTATTTGAGAAAAGTAAGCTAAGAGAATCAAACGAAAAAATTGGAATTGCAGCAAAGTCATATATTAATAAAAGAAATGATTCAATTAATTCTATGATTGCTTCTAATGAAAATATTATAATTGACAATCTACTTCTTGATTATGAATCACTTAAATCGATTTCTGAAATAGAACAAATTTCAAATTTAGTTTGGGAAACATATTCCAAAACATGCGATATACTTAAAAAGATTTTAATCAAAATAAATGATGAAACGAAGATTTTTTTAAAAAAAATCGTGGATTGCTCGATTGATAGTGATGAAGATAATATAATATTTCAAAAAGATGTTCAAAGTTTGAATACTTTGGTAAATATGGTAGATAAATCAGAATTGATAAAATCATTAGATTTAAACTTCAAAGAAAATTTCTATTCTATGATTAAAGATGATCTTAATAATTATAGAATTATTTCAATTAATCAGGCAAATAATGGAAATAGCATTTCAATCAATGAAGTAAATTTAATGCCAATAATAAAAAGCTTTTCAAGGCTTTCAATATTAAATGGATCAGAATTAACAACTATAGTTTTAAAAGAAAATAATTATGATAGTGAAATCAGCAACTTAGAAGGAAAACTTCAGAAATTTATAGAAGATCAAATAAAATCAATAAATGAGGAAAATTTAGATTTGAACCTGAAACCCTTTAAAAATAATTTTATAAAAAGGATAAATAATATCCAAAAACTTAAAAAAATTAAAAAAGAAAATTTATCACAATTGACTGTTACTTATGAAACTTCTTTAAATGTGTCTAATGAAAAATTTAAACAAATTATTTTCACTTCAATTAAAAATATGATTGATTTATTTAAAATAAAAAAATTCACTGCTGAATCTATAGAAAAAGATTGCAAGATAATAAATTTAGGTTATGATTGCTTGAAAGAAATTGAAGATATAAAAATCAAAGATGAATATATATATTTATTTAGTATTTTGAATGAGAATGAAAATTATAATTTAGAAGATTATAATATTGTTTTTTCGGATTTAAAACAATATTTTTCAAAATCTTTATTAGATAATGATATCAATATTAATTTAAATTTATTAAGAAATGTTTTTGAACTTCTTCTTGAGAAGTTGGTTCGCTTTGATGAATTTAACTTTGGTTCAAAACATATTCATACCTTTTCAAAATTATATCAAAATTGCTATGATTCAATTAGATCCAGTATCCCAACAATTGAAAAAAATGATAAAGAAAAAATAGCGAGTAAAGATTATCAAGGCTTAATTGAAAATATTAAGGATATAGAAAAAGATTTTAAAGATCCAATAAATGTTAACAGATATAAATCAATAGAATTTCAATTGAAATTAAATGTTAGAAATGCTTGCGAGAAAATTAATAACAATTTGAAATTGATTCATACTGATTATTTAAAAGAAGAGAATATTCATGAAATTGATCAAAAATCAGAAGAATTAAATAATATCGAAGAATTTCTTGGTAAATTTTTTGAATTTGATGAAATGAAAAAAACGCAAGAAATAACCTCAAAAAAAATATCAAATTTATTTGACCAAATGCAAAAGCAAATAATTTGTTATTTTCAAGGATCTCAATTTGCCCATGCAGAAAAAGTCTTAAAAAAACGAGCTTCATATGTTCATATTTTAGCTAATGTAAATAATATAGATGTCGAATTTGATACTATTCAAGCTTTGAAAAAACAAATATTTTTAGAACTAAAAAAATTTTTTACAGAACTTCCCATAAAGAAATATAGGATTAATCAACCAAAAAAAATATTTGATCAAATTGATAAAGATGAAATAAAAAATAATATTGATATTTCAAATGATTACTCTGCTCTTAAGACAGAGTTAATTAATATCATAGACTCTAATTACGCCAATGAAATTGAAAAAATAGTTTCAGGAAATGGTAGTTTAAATAAAAAAGAAGACCTATTAAAAACATTAGAAGAATCAACAGATTATTTGCCAGAAGAAATAAAGAATTATCAAAGGATACAAATAAATAAAGAAACAAAAAGATTAGAAAAAGAAAAAACAAGTTTTTCTGCCTTAATAGATGAGCTAATAAAAAAGCAAAACTTCAAAGAAATAAATGAAATGTTTGATAAAAGCTGGAGTTATGAAATAAATGAGAAAGTAAATAAATCAATAAAGGAAAAATCTTGCCAATTATTGAATGAACTTAACAAGATTTTCGAAAAATCTGAGTTTGAAAATATTAGAAATAATATAATAAATACTTATGATCATTTCAATAGTTTATCCAATTTTTCTGATTATCTATTAAATTCAATAAAAGATTATAAAAGTAATTTTAATAAGAATATAAAAAAAATTTTCAAGGATGAAAAACAAATCTTTTGCTTATCTAACTTAGAATTTAATTTAGATTTAAATGTTCCTCAAGAAACAGAAGAAAGTTCAGTATTATCAGAAAATACTAATGATTTCAATGATTTTTCTTTAGCAAATATGTATTTCATAAAAGAATTGTTAAAATTAATAAATGAAAGACCAGAGATAACTGAATTCTCTTCTCTTAATTTAGGAGAAGAATTTCAATCTTTTTTCAAATCAATAGAAGTATCTATTATAAAAATAGAAGAAAAATACCAAGAAAAATTGCAAGAAAATATAATTTGTTATAAATCCATTCTTGGAATTTGTAAAAAAGTTAAACATTTCCACCATCATCTAAAGGTTTTAAACACTGATGAGATGACTAAAGTGTTACTAAATGAAACACAGATTAAATATGAAAATTTTGTTAAATTAATAACAAGCTTTAAGTCCTATGATGCTAGAATTAAAGAGATTGAAATTTACATTAATAATTATAAAAATTACATTAAACAAATAGATTTTATAAATGAACAAATAAAGAATAAAGATGAAAAATCCTTAGAACTATTTTTTGGAGATTTGTTTTCGAAATATAATTCTTGTTTATTTTTCGACTCCTTCTTAGACTCTAATTATAGTTCCAAAAAATCTTCAAGAGAGATCGAAATGCATTTAAAGAATAAGGGAGAAGAATTGAAAAAAGAAATATTAGAATTTGACTTATCATCAGATGAAAATATAAAAGTTGATAAATTGATTGAATTTAATAAAGATATTCTTATTCTTAAACAATTTTCTTCTTTATTTACTAATTTTATTGATTATTATCAAATAATGCAAGAAAAAAAAAATAAGATTAAAGATGCTTTAAAATTAGAGAGAGATGCTGTTTTCACTGATTTAATTAAAATTAATTCAATAATGAATCATTTAATCAAATCGAAAAAAATTAGTTCAATTGTGAAAAGTTTTGAAAAAGAATTTGAAGACAATATTAGTAATTATATAAATGAATTAAAAATAAAGAAAGATCCCCAAGAAACTTTCAACAGATTAGGATTATTATTACAAGATGATACTAATTATGGATCTGAAATTATGAGACAGTACAATGTGTTTGATGGATTTAAAAATACCTTGTATAAGCCGCTCTTGGAAAAGTTTGGTATTGATTATGTTATAAAAAATTTAAAAATACAGACAATAGATAATATTGATTTTAAAATGAATAATATTTGTGATCAAAAACTAAAAGATTTTTTAAAAGATAAATATGAAGAATATTTTGAAGTATTTAAGCAATTAATAGAGACACACCTTCGAAACAATGAACAAGGAATGGTAGCTATTAGAGATAAATTAAAAACTTTAATTGCTGATGATTTCCAAGAAAATAAAGAAGAAAAAATTATTCCTACTAATTCATATGCTGATATACCAAAAATTTTAGGACACGTATGCGCAATATTTACTATCTATAACTCTAAAAATTATTATAATTTAGATGATACAAAATTTGAAGATAAAAATTTGCTTATTCCTCATCCTGCCCAAATAATTGCTATTTTTGAAATTTTTTGTTTAGATACTAAAAAAAGTGATAAAATTAAAAACAATTTAGTTGAAGTTTGTACAGGAGAAGGAAAAAGCATAATTTTAGGATTAACATCAATTATATTTGCTCTTTTTGGATACGAAGTAAGTGTTGCATGCTATAGTTCCAATTTAAGCAAAAGAGATCATGATTCTTTCAAAGAAATATATGATTTCTTTGGAGTCTCCAATTTTATTTATTATGGAAATTTTAATTGCATTTTAGAAAAAATTTTATATAAAGAAGTTAATATAAAAAATTATTATAAAGAAATAATATTTAATAAAAATGAAAATATTCTTACACAATTCAAATCCTCAAAGAGATTTCAAGTTATGTTATTTGATGAAGTTGATATATTCTTTTCAAAAGATTATTATGGAAAAATGTATTCCCCTAGTATTGAATACAAGGATAAAACTATTATTGCTTTATTCGAATTGATTTGGAAACATAGAACAAAAGAACCAGATAAATTTCTCACATTTATTAAAGAGTCTTCTGAATTTATTGATTGTAAAAATTTATTTGGAAAATGGGAAGATTTATTAGAAGAAAATTTGAAAGATATTTTAAATGATTTATATAATTTCGAAACTCATCAATATATTCCATTAAATAATAAAATAGGTTACAAAGAAAATGATTTAGTAGTTTATAATATAAGATACGGATATAAAACAATTTTTGCTTATTTTAAAGAATTTGAAAATTTTAAAATTACTAGAGAATCTTTAGAGGAGAGTATTGGTATAACAATTAAATGTTCTGATTTTTCATATTCAGAAATTCCAAAGAAATTTGATTATATATTTGGAGTAAGTGGCACTCTAAGAACATTAGGAAGAGAGCAGAAAAAAATGATTGCAGATGAATATGATATTAAAAAATATACAATTTTACCTTCAGTATTTGGTAATAATAACCTACAATTTGATAAAATCAATAATTTTTATATTGAAAGTGACGATATAAAAAACTTAAATGAAAACTTAGAAGAAAAAAATAATAATGATAAAATTTGTAATGATAAAAAAGATGAAATTGATAATAATGACAAAACGATAAAAGTAGATGAAACAAATGATGAAGTGATTACAAATAAAATAACATTCAATGGAAATACTCAATATATATTCCGAATAAACCATGAAATCAATAAAGGTTTAATGGGCCATTACTCTCGTAAGAAAATAAGGCCTGTTTTGATATTTTTCAGAGATATTAATCACTTAAACAAATTTCTCTCAACATGTAATTTCCCGAAAGAAAATTTCAATATTTTATCTGAAAGATTAAACGAAAAAGAAATTCAAAAAGGCATAAAAGATGTATCTGTAAATGGTAAAGTTACACTTGCTACAGCATCTTTCGGAAGAGGTTATGATTATTTAATTACCGATAAGGTTTTAGATGCTGATGGAGGTCTTCATGTCATTCAAACTTATTTATCTGATGATATGGCTGAACAAATTCAGATAATGGGAAGAACTGCTAGGCAAGGGAAGATTGGCTCTTATACCTTAATTATACAATATGAAGAATTGAAAAAAAAATTTGAAATTACAAAGGAAACTTTGGAAAAACAAAATTCTAAATATGAATATGTTATAAAAGCAAGGGATTCTCAAAATGAAATTATATTTAAAAATAATAAAGATATTATGGAACAAATGAAAAATATACATTTAGATTCAATAAAATTGATAGAATTAATAAAGAATAATAATCTAGATGATTTTGAAGAGATAAAAAATCAAATTTTAAAGCTTAATAGAGGAGTTAATTTTTCTCCTGGTTATAAAGCCAGAACAAAAATTTACATAGATGCAACAAGTTCAATGGAAACTCTAATTGAACGGTTGAAATTAGTGATCAATATAATGTTTAAAAAATTAAATGAAATTTTAAAAAATAATTATATTTCAGAAAATTCATTTAGTATTCAAATTGTAAGATTTAGAAATTACGATGTAAGTAAAGAAGATATTCTAGTTAGAAGTGGATGGGAAATGAGATCTGAGAATTTGATTGAATTCTTGAATGAAACGAAATGTATAGGTGGATGGGATAAAGAAGCTATTGAACTATGCTTGTATGACGCTGCAAAAGAAACCAATGAGCTTACTAATATAATAATATTTAGTGATTCTGCAAGTAATAATAAAAGATGTACCGAGCTTAAAAGAAGTCATGAAACTGAATCCTTTACTGAAAAAAATATTAAACCTTTTGAATATTGGAACACTTCCGAATTCAAAGATGTAATAGATGTTGAAAAGGAATTGGAAAAAGTAAAAAATATGAATATCCCAATTTACGGATTTTATGTAGAAAATTCTGAAAAATCACAAGATAAGAGACTTGAAGCTGAAGGTTTTTTTAAAAATATATCTAGTGAAACTAAAGGTTTTTATCTAAAAGTTATTCTAGAACAAGAAAATGAAGCTGATAGATTAGCAAAATTTATTTCCGAACCAATAATTCAAGCAATAGGAAAAAATATTGGTGATGATCAAAAAATAGCAAACTTAATAAAAGAATTTGAAAAGCAATATGTATGAGTAATTAATGAATGATTTAATATAAGGGTTAGGGTTTTTATAATTTTCATATTAAAAATTAGTTCTATCAAATAAATATAATAAGATCTTTGATTTAATTAATTATTTGTTTAAAAAAAAAATTATAAGATTTCTTTTCGTTAAAAAAAATTTGTAAAATCCATTTTTTTTATATTTAATGGGGATTGGGGATTGGGG
>Ga0194116_10008303_pt1 | contig 10552 bp, 5 predicted proteins | sample TA2MahsurfametaG_4_FD_148617 | JGI IMG/M metagenome (GOLD analysis project Ga0194116, IMG submission 148617) | Freshwater microbial communities from Lake Tanganyika, Tanzania - TA2015008 Mahale S9 surface | ecosystem: Environmental > Aquatic > Freshwater > Lake | place: Tanzania: Lake Tanganyika... | reverse complement strand
CCCCAATAAATATCAAGCAAATCTTGAAAATTTACAAGTTAATCTATTATTTTATATTTTTATATAAAATAATAATTATTTGATTGTTTATATTTATTAACCTTGAAAAAATTTTAATTTTAATCATGTCCAATATGGTGAGTTGTACTGAAAAAATAGTTTCGAATGGCTATTCTGCGAATTTTTTAAATAAAGTTAATCAGATTAATAATGCTGAAGATGAAAAATTGAATAAAACAATAACTGATTTTTCAGAATCTGAAGAAATAAACATTTCAAGAGAGAATTTTGATCTTTCGAAGATCAATGAAAAAAAAAAAAAAGATAATCAATTAGAATTGATAGTTTTTGATGAAGAAACGAAAATGCAAATAGATAAAAACTCTAGTCTTTCAAACGATAATAATCTTTTAAATGAGAATAATTTATTTCAAAATAAACCTATAAATCACAATTTCAAGGTAATTAGGAATACTTTTAATATCAATAATATTGATAATAGTAATCAAAGTAAATTGGGAAAATTAAGCAGCAATAATTTAGAGAAATCATCCAATAAAGAGCTCAAAAACGATAATAATTTTAAAGCAGATAAAAATTCAAGAAATATTAATAAAAATAAACCTTTCGTTTGCATTGGGAGCCAAGATGTAACAGCTAATTTAACAGAAAATAACGCTAATAATTTGAGTTCTAAGAAATTCAATATTTTCCAAACATACAATTTTAATAAATCAAATCAACATTCCTTTCTTAATGATAATATCTCTGAAAAGATTAATTTAAAGGAAGATAATTTTTCCTCATTTACCGAGAAAAAAGAATCACTTTTAGAACAAGAAGAAAAGGAAATTCTACAAAATTTTGTTCAAAAAAAGCAAAAAAAAAAAAAAAGAACTTTTAATTTAGAATTTATTCCTTCAGATGAAAGCTCTATTTTGGATAATTATAATTCCGATTCTAATTGTACAATTAATTCTAATTTGGAAGAAAATGACAATGAAGAAAATTCTTCTAAAACTGAAAAATCAGATAATTCTCCAAGAAAAAAAAGATTAGATTCAGATTACAAAGCAGGGCGATGGACAAATGAAGAACATGTAAGCTTTTTGGAAGCAATTTTTTTATATAATAACAATTGGCGAAAAGTTCAGCAACATATAAAAACAAGATCAAGCACTCAAGCTAGATCCCATGCTCAGAAATTCTTTATTTCTTTAAAAAAAAAAATTTTTGAAGAGATTGAAAATCCTTCGGAAAATACCTTTAATCAAGAAAAATTTATAAATTATTTAGGAGAAGCAGTAGAAGATTTATTTATTAAAAAAATTTATGGGAAAAGTTTAATTATAAGAGATGAAATTTTTAATGAAAGAAGAGATAAATTATTAAGTTTGATCATCGCCCTTTTGTCTTCGAATACTAAGAATAAGAATTCATTTTTTAAATGTATAGGCTCAAAAGAACTTGCAAAACCAAGGAAAAATTCACTGAAAAGATCAATCATCAAAAATATATCGGAGACCTTAAGTTACAAAAATTTAAATATTGAAGAAAATAACTTTGAAAATTCATTCAATATAAAGCCTTCCTTAAGCCACACTTCTTCAAGCGAAGCAAAATTAGATAATAATGATATCAGTAACATTACTCGAAATAATAGCAATATGAATATGAATTTCTCTTTAGATCCATTAAGCATAAGAAAAAATAATTTAAACGGTGATTGCACATCAACAATTAATCCCAACAACAATCTTAAAAATATAGTCTCGAAGTATTCAGACAATAATTTATTCTTCAGAAATTTCAATGATAAAAAACTTGAAGATAATGATAAAACTTCAAACCTTTTTTCTAATTACTATAATAAAATCCCAGAAAATTTCAATTCTAATGTAAATTTCTTTAGTCAAAATATTACCAATAAGTTCAAATCGAAGATTAATCCTCCCTCTGAACGAAATAATATAAATTTAAACTTGGAGGATAAAACTCTCATGGATCAAACTCTTCAGCTAAGTAAAACTTATTTCAAGAAAGAATTAATTAATAACTCAAAAAATAATTTAAACCATCAAAATTTAAATAATGATCAAGACACTAATTCTATCTTTAAAAAAGATTTGAAAATTCATAACAATCATATTGTTGAAAATTTAGCTAATAATTATATTCAAAATTATCATATCAAAAAAGATGAGGCAAATGATTCTGGAAATATAATTGATTTGAAGATAAAAAAGAATAATATTAATAATGCAATTGTTAACTTGGGATCTCACTCTTTTTCCAGTAAAGATATTAACCAAGATCTTTGTTTGAATAATTTTGATCCTATGCTTAAATATAACATAGAGAACTTTAATAAAATAAGGAGAAGCTCTATTACAAGTGTAAATTCGAGATTTAAAAATGATAACCTACTAGGTAAAAAGCATACAATTGATAAAGAATTTAGTATTCAAAACTTATATAATATTGAAAATGAAGAAAATAAATATGTAACAAAATTAAAAGAAAAAGATTTAATGGAGAACTCAATATCAGATTTGGCTGAAGATTCTTTAAGTGAATCTGATTTGTTTAAAAACATAAATCAGCATTCTTCTCATAAAACAAAGTTAAGCTTTGGGAATTCAAAAAGCTTCATCAATCACAATTATAATTTAGAGTTCGAGAATGAAAAGAATCAAAAGGAAAATAATATTCTGATGAATAAACCTCAAGAAGAATTTAATAAAAATTTCCAAATTGTTAATGACTCAGTTTCGTCGAAAAATTTCAAAAAACTTATAAATAACATAAGAAAACAGCCTAATCTTAATAATTTGCAAATTAACTACAATGTATATGAAAACTGCAACAAAAACACAAATCAAAATATTCAAACTAATTATGAAGGCATAAATAAGAATAATCAGAATACAGAATCATTTCAAATCCCTTATAATAATGACAATAAAAAAAATGACTTAGTTTATCAAAAGAGAATAGAAACAAAAGATATTAATTCATTAATTAATAATTCTTATTCTAAAGCCAATCCTGTAGAATATGAAGCAAAATCCCAAAATAAAATATTAATGAATAAAATATCGCATAACATCCCAAATGAAGATGGTTTTAATGAAAATAAAATAAATAGAATAGGAAAATCTCTCATTAATGATAGAAAGCTTTTTAAAGTAAGCGAATATCAAAATACATTTAATAATAATATTAAAAAATTTAATGAAAATCCCCAAAATAAAATAAACCGAAAAAAAAACATTGAGATGTGTGATCCAAATAAAGTTGAAAACTCTACAATTAATAGTAATGATAAAAATTTTCTTAGTAAAATTATACATCAAAATGAAAATAAAAAGAATTTAATCCTCATGAACTTAAATAATCAAATTAACAATGATTTCAACACAAATAGTAATATGCTTAAAAATTCAAATAATCAAAACAAAAATGACATAGGTAAAAAGAAATTTCAATGTTTGAAAATTGATCTTATTCAAGATTTATCTGGTGAACTCAAAAACATAGAGGAAAATTCTATCATGAATTCACTGTCATTTAATTCTAATAAAAATGAAGGTAATCTCTATCCAACAAATTATTTAGATAAATCGAGATTTCTTCAAACTTTCAATAATAGTATTAAAAATACTACTAAAGAAGGTTATGAAGAAAATAATAACACTAGCTTATATTTTAAGGATAAAGGGACCTTAAATCCAAGAGAGATTCCAATCGCTAACCAAATTTTATACAAAAACCAATTAAAATTTTATAAAAATGAAGATTTCTCTCAAAACAAAATATTGAAAAATATTGAAATATTAAATAATGAAACAAACAAAAATTTTCAAGATTATTTTAATAATTGTCAGAAACAACCAGTAAATGAAACTGAAGTTATTAGCAATAATATTTCTTTTAACTTATCCTCTAAAAAAGATTTTAAAAGCAATCAGCAAAAATCTAATCTTCATAATCCTCCTTCATTTAATAATGGCTTTACTCAAAATAATACATTATTCGATAAAATTGTCCACGAAAATAACACAAATTCAATTGATTGTGTGAAAGATTCACTTAACAAACAAAATACTTATACAAACCTCAATCATAATAACTATATAAATATAGTAAATATAAACGTATTGCCATCAAAAGAATCTAACATCTCTCAATTATACAGTACAGATATTTATGAAAATCAAGAAAATAAAAATGATAATAAAGTTAACAAGAAAGCTTCAACAAATGATAAATTTACAGTAGAAAATAAGTTTCCAGACACACTTTTAAATCAGCAAATTAAAGATGTTTTAAATACTAATTTAAAGAATTCTGACATTTCTTCTGCCACTATGAAAACATTTAAAGTTCCAAATCAAGAAAATTCATTGAATAATTTTACAATAAATAATCATACTAAAAGTATTTTTGATGATCACATCATAAATAATATTTGCAATAATAATAGTATTAAAGAAAAATACTCGAATAATTATTCTCATGCAGATTTATTTAACAATTTAAATTCCAGCAAAAAACAAGAAACTAAAAGTAACATTAATAAATTATCTTCTGAAGAGTTATTAAAAGATAATAATAATTCAAATTTCGTGAGAAATCAAACATCAATAAAGGAATTTATAGAAGGAAATGATTTAATTTCAAAAATAAATAATAGATCTAATGAGAATACCAAGGGATTGAATAAAGAATCAAAAGAAGAAACTTTAAACCCTTTTAATATAAATTTTAATGTTGAGGAAGAAAAAGGGCTTATAGGAAACAATAAAAATATTATATTTGCTTCTTATATGAACAATCCAAAAGAAGAGGATGAATTTTTAGGATTTTACTTACTTCCGAATTAAAAAGATCACAATTTTATACATTTTTGAGCGATTTTTAAATAATTGAAAATTTATAAATTTGTTTCTTTGAATTTTCTCATGCATTCTAAGATTATCTTTATATTTAAAATATCAAGTAAAGATATTTTTGTGAATATAGCGTGATTCATTTTGTTTAAGTTTAGTGAAATATAAACTTAAAGACAACTTAAAAATTATTAATAAATTAAATGTAAAAATTATAATTTGAAATATTTAAAATTAAGTTTATTTTAATAATAATAATAAAATATTATTCAAAATATTTATTATAAACAAAATTTGAAAAATTTTAATAATAAAGTTTAATTAAATAAAATTTTTTATTAAATTATTAAATTTTTTATTTTCAAATTTCCAAAAATAATTTTTTACTCAAATCTCACCACCCTTAGAATAAAAATATCAATAGTGGGATTGGATTGTATCTCAAATCAATTAAAATTTTCTTATCAATTGCATCCTTTTCTTCCAACATAAACAAACCAACATTTTTATAAATTATCAAACCTTAAATCTTTGGGAGATGAGTATATATTTTCACAGAGATTTTATTTTTTTATAAGATTCCAATTATTAATTGACAAACTAATAATATTCTTTTTAAAAATTCTCTATGAAATTTTCGAAATCTGCAAGGAAGAAATTCTCAAGAAAATTTTCTATTATTTTGATTATAGTCTTAAAGCATTTTAATATCAATATTTGAATAATTAGGAGAGTTTAACTCATTTTGTTAAAATAATCTAAAAGTATATTCTCATTAAACACATTATATTCTCCGATTTTTTTTGTATTTATGCGAGTTTTTGATTAATATTTTAAAAAAGTCTCATTTTGAACTCTAATTCTCCTAATGATGCTAATATTATTTCAATGAGAGGTGTTTTTTCTTAAATCGAATATTTACTTAAGATATCTCACTAGAATGTCTTCTTGTCTTTTTATCACAGAAGGTTGTCTAAAAAAATATTATAATCCATTTGAAATTTACTTTTTACAAAGTATTCAATAATTTTTACCTTTATAAAAGGAGTAATTTTTTTTAGTTTAGTTTAGTTTATGGTTTAAACAACCACTTTAATATTAAAACAAAAAAACAGAACTAGCTTATACTAATAATGATAATTATATAATAATATTAATTTTATATAGAATTCTTTGAATTAGTAATAGCCACCTAAAGTGAAAATTTCTTCAGAACTTCAATCTCCTTTTCACAAATTGATCTAGGTTTGAAGTAAATATCCAGAAATGCTTTTTCCAGATCCTCTTTGTATATAATATAAAAGGAGTAAAATATTCAAAAATTGAATTACTCAGAGCGGGATTCGAACCCGCGGCCCTAACCGTGTTAAGGTTATGTCATAACCAACTAGACCATCCGAGCAGATAGAAAAGATTAAATTTTAGAGAGTTTTATTTTTCAAAAAAAATTTATTTCTTTTCAATTAGTAGACTTTAATAATAATCATCTAACAATTTCATTACAAAAATTTAATAAATATATGAAAAATATTTAAGCTTTTTATATAAAATTTTTAATTTTTTAAAAGATATTTTATATATATACTTAAAGAAAAGATTAATATATGTAAAAAAAACAATCTAAATAATAATGATCTATTTTGCATCTATTAATTATAAAATAACAAAAAGAGTAGAAATATTTAAGATTTGAATAAATATATAAATATTTAGTCATTTTCTAATGGAATAATAATATACAATTGCATTAATTATTTAATATAAAATTTTAAATAATTCCAAATTTCAAAATAATTTTAACCAAATCTTCGCAAAAAATTGAAAATAAATAAACAAGTGAAAGCCTGTGATTTATTATTTCTTGAAAGATATTATAGCTATCTTGATGAATTCCATGTAATTTGTCTTTTTTATATTGATTCTGTAAATATTCCTTATTCACTATTTTGGTTTTTAAATATATAATTTTGCTATTGTTATAATAAAATACAGATTTCAATTCATTATTTTTTGTCAATGAAAAATATCCTTCTTTAGTTTCATATTTATAGATTTTAAGCATAATCACAAAGACTAAAACCAAGAAACATAAATTCAATATTTTGGCCAATGATCTTGCTATTTTCCAATTCATTATTTAAAAGAGTTTTTTCGAAATATAAACAATAAAAAAGAAATAAATAACAATTAAAATGCGGAGTTTTATTTATTTAAAATTTTTTTTTTTTCGTTATTATATTTATTTTTTTCCCTTTTTACATGATTTAAAAAACGAAAGTTCTTTGAAAGATTTTATTTTCACAATTTTAAAAATGATCATACGTATTTTGAATTTCATTAAGTTGAAAGAATAAAGGTAAAGAAATTTGCAAAATTTTAAAAATAAATTTTAAAAGAAATATTAAAATTTATTTAATAAAAAATACTTTATATAACAATTAAATAATGGGAGCAATTTTACTAGGATCAATAATATTTATTGTAATTTTTGTTGTAGCTGCGTACCTAATTCAAGATCATGTAACTAAAGAGGTTAATGATATGATACTTAAAAGTGAATATAGAAAGTACATTTAATCTTTAAAATAGCATGGCGATTGGACTTACATTTTTGGCAGTGTTTTGCATGTGGCTAATGTGGATTAGTGTTTATATGCATCAAATGTATCCTTTGATAGATCCAATATTGGAAAAAGAAGAACATTAAAGTAAAGTAGAATGTGTTTGAAAATAAAAACTCAATATTCAATCGAAAGCTCTTAAACTAAATAATATTTTTAAATTTTTTTTAAAAAATTAATGAAAGCCATTTTCAACCAAAAGAAATTTTTATGTTTTTGAAATTTATTAAATATTCAGGTTAATATGATTGACTTAATATAGTTTCCCGAAAGGAGAGATTTTTATTTATATTAAAAGCTAAGATACCAAAATGTGTTTTAAAACAAGTATTTTTTCTTTAACTGTTAATCATGTATTAAAATATTAATTGACCATTTATATATTTTTTAAGCTATAAAAGCTAATTCAAAGCATAAAAAACGTTAATTAATTGAAACATTTAATTTAATGAAATTCATAATTTTTACAAATAAAAATATATTGTATGTTATTTCGCAAAATGCTTAATTAAATAATTTTATCGTTTATCTTTATAATTATGTGATTTATCTCAATATTTTTTCTGTTATTTACAAACTAAATTTTTATAAAAATCAGATAAATTTTTAAAAATTAAATTTATTTAATAATTATGGCCTACATATTCGCTATTTAGTTGCGAAGTTTCAAGTTATGTAAATAAAAATCTTTTTTAGTTGATTTCCGCCTGACTAATTGTATCATAAAACAAATATATCATCTTAATGACTAATATTTGAAAATTCAAATAAATTGAATTGAATTTTTTTTACAAAATAGTTCTTTTTAAAATATTTTTTGTGAGTATCTATCGTAACATCGAATAAAATTTGAATTTTGAGAAATGACATCATTAAAATTACTCTAATTCAGTTAAATTTTTGCTAATTAGTTTTTAAAAAATTATACAAGAATTCTTTTATTCTAATTTATGTTTATATACGTATTAAAAAAAATATGAATTAATTCATATATATATGTATGTTTCTTTCTAAATTGGTTCTCATCATTAAAAATTTTTCCAAAAAATTATAAGAGCTTAATTAACTTACTTATTCAAGATCTTATTTTAACAAATAATGTTGTTAATTATATATAAATATTAATTTTAAAATATATTCTGATAATAGGTTTAAACGAGAAAATTTTATTAGTTTTATAAATTTAATTGATATAATATATAATATAAGTTCTATCAGAACATATTTCATTTAAAAATATACAATTCAAAATGAAAAAAAATAAATTAATTATCCAAGTTGAAAGGTATTTATTTTCTCCAAAAGTTTCTATAGAATAAAAATTATAGCTCCAGTGGAAAAGAATGTAACAATAAAGACTGAAAAATATAAGATATTTTTTCAATTTTTCATTTAAATTCCTCATTGTATGCATATTCAGACAAAGTAGTATAAAAATCCATGATATATTCCTCAATGAGACTTCTTTTCCAAAAATAACATAAATCCAAGTAGTCATTAATATGCAGAGATTAATATCTTTGTATAAATATACGTTCGATAAAATAATAAAAACAACTTGCACTAAGTAAAGAGACAATAGAAAAACTTTTTTAACATATGCTTTTTTTAAAAATAAAGAGAAATAATGGAACACGGAGAAATTAGGTTTATCACTCTTAGAGAAAATGGGATAAAAAAATATGTCATTTAAATAATCTTCACCGAAGATTAAATAAAAGAATGTAAAAACCATCAGATAAAAAAATAATGTTGAAAATAAAAACTTAATAGATCTAATTGAAAATAAAGTTCCAAAAATAAAAGAAAGCATTTCGAGGAATTCAGTAATAAGAGATTTGATAATTAAAAATACTTTAAACCATAAATAATCTGAAAATCTGGCGATTATTTTATTGTTCAATAAGCTATCATTTTCCTTTTGGTTATCTTTATAGAAATCCTTTAGATGACTTTTGTAAAAAATATACAAAATAACACCAGGAAGGTAAATAATTGGAAAATATTCAAAATGTATGCTGATTCCGTAAATTGCTCCAGCAAGTAAGTAAATATCTAACTCGAGAGATATTAAAATCAAAAAAATGAGCATAAAGAACATTGGATCATAATTTCCTTTCGCGACTGAGAGTATTATGATAGGATTATAAAGATAGTATATCGAATATATTGAATATTTATTATCAATCATGTTTAAAAATATTTCATAAAACCTCTTTAAAGTATTTTTATCTTTAAATTTATTTTCTATTGAATCGATAGGTTTATCAAAATGATTAGTATTTTCATTTTCGTTTTCTTTTGCTAATAAAAATTCAAAACATTTTTCTTTATTGTGAATTGAATATATTAAATCATAGTTAAAATAAGAAATACATGTTAAATTCTTTTTATTACTCACATCATTAGGAGTTTTATTGTAAAAATCATTGTTTTTAATTTCTTTAGGTAAAATCAGGAAATTATAGATTTTTTGTATGATATAAAATTTGTTTTTTTCTTCTATGTTTTTTTTTATTTCAGGAACTTTCCTTTTAATAATATACTTTCTTTGCTGTAAATTTAATAGAATCTCAATAAGCATAGAATTTATTATTTCAATAAATATCAATACAATTTTCATGAAATTATACTGTGATAATAGATTGAATATAAATATGAATGGTAATATTGGAGTTTTTCGGAAATTGGAATCTTCGTAAGGATTATTTAATTTAGCTAAATTTTCCGCTGCTTCATTTACTTGTTGGTAATCTTCGTCAATAAATTTGAAGTTTTTATTTTTTAGTAATTCTAAAACAGAGAAGGTAAATATTCTTAATAGAAATCCATTTACATACCTAAAATAATAAAAAATTATTTTGGTTAACATTGTTCTCTGATTTTATTTAAATTAACTACAATTGCATTTTTATATTTTTATTAATTCGAATCATATATTTGTAAATTACAAAAATTTATTTTTTTTAGAATAATTTTTTAAATTTTAATGATTTTTATTTGTTTAAAACGAACAGTTAAAGAATAGGGGATTGGGGA
>Ga0194116_10008302_pt1 | contig 10553 bp, 10 predicted proteins | sample TA2MahsurfametaG_4_FD_148617 | JGI IMG/M metagenome (GOLD analysis project Ga0194116, IMG submission 148617) | Freshwater microbial communities from Lake Tanganyika, Tanzania - TA2015008 Mahale S9 surface | ecosystem: Environmental > Aquatic > Freshwater > Lake | place: Tanzania: Lake... | reverse complement strand
TTATTAAAATAATCTTAAAAAAAAAAAAAATAAAAATAAAAAAAAATAATGATATTATTTTTTATAATAGAAATCATATTACAAAATATTCAGATAATATTAAAGAAACTATAATACACTTATCAAAATTCTGCAAAATATGTATTGTTGGCGATAAATTCGATGCAGAAAAAATTAATAACTTAGGCTGGATTCCAAGAGAAAAAGTTTATAACATTATTGATAGAAGTAAAATAGCTTTCAATAGTTCTGAAAATTTTTTATCAATTTTTAGTATTGATTGCATTAACAGAGGAGTATTTATTATTTATGATAAAAATATTAAATCTTTTGTTAAAAATAAAAATTGCACTTACATTGCTGTGAATTTTAATAATATCCAGATCGCAAGTGTTAAAATTCTGCGATTATTAAAAACACTAAAGATAAAAGATAATTCTAACTGGTGGAAAAAAATTAACAAAAGAAAAAATAAAATTAAATACTTTCTAAAAGAATATTTATCTAGATAGCTTTTTTGAATTTACTGAAGTTAAATAAGCTAAAATAAAAAAAATGAAATCTATACTAAATAGGGAAAAAGAGTTTTCAAAGATACTTCTAATTAGTAAGTAACTTAATAAAATTATTGAAAAAGATATAAATATATCATTTTTCCTAAAAAGAATTTTATACTTAAAAATATTTTTATAAATAGAATTTAAAGAAAGAAGGAATATTATTAATATTAAAAATAACCCAGTAATGCCACCACATAAATATGCATATAAAAATAAATTTGAAGTATTATTATCAAAAAATCCCTGATTTGATTCATTTTTTAAAATTCTTTTTTGATTAAGTAAAAATCTATCTGATTGTGGACCAAAACCTAAAAAAATATTTTTTTCTTTAATTATATTTATTGTATCCCTCCAAATAGTTGTTCTACCAGATGTATGATGAACTTTAATTAATCTATTTATAGTCTCTATATTTATTTCCGGCTTTATATTTTTTTCGGATTTTATATTTATATTATATTTATAATAGTGGTATGTTTCAAAAGTAAAGATTGGGAATATAAGTAAAATAAATAATATAGAAAGTTTTTTCTTTATATTGCAAGAATGAAAAACGAAAAATAAAAAAAAAACTAGTACAATTCCTATTATGGCACCTCTCGCTTGGGACTTGTAAATTAAAATTCCAAGCAATATTAATATAATATAGTAAATAGTTTTTTTTAAATTATTTAATAAAATAATAAAAAAAAATAAATAATTAATAAAAATTAACCTTGCTAAACCTGTGATTCTTGGACTTGGTTGTCCAAAAGTACTTGTCTCTGCACCTAGAGTTTTTGACCAATAGAAGTATTTTTGATCAATAGTTTCAAAAAATAGTTTAATTATAAAATAAGCTAAAATTAAACCAATAAAAATTAATGAAACTTTAAAAAATTTTCTAATAGCTTTTTGTAAATTTAAATTATTTGCTATCAAGATAATGATTAAAAGTGACAAAGAATTCAATACAAGATTTAAACTATTATATTTTTGTTCCTCGTAAACACTGTAAGCACTGGTTATAGTATTGATTATATCAGGATAAATTTCATAAGTTTCTAGTTTTCTATTAGAAGCAAAAAAAGCGAATGCTTGCCAAGTAAAGTATGCTAAAAATAAAGGTATTATCAGATTTGATTTTTTTTTTTTATTAATAATAAAAATAAATATTAAAATCGGAAGTAAAAAAAATGGTATATAAAATCTTATAAAATTAAAGAAAGTAAAAAAATTGACTTTTGAAAAAAAATTTTCATTATATAAATTATGTGTTGCAGCAAAATGTGAATTAAGAGATATTAGAATTAAAATCCAAAAAAAAATTAATAAGTTTTCATAATTTTTACTTTTCATTTTAATTTAAAATAATTTGAATTTAATATTAAGTGATACAGTAAAATTATTTATTTGTATAATAGTTATTTTTAATAAAAGTTTTTAATAAAAAAAAATAGTTTATATTTTATTATGTTTACAACGCAAACAGGTGTTATTATTCCGACAAGGAATAGGGTTTCGAATTTATTATTTACACTAAATTATTTTTTTAAAAATAAAATAAATTTTTATAAAATAGTTGTTGTTGATAGTTCAGATAAACATTTAAGTGATAAAATTATTAGTATTTGCAGTAAATTTAATGTTGATTTATTTTTTTCAAAACCTTCTGCATCAGCTCAAAGAAACATTGGGCTAAAAAAATTAATTAAGTATAAATTGAAATATATTATGTTTTTGGATGATGATTTAAAATTTTATAGAAATTCATTTAAAATCATGGATTTAAATATAAAAAAAAACCAAAATTATGCTGGCTATTGTTTTAACTACTCAAATTTTCAAGAAAAAAATTCTTTTCTTCATTTAATTAAAACTAGTAAATTTATTGAGAATATTGGTTTATATGGTTCACGTCCTGGCCTAATACTAGATAGTGGATGGCATACAAAAATAAATAGTTTAAAAAAAAATATTACAACACAATGGCTTCCAACTTCATGTAGTATTTATAAAAAAAAATTCATAATTAAAAAATATTTTAATAAATCATTTGGATCTTATAGTTATCTAGAAGATTTAGATTTTTCACTTCAAATAAATCCTAAAAGATTAGACATCTTTTATGTTGTGGCAGGTGCTAAATTTTTACATTTAAAATCAATTATTAGAACTTCTTATATTTTTGGTTACTATGAATTTTTAAACAGATATAAAATTGTTGAAAAATTTGATTTTAAAAAAAAAGATTTTTTTAAAATGGCTTTTTTAAAAGTTATATTAACAATATTTTCAATTTTAATTAATTACAAAAATACTTTTAAACTTTTTGGAAATATAATAGGGCTAGTTACCTGTTTAATTTTAAGTTTTAATAAATGAAAAAAAATATTCTAATCATTGAAACAGAATATGAGGGACATTTTTTAACTGGATATATTAAATATATTTTAAGAAGTTTTAAAAATCATAATGTAGCAATAACACTTTTAATTTCATCAGATGCGGAAAAAAAAGCTAGCGGACAATTAAAAATTTTAAGAGATGAGAATGTAAATTTTAGTATAGAAACATTGAATATCAAAAAAAATAATTATAAAACAACTTTAAGTTTATTGCTTCATCAAATAAAAATTTATTTTAACATAAAAAAAAAATTTAAAGAATTAATTTACTCAAGAAAATATGATTATATTTTTCTAACTTCTTTTCAAAAAATTGATAAAGCTTTAGTTATTTTTGGTAGTCCTTTTGGAAACATAAATTTTTCTGGTATCTTTATTGAGGTTAAGTTTCATCTTAATAAATATAAAATATCTTACAGTTCAAGATTTAATTTTTTATCAAAATTTTTTTTTAATAAACTTACACAAATTAATACACTAAAGTATATTATTACAAACGATCATCTTTTGTGCGACTTTGTGAAAAAGGAGAAGTTTAAAAATTTTAAAAAAATAAAATTTTTACATGATCCAAAGGAATTTAGGTTTAATTTTAGTAAAATACTATCTAGAAGAAAGTTAAAACTACCTAAGCATTCTATTATAATTTTAGTTTATGGAGCGCTTATTGATTCAAAGGGAATTAAAGAACTTTTATCAATTTATAAACATAAAGAATTATGTATGGATGTAAGAGTTATTCTAGCAGGCAGGCATCTTGGTGAAATGTTAAATTATTTTAAAAATGATCCTTTTGTAAAAAAACTTTATCTTAAAAAAAAAATATTTGTATTTAACAACTGGATAGATGAGATAAATGAAGCCCTACTTTTTTCAGCAAGTGATATCGTTTGGGTTGGTTATAAAAAATATTCATCTCCTAGTGGAGTTTTGTACCAGGCTGTGCAAATAAGGTTACCAGTTATTATTTCTGATGATGGGATAATTAATGATTTAAACAAAAAATTTCATTTTGGGTATTCTGTAAATATTTATGACACTTCAAGTGTCATAAAAGTAATTAATAAAATTATATATTCTAAAGACAAACATAAAATTATAAATAATATTATTAAATTTTCAAATATTTCTAGATCCGATAAATGGTTATCATTATTTAAAAAATATCATAAGTTTTTATATGTCAAAAATTAATAAATTTAATTAAATATCAAAAAGAAAATTAAATATGCAAAAAATAAAATTTTTAATAAAAATTATTTTTTTTGAATACTTTTTAAAAATTTTTAAAAAAAAACCAAGTTATAAAACTTACTCGTTACGTGAATTTTGCAATTTCAAAAAAGATAGAAATCGTAAAAAAGTGGTTGTTCATATGATATGGATTTCTGGTAAACTTACACAGATTGAAATAATGTGCATAAATAGTTTTATTAAACACGGATTTGAAGTTAATATTTGGACAAATAATAATAACCTGCCAAATGCTCCACATAAAATAAATGTAATTAAAATTCCAAAAATATTTAGTATAAAAAATAATTTATCCTATAGCCAAGGATCAAATTATGCGCTTAACAGTGATATTTTGCGCATTCAAATTTTACATAAATATGGTGGCTTGTATGCAGATACTGATATGATTTGTAATATAGATGAAAAAAAATTTTCTAAATTTTTTACAGAGCCTTTTTTATGCTCTGAGAAGCATCATATATCAACAAATGGTCTTCGAATTAATAATAACTTAATGTTTTTTCCCAAATCAAATAATAATCTTTTGAGTTTAATAAATAATTTTTATATGAATTATTTTGGCGGAAAAAAATGAAAAAAAAAAAATATTATGGGGTATTTTTGGTGGGAGTTTTTTTACAGTATTTGCAGAAAATTTTCCAAATTACTTGCCTTTAATAATGAAGCCAGAGTTCTCAAACCCTGTACCTTATTGGAAAAGTCCTGAAGCCTTTTTATATTCAAATATAAGATTTTCAGACCAAACTGCCTTTATTCATTTGTATAACGAAAGATGGAAGGTTTCTAAGATAAATAAAAACAGCAAATATAAGTCAGGAAGTATTATAGATTTGATGTTAAAAAAATACTCAAATTGTAAGTAACATTAAATTGAAGGGATATTTTAAATCATAAATTTTATTTTTCAAGAATTAGCAAAAATAAAAAATATGCCTTAATAACATTTTAAACTATTTTAATAAGATGCTAAACTTTTATTATTTATTTAAAAAAATTTTTTTTACTTATTTTTTAATAATAATAATTCGCTAAATCAATCAAACAATGTAAAGAATAGTAATCAAAAAAAATTTACAAACTTGATATACTTTTATAGTAAACATATTTTTAATGCAATAATGTTAAAATATAGTCCAGAATTTTATGAGGAGAAAACTAAAAATTTTATTTTTTGGTAGGAAAAACGATTTATATACTAAAAAAATTGAAAAGTTTTTAAAAAAAAAAAATGTAATTTTAAATAAATTTTATTGTGAGAATTCGGAACAGAAGCCTAGTAACAAAATAATTAATTGGCAAGGAGATCTTATTATATGTTTTAGAAGTTTTTATATTTTAAAGAAAAAATTACTAAACGCAGCAAAATTTGGATGTATAAATTTTCATCCTTCTACTCCAAAATATAGAGGAGTTGGTTCTTCTAATTTCGCACTTTTAAATAAAGAAAAAATATTTGGTGTTACAGCCCATTTAATGGATACTAAAATTGATAATGGCAAAATTTTAAATGTCATGAGATTTAAAATTAGTAAAAAAGATCATTTGCAAAGACTTTTGAATAAAGCTTACACTAAGCAGGTATCTCAAGTTTACTATTTACTAAATAAATTATTTAAAAATCATTTTAATTATAATTTTTTTATTAAAAAATCAAAAAAAGAAAAATGGTCGAAAATTATATATACTAAAAAAGATTTAAAAAAACTTTATCAAATCCCATTGCAAATAAAAAAACCTGCTTTCAATTTAAGAATACGAGCTACTGTTTTAAGGCGTTATTATCCATATATTAAATTATATGGTAAAGTTTTTTATTTAAAAGATGACCATTAGACCAATTGTTTTTATTATTTCTTTAAAGGGAAGTAGTCGTCTAGAAAGAATAACTAATAGGCTAAGAGATATCAATATAGAATATAAAATTATTCGTGGCATTGATGGTAATAAAAAAAATAAAAAAAAAAAACTACATTTTTTTTATGATAAAGATAAGACTATCAAAAACTTAGGTCGCGAGTTATATCCGGCCGAAGTAGGGGGTTGTGCAAGTCACTTAAAAACTTATAAATATATTTTAAAAAATAATATTAAAAACGCCATAATTATGGAAGATGACGTTTATCCGTCAGCTTATATGTACGATTGGATAAAAGCTTGTATAGAAATTGAAGATAATTTAATTTTAGGTTTTTATGCTTATCCAACTAACAGTTTAATTGAAAAAAAAATATATAAAAGTTTTTCAAATTTAGATGTGACTATTAATTTGGCTACTACGCAAGTATGTAATTGTTCTTGTTACCAAATAAATTTTGAAACATGTAAAAATATTTTAAAGTTTAATGGAAAAAAAGTTAATAATATTGCAGATTGGCCTTTTTCAAGAATAAAACATAAAATTAAAATAGCCGTTACTATTCCTTTTATGGTAATTATTGATGATAGAAACACAGTATCAATAAGTAATTTACGTGAAAAAATTTTTAAAAGTAGTCTTTATTACAAATTATCAAAATTTATTTTTTTTAAATATTTTTTAAAGGCTATTAAATATTTATATTATATTTTATTTATACCCTTTTTAACGAGAAAATATAAAAATATATTTTTTTACTATGAGACTTTTGTTGAAAAAAAAATAAAAAATTTTTTCAATTTTTTTAGTAAAAAATACTATAATACTAATGAAATATATTATGATCCTAAATTTTATATAGGAGATATTAGTAAATTGATAAAGTAGTTTAATTTATTTTAAATTTCGAAAAACTTTTTTTTAATTTACCTAACATAAATTTTAATTCACTTTTTTTTAACTTGGGATAGAATGGTAAAGATATGGTTGATTTTCCAATTAATACTGCATTTGGAATTTTTTTTTCATTAACAATTTTTTTGTAATAATTTAATTTTGTAATTGGTCTATAGTGTACAGCGCAACTAACGTTATTTTTTATTAGATTGTTAATAAGCTTATCTCTAATATTTGGATTTACTAAAAATGTAAATAAATGCATAGCATGTTTGGTGTCTTCAATATTTTTTAAAATACGAATATCTTTATACTTTTTAAAAAATTCAACTAATTTATTCCAAAGTAGTTTTCGTTTTTTCCAATTTTTTTCAATTTTTTTTAACTGGGGTATTAGGATGCTCGCATTTAAATCTGTCATGTTGCACTTTAGAGATATTTCTTGCTGATCCCAATGGTTGTAAATTAATTTTCTATTAATTAATTTATTTATGCCGTGGTATCTCATTTGTTTTAACTTTTTATCTAATCTAGAATTATTCGTAATAATAGCCCCTCCCTCTCCGCAGGTAATATTTTTTGTTGCATAAAAACTAAATATAGCTGCGTATGATAGCTCACCCGGTAATATTTTATTTCTATTACCCTCAATACAGTGAGCACAATCTTCAATAATTTTTATTGCTTTTGCTTTACAAATTTTAGCGATTTCTTTCATATTGCACATCTGCCCATACAGGTGAACAACCAAAATAGCCTTAGTTTTTTTAGTAATTTTTTTTCTAATTTTTTCAGGATCAATTAGTCCAGTTTCCAAGTCAACATCCACAAAAATTGGCTTTGCACCAGCTAATATTATAGTGTTTATCGATGATACAAATGTTGATGGAGAGAGAATTATTTCATCATCTTTTTTTAATTTTAAACTCTTTATCAATATATAATTCGCCATTGTCCAGCTACTAAAAGTAGTGCAGTATTTTTTAGAAAAGTTTTTTGAAAATAATTTTTCAAATTTACGACAATAGGGACCCGAACTTAAGAAATCTGAGTGTACAACTTTCCTAATTGCGCTTATTTCATCTTTCCCGAGTGAATGCTTAAAAAACTTTATTTTCATTACTTGAATAATACTTAACTATTAATCTAATTGCTTTTCTTATATCGGTTTTTGGTCTCCAATTTAATTTTTTTTTAGCTTCCGAAATATCAGGCTGTCTAGACTGTATATCTTCATAACCCTCTCCAAAAAATTTTTTTTCACTTATATTTTTAATTTTTATATTTTTTTTGGAGTAAGTTTTGAATTCCTCAAGAAATAGTTTGGCTAATAATTTTATAGTAATATGATTTTTAGGATTTCCAATATTAAAAATTTTTAAATTTAATTTTTTGGCATCACCATATATAATCTTTTTTAATGCATCAATACCATCATCTATGTAAGTAAAAGATCTTTTTTGTAGCCCTTTATTTACAAGTTTAATACTTTTATTTTTTAATATATTGTTGACAAAAATACTTACAACTCTCCCATTTCCTAATTGAGCTTTTTTAAGATTATCTAAATTAGGTCCAATCCAATTAAATGGTCTAAAAATAGTAAATTTTAAATCTTTTTTTTGTGCATAAGCAAAAATAATTCTATCTAAAAGTTGTTTAGATATTGAGTATATCCAACGAGATTTATGTACTGGCCCTACCGTTAATTGAGTTTTATATTCATTAAATAATTTTTCTTTTGTAATCCCATAAACTTCACTTGTTGATGGAAATATTAATCTTTTCTTATATTTTACAATTAACCTGATAATTTTTAAATTTGACTCAAAATCAAGTTCAAAAACTTTTAGAGGATCTTTTACGTAAATATTTGGTGTAGCAATGGCAACTAATGGCAAAATTATATCACAAATTTTAATTTTTTCTTCTATCCATTTTTTATTCTTATTAATATCGCCTTTTTTGAATTTAAATCTTTTATTTTCTAAACAGTCTTTATTATTTTTATTGTCAATATCGATACCAAAAATGTAATTATTTTTATTTTTTAATAACGATCTTACTAAATGACTGCCAATAAAACCTCCACATCCTAAAATTAAGATTTTCATAATAAATTTTATTAAATAAGTTTTAATAATTTTAGAATTTATATTTTTATTATCAATTAAAGTGTAATTTAACTATTAATACTGTAAATGAATTTTATTTTTCTAATATATTTTTAATAAATAAAATATAATTAATATTTTTTAAGCCCCATTTTAATCTGTTTAACAATTATAACTTATTTTTTAGTTAATGTAATATTTTTATATGTCCAAGCGGGTCGTAGCCATATATATCTCCAATGACTACCTTTAATTCTAAACACTCCATAACCATTAAAATTAGTTTTTAAAAAACACATATTTCTATCAATTTTCTTTTTTAATGATTCTCTAATAACATTTGTAAATAAAGCCGGTCCAGTAAGATTTGTTGCTCCCTTTATGAATGTTTTATATTTGGTATCTTTATACTCTTCAAATTTTTCACAAATTTTATTTATTAAGTTTAATAAAATTGGATGACCTTTTTTAAACCCCATGCCCCACTGGCAGGCGTGATAATATGATATCCTGATAAATTTAGCAATTTTTTTATTTCTTTCTTTTTTGTGGTAATAAGGTTCAAAACTAATTAATGCTGAAGCGTTTTTTGAATGTAAAGATACGAGTGGTCTTGTACACATTTTATCAATATCAAAATAGTACCCTCCTTTGTCATATAAAATACAATACCTGAAAATATCTGTTTTAAGAGGTCCAAAATTCACTAATTTATAAATTTCACTTATTTTATGTTTTGACCAATTATTCTTAATATAATTATCTATTTGCTTATCATTATATAATTTAAATGTAAGTTCGGGATTAATTTTTCTAAATTTTAATAATCCATTAAAATGATCTTTATTAAATTTATTTGATATCCAAGTCTGATAAACAACAGTATTAATTTTTTGCTGATATTTTATTTTATTTTTTAAATCTTTAAGTTCATATTTGAATATAAATTTTGAAATTAATTTAAGTGGGAAATATTTTATATAATAGTAGAAATTAAATCTAATAATTTTTTTTATTTTTTTCCATAAAGTTATAAGTAATTTCATTGATTCAAATTAAGTATAAAATATTTTAATTTATTTATTTATTTATATTTAAAAATAATATATGTTTATGTGAATCTTGTAATATTTCTAAATCAAACACAGTGTTACATTCTAACTCAATATTTACATCAAACCTAATATTCAAATTAGTTGCTATTTTTTTTCCTTTCTTTTTAATCTCTGGACCATTTCTTTCAGACACGGTTGTAGTTTTGTTAGCTATCTTATTTATTATTCATTGCTATATAAATAAAAATTTTTTTTTTTGTAAAAATAAATTAATAATTTTTTTTTTTGCCTTTTATTTATATATTAATATTAACTCTTTTTTTTCTTATATACCCTCAGTATCTTTTGCCACAACATTACCCTACATCAGATTCATATTATTTTTTATTTTTATAGGGTACTTATTAAAAAGAATTATAAACTTA
>Ga0194116_10008301_pt1 | contig 10553 bp, 7 predicted proteins | sample TA2MahsurfametaG_4_FD_148617 | JGI IMG/M metagenome (GOLD analysis project Ga0194116, IMG submission 148617) | Freshwater microbial communities from Lake Tanganyika, Tanzania - TA2015008 Mahale S9 surface | ecosystem: Environmental > Aquatic > Freshwater > Lake | place: Tanzania: Lake Tanganyika... | reverse complement strand
CTTCAATAATCAGGCCAAAAAACTCTTTTTATATTAAATAAATTATTTATAATGTTTATAAATAATTAATATTCATTTAAAATTTATTTATTTCTCAAATAAATTTATTTATTACTTTTTATAACTATCTATTATGGGCTGAATGCTGATTCTCAAATTTTCAAAATTAGCCTCTTAATATAGTTAATTTAAAAATCATATTTTTTTAGTAAAAAATTATGTTTATATTTATTTTTATAAAAATCAATTTCAAAAGACATATCATAAAATGAATCATGATTTTTATGACTTTCAACATTTATTTATTTAAGGATTAAGTATTAATGAAAGCCCTCCTCTCTAATTTTCTACGATTATTTATAGTTAAAGATTAAAATTTGAAAATAAATAATAATTAACTACATAATATTTAAGAAATTTATTTTTTTAATCTATTTCCCTATTCCCTCTATTTCAATTATATTACTTTCGGATTCATTGTCATCTAAATATTTATTAATATTTATTTTCAATTCAGGTATAAATTTTTTAAGGATCTCAAAAGCAGTTAAAGTATGTTTTGAAATTTTTCCAACTGAAATTTTAGATACACCTTTAGCTAAAGCCATAAAGATTATAATATGATCAACTGTATATTCATCGAAACAAATATTTTCATTATTTAAAATAGTTTCAACTTCAGCTAAAAAGTCTTCTGTATGTTTAGACCTTCTGTCATTCATTGGTGACTTTTTTTCTGAATATAAACTTTCTGCTGTAATTATTGTATTGTCATAATACAAATTTGCATTTGTAAATAAAGTATATCCTGTTTTATTTACTGGTAATTCAATTAACGAAGTTTCAAATTGCACAAAATCTAAATTATCTAATTCTTCTAAATCCACATCTTTTTCAATTTCAGAAATGAAATTAAATTTTTTATTCTTAATAATAATCTTTTTAATATCTTTCAAAAGTGATTTTAAATAAGCTTCTAAATCAAATAATACACTAAAATTTTTAGTGTAAATAACTCTTAGTACAACTTTAACGAGATTTCCTCTTTTTAAAACATTTATGCATTTTATCAATAAATTATCACAAATATCATTATTATCAATGCTGTTTGGATTTTTTTCATAAAATTCTTTTATAGAACTTTTTTCAGATATATTTCGTTTAAAAGTTAATTCTACAAAACCACCCCCTACAGGAAAAATTCCATGCCTAACTACTTTAAGATTAAAATTTATATTCATGTTTTTTTTTAAAATAACTCTTAGAACATCATTTAAATAAAATGTTGATGGAGAAAAATTTACTAGAGTACCACCTTTTAGTTTTATAGTGATTTCATTGAATTTTTTGTTAGTGAAGATAAGGCATGGTAAAAGCTGTTGAATCATCAAACCAATAGATCCTGCAGATCCTGAATCACAAATTATTTCTTCAAAATCTATAAATTCATCATCAATTTCTGAAATTGGGTTGAAGGAAATTTCTTTAGATTTCAATTCAGCTCCAGAAATTTCTGATTTAAAGATGTTTTTTAAACATAAAATACAAGCTAAGTGCTGATTTTTTAATCCTGGATTTTCTCTTCCTGCTCTAATTTTTTCAATTTTTACTTTTTTATTGAAAATTAAACTCATTCCAAGTGATATTCTTAGAATTTGTCCTCCTCCTTCCAAAATACTACCATCTATTAAAATTTCATTTTCTTTACTGATAAGAGAATTTTTAAAAAAATCTATTGATTTTGTATTAATATCGATATTAGAATTCGAATCCATTAAAGGTATTTTTATTTTTAATTGTCTTTTAAGTAATTTAAACTTATTTTAAATATTTAATAAAGAAACTGAATAGAATTAATCAGGAAATTAAATTTTATTTTAAAAGATTTTAAAAAAATAAAGAAAAATTTAAAATTTATTTAACAATATTTTTATATTATAATAATAATAATTTTCAATGGTTTTTTTATTAATAAAACATTCGATATAATATCATATATTTCATTAAGAAAATAAGTATTAATTTAGTAAGTAAATACAATAAAAATAATTTTATATTAATATATCAATTAAAAAATTATGCATTTAGAATCTTCTTTTGCTTTATTTTGAACTCCAGAATTATTTACAATTGGAATATTTCCATAAGCTGGATTATATTTTCTTCTTTTAACTAAAAGAAAAAAATTATTCAAATTAAAAAAATTTACTCTCTCTTTCATTAACTTTTTGAAGTTCTAATTCCAATTCTTTTTTTTGATTTTCTAAAATTTTCATATGTTTTTCTTTTGCTTTTGTATCTTCTTCAATAAATTTTTTTAGCTAAAGGTAAAAAATAAGGAAATTTATTAGATTTTTTACTCTTTCTATTTCATTTTCATATCCTATATGATGATTATTCAGGAAAAAAAAATTTGTTATTTCTTCACCGAAAGAATTTATATGAATTGAATTTGTGTTATAGAAGTTCCTAGCTCTTGCTTGAATATATTCAATGTCTCTAAAATTTTTCAAGATAGGCTCTTTATTATATTCACAGTTATCTGAATATTTTTTTGGATCCTCTTTAATATCGAAAGATTTTACTGGAATACATTCTTTTATGTCTGAAAAAAACAAATTCTGTTTATTATTACTACTATTATTTAAATTATTTATATTTGCTTTTGAATTTGTTTTACGATATTCGAATGGATTTCCAGTTTTTTCAAATTTATTGTTTATTCGGAGACTTGAATTTAATATATTTTCTGAAAATTTAGAGACTTTTAAATAAATTTTTTCAAATAAAATTTTTTAATGAAAGATTACCTTGTCCACCTGAACTTTGGATTTTTTTATCATGCTCATATTTTAAATTTTCTAGTGAGTTTCTAAAATAATTTATTTCAAAAAAGCAATTTTAAAAAGACATTTTAAAATTGATTTAGATTAAAGATTAAGAATAAATTTACTTTTTATTTTGTATTGAAAAAGGGAAGTGAGCTTCTTTGGCTATTCTAAATTTGATTTCATAATCAAAATTTTTTTTATAAATTTCACTTCTTGATATAACCTTATGATCTCGAGCAATCATACAAAGTATCTTGAAATCAATAAATCTATATCTTAAAGTATTCATCAGCATTTCAATTTCTTTTATAGTTTTTTTGAAAGTAAATTTATATACAAAACTCATAACAAAATTTTCACTTTCCACATTCAAATTATCATTGTAAAGAATATAAGATAAATCCCAAACTGATAAATCGAATAATGATCTATTTTCTCCACTACATTTTGTTTTATTTGGATCAATAATCATATTACCTAAACGGTTGTTTTTGCATAATTTATTATTCTCTAAAGACAAGCTTTTGGTTTTATTAAAATTATATTCTTGATAAAGATTTACCTGATCTTTGTTTTTAATTAGTGTATCATTAGAAGGAAGCATAGCATTATTAACATCTTGAGAAATATTTTTATTATTTAAATTATTTGCAAGATTTTGAAAATTATCTGATATATACTGTAAACAGGCTGCATGAAAAGGAAATTCTTTGAACCAAACATTTAAAAAAATTTGATCTTTTTTTTCTAACTGCTTTAGATTGAAAAAATTTTCATATCCAATGATTTGAAACTGTTTTAATACAAACGAAAAAAAAAATACAAAACTTTTTTCGAAAGTTATATCTTTAACCTCTATTTGAAATAATACCGAATTAAATTTTACTGCGTTTTTTTTTGACATCTCTAAAAATTGTTTTTGAAAAATAATGGGTAATCCTCTTTCTATCAAATAAACACTAACTTCTCCATTATTTTTCTGAATATCCAATTTCAATTGCCATGAATTTGATTTAGTATTAAAAGCATCTGAAATGACCGTACAAGATTCATCCATTTCTTGAGATAAATTAAATTGAAAAGTAAAATTAGGCTTTTTGCCTCTTAGATTAATTTCATTTGTATTGATGCTGTTTATGGAAGGGCATTGATCTTTATCTTTTTTGAAGAAATAGAGCTGATCAACAATTTCCCCCTTTTTATTTTTTGCGAGTTCTAAATTATTCATGTTTCTATTTCTAAGCTCAAAGTTATTTTTGGTTTCGTCTTTATTTTGGGGATTTGAATAAGGATTAATCTTTTGATTTTTTTGAAAATCGTTATTATCAACATTTAATTCTTCTTTTTCATTAAAAGATTTAATTTTCTCTATATTATAGCCTGTATCATAATGTTTGAATTTTTTCTTAGAATCACAATAAGAAAAATTATTTGATTTACATTTTTCATATTTTTCTCGACTGACTTCAGCACAACCACAAGGATAAATGCTGATTCCATTATTAAATAAACATACTTTATCAGAATAAATAACAGCATCGTTCAGTAAAGGGAGTTCTATTGGCTTTAAAAAATCAATTTTCTGAAGGATGGGTTTAATATCAAAATTTTGAATATTATAATTTCTCGCGTTTATAAATCTTTTTGAAAGTTTATTAATTAAATCAAAAATATCATGAGCATAATCAGTATCAATTACAAGTTTAATTAAATTTTGGATTTCTATAGCATCAGAAGAATAATAGGTTGCTTCTTCTATGCAAACAAATAATAAATCCATTTCCATTCCTAATATTTGATTTCTTGAATTTTTCAGTAAATATGAAAAATTTTTGGCAATCATTATTATGGCGAAATCTCCAAGTAGTTTCCAAACACCTTTATTTGATTCTGAAACTTGTCTATTATGAGAATCCTTTAGGAATCTAAGACAACTTTCTCGGGTCATTTCTGGTAAAATATGTTTCACAATTAAAATTTTTTCTAATTCGAAAATTTCTAATTCATTTGCCATCAAAAGCATTTCTCTTAAAACAAAAATATCCTTATTTTTTTCAAATTTTATAATCCTACAGTAAAGCCATCTCAAAATTTCGATAAAAATTTCCTTTTTAAATGAATTTGGTAAATTCATTTCAACTATTTCAGCTGCGTTTCCTCGATTTTGTAGTTTGTTATTGTTAATAGCTCTTCGAATTGATTGGGATTGATTTAAAATAACAATTTTATGACCTGTTATCTCTTGATTCTCAATCTGAAAGATTATATCATAATCATTCTGGGTCATAAAAAGTTCAATAAACAAAGGATTTGGTTTATTATCAACTTCAGAATCCAAAAGAAATATTTTTTCAATTTTTTCAAAATACTTTTTTTCTAAATTTTTCTTTTCATCATCGATGCTATTAGAATTTTGATTATTATTAAAATTCATTTTGTTTTCATCTCCATTAAGAGCTCTTGCAAATTTTTGATATTCTTCCTTATCAAAATGGAATTTTTTGTTATTATCATTCGCATTCTGTATATTAATCAAATCATTTTGATTGTTATCCTTTTCACTAAAATTATAATTATATATATTCATATATTCAGTTTCAGAATTATTATAAAACTCGTTTAATGCATTTTTATCTCGAGGATAAAATTTGACTGAACTTTTTAAATGTGTTGGATGAGCATTTACAAACATTGCATTTCCTGGATTTTCTAAGTAATAATTGCTTTGATTAAAATCATTATTATATACTCCTGCTGATAATATTTGTTTATTAAGATATGAGCCTTCTTTGATTATTTTTAAACTTTCATTCCCATTTATTTTAAATTGGATATCTGCACTGCTATTTAAATTACAATTTTGTTCATTTTCAAATTGTATCTTTTTATTTATTTCATAAAATGTGAAGGGATTTGTGTTTGGAAGATTATTTATATATGAATTTACTTGATTTTTATTATTATAAAAATTATTGGAATTTAGACCTTTGGGATTAATTTTCGAAATATCATCTTTGTTTAAGTTTTCAGGATTTACAGCTCTCTTTTTTTTTAGATTAATTTTATTTAAAATAAAAGACACAAATTCATCTTTAGATTTTACATTAACACAATAATTACTATTTAAATCTTGTTTTTTTAATTTATCTAAAGATATTACAAAACTTTTTTTATAACAATAAAGCAATATAGGTCGTATATGGACATTCATCATATCATCTTCTTGGTTCGGAACTGCATTTAAAATCTCGGATATAGTTGCATTTGGATCAAACCTGATAAATGGTAAATTATATGCTCTTATAACATTCCTAACATTTTTGAATAAGTTTTGATAGAATGTTGTTGAATGGAATATCAGATCAAATGGAGAATTTTCAATATATTTATTAAATTGATTAATGTTTCCGCAATTTATTATAGAAGGGTTCATGCAATTAGAGTTATTATTGAAGCTGAAATTGTTATTATTCATATTATGTGGGAATGATGAAAAATTAATATTTTTTTGCATATTTATTGCATATTGGGCATTTATCATTTCTTGATTAAGATTATTTTGATGTTGTATTTGCATATTAATCAAATTGGGATTTTGGTTATTTATTGCAAGTGTTTGATTTTGTTGATTTAAATTCATGTTATTTAAAACATTAGAGCCCTGGTTACCCTGAAGATTTGAATTTAAATTGTAATCGATTCCTTTATTATTTATGGTATTCATGTTGCTTAAATTATTTTGATTTTGAAAAGTTTTAATTTGAAGATTATTGCAATTATTATTATTATTTAAATTATTTATCATGTTTATGTTTTCGTGATTAATTTGATTTGGATTGAGACTCATTCTATTTAAATTTTGATCGGCATTTAAGTTTGTATTATTAACATTATTAGAGTTACTATTTTTAAAATTATTTTCTGGTTGGTGAATTAAAATTGAGTTTGAAATAAGGTTTCCATTAGGATTGAAGCTATTAAGAGAATTCATATTGATGTTTTTTATATTATTTTGTAAATTATTCATATTTACATTCGAATTTGAATTATTTACTATAGGAAAATTCAAATTACTATTCCCATTGTTGAAATTATTAGTAGTAATTTTTTGATCAGGATTTATTTGATTTTTGTTTAATTGATTGCTATTCATCAAATTATTATTAATATTATTGTTAATCGAATTATTTGTTTGTCTTAGATTGATATTATTTAAATTATTCATATTATTTGCGTTTGTTTTGGAATTACTTAAATGAATTGCTAAATTATTGTTAATTTTTCTTATTGAATTTAAATTAGAATTACTAACTGAGCCAATCATAAAGCTATTTTCTTCTTGTATTGCACCAAACATTTGTACACCAGGATTTCCAGGTTTTTTTATGTTCATAAAATTGGGGTTGAAAAATGAATTAGATTGAGTTTTTGTATTAGTAGAATTCAAGTTATTTCTAGAATTTCCAATTCCGTTATTGTTGAAATTTTGATCTCCAATAAAATTATTAGTATTTGAATTATTATTTTGGATTTGAATTTTATTTGCATTTTCCATATTATTTAAACTATTGTTATTTTCATTGTTTTTATTTATAGGTGATATATTATCATTCCCAGTAAAATTATTGATATTATTATTAAGAATTTGATCATTTTGATTTGTGTTTTGTTCAAAAGGCTTTAAATAATTTTCAATCGCTATTTTTTTATTTTCCTCAATCTTCATAAAATTTATAGTTTTAACTAAAGTAAGCTCATAATTTTCCCAGTCTATTTTATTTTCATCATTATTTTGTAAATATGGTATTTCATTAGGATTATTTGTATTCTTGCAATAAATATGTACTTTTCTTGTTCCCAATGCAACTTGAGTACCAAATAATTTAGAAGCCAAAACTATATTAAATTTGCCAGAACTTTTATCAAAATTAATTTTTGAAGGACCAACTGCTTTAAAATTTATTTTAGTTTTTTTTAATAGTCCACCATAAATATATATATTAGGTTGAAGCATTTGGCCTTGAATAACTATTCCATCTTTTAAAACCAATGAAGTATCAATAGAAATTCCTTTTTGAGATAGAATTACTCTTATTGTATAATTATTCTTTTCATCTGTAAAGAATCCAAATCCCAAATGGGTGCTACAGTCCTGTATGGTTAATGGAGTTTTCCCAAGGTTCAATTCTTCTTCAAATATATTCAAAAAATTATGGTATTTTATCTATATATTATTTACAAATAATCAGAAACTTTTTCATTTAGAATAAATAATAATTTACGAAAAATAATTTTTACTGATAAGCTTTTGTTATTGGGTTGAGATTGAAAATTCCTTGTTATCTCAAAATTATGTGTTATTTTTCCACAAAAATCATTCTATGAACCATTAAAACAATATTTTTATTAAAATATTAAAAAATTTCTTATTATAAACTAGATTAACTATATAAACTTTAGGCTCAATTATAAACAGAAACACCATTAAATGCTGAACAACATAAAATGGCATTTCTTAAATTACCAAGACTTGATGAGTTACAAATTAATCATTATTACTTCTCTTAGTAAAACATCCAATTTTGATGTTTGATTCGTTTCTGGGACATAGAATATTCTAATCGCACTTTCTACAGAATCGTCAGCAAATAATTTTGTTAATTTAAGAGATTCTCTATATTTAGTTAATTTAGAGTGGAATTGTGTTATAATAAAACTTCTAAACTCTGATTCCCCCATGTTTTCATCTAAATTCACTGACATTTCTTAATTTTTAAATTTAAATTTTTTTGTAAGAAAAAATATATACTTAATGTATATAAATTAAATTTTTAGTCTAATAACTTTTTTTATTTATTAAATATCAAGTGAAATTTTAAATTAAATTTCAACAATATTTTTTAAATGAAAAAGTCTAAAAATTATTAATTATTTTTATTCAAAATTTAAAATGAATTAAATTCTAAATAAGAGTAATAAATAAAATTATTATTTGATTTTGATTTTGCTTTAAACCTATAATTATTACAAGTTTTTAATAAACATAATGGAATCTACAACAACAATTGATGATGCTTTAAATGATTTGCTAATTGATGTTGAGCGAATTTCAATCGGACAAAATCAAGCTGAAAATATTAAATGTTTTTTATGTTATAGAATCCCTTTTTCTCCACTATTAATTGAATGCTGTGAACAGATAATTTGCCATACATGTGTAAAAGATTGGAATAGTAAGAATCAAAATAAATGTCCCCATTGTAGAACCAATAATTATAAAGCGAATATTCCTAATAAGTTTATAAAGAGAATTTACGAAAATATAAAATATTTTTGTGTATTTAAGGAAAAAGGATGTTCAAAAAATGATTTATCATTTGATCATATAAAAAGCCATGAAGAACAATGTGAGTTTAATCTTGAGAGAATTATTCAATGTGAAAAATGCGAAGATAAATACCTTTTTAAATTAGAATCAGAACATAATTGCTTAAAAAGTTTAATTGAAGGAAAAAAAAACCTAATAAAAAAAATCAACCAACTCGAAAATGAAATTAAAGATCTCAAAAAAGCCTCTGTTTCAAATTCTGAATTAGAGAATCTACAAAATATCAGTCTTAGCTTAAAGTAAATTTTTTATATAATCAATACATAAATATAAATTAAAATCATTAAAAATTGTTGAATTTAATAGTATTCTTATTTTAACATTTTATTATAAAAATTAAAATAAAAAAATATTTAATCTTATTTTTTTTATCAGGCTTCATCGACATGTATTGCAGAAAACTGATAGGCCCTTTTCATGGAATTGTAATGGATGTTTGAGATTAAATAATTTTTCATATTCATATTATTGCTTTGAATGCGATTTAGATGTTTGTGAAACTTGTTTTAGACAATTTAAAAACAAAAATCAACCAAACAATTTCAATCATCATCATGAATTATCTGTAAAAGATCTCTGTAAAAATAATTTTATCTGTGATAATTGCAAAGGTAAATATAACACATATGCGTTGAGATTCAGATGCAAACCTTGTGATTTTGATTTATGCTTCAAATGCAGATATGGATAATTTATATTAGATAATAAAATTGAATAATAATCTAACTTTATAAATATTTAAATTTTTAAAAGTAAATTTTAATTTTTATTTATTTTAAACTTGATTTTTACATTTTATTTAATTTAATAATTTTGGATTTAAATATTTAAATTAATAATGTATTTTTAATAATGTTTAATATTTTTATACAATTTTATAATTCATTTTTTGAAAATTAATATATTATTTTTCGTATCTATTTTCAAATGAACCCAGATCTTTTTAATAAATCATAAATGGTAGGTTCCCTTCCTCTAAAATTTTTAAAGAGTTTCATTGGATCATCTGAACCTCCTTTACTTAAAATATTGTTCTTGAATTTATTTGAGATTCTTTTATTGAAAATTCCAGATTCCTTAAAGTAAGCAAATGCATCTGCATCATAAACTTGAGACCATTTATAACTATAATAACCTGCCGAATATTCCCAAGAAAAAGGATGTAAAAATGAAGTACTGATTATCATTTGTGGAATATCTGGAAACAAAACACAACAACTTATTGCTTGATTTTCGAAGGTTTTAATGTTAATAATGCTAAGAGGTTCCTCATGATATTTCATATCTAAAATTGACTTACCTATCAGAGATAAAGTTAATAATTATTAAATGGT
>Ga0194116_10008299_pt1 | contig 10554 bp, 10 predicted proteins | sample TA2MahsurfametaG_4_FD_148617 | JGI IMG/M metagenome (GOLD analysis project Ga0194116, IMG submission 148617) | Freshwater microbial communities from Lake Tanganyika, Tanzania - TA2015008 Mahale S9 surface | ecosystem: Environmental > Aquatic > Freshwater > Lake | place: Tanzania: Lake... | reverse complement strand
GATACAGCTCCTTGGTCATTAGATGAAAAAAATTTAAATAAAAGAAATATAATTATTTACTGTGTATTAGAATTTATTAGAAAATCTATGATTCTTCTTCAACCAATTATCCCTATTAAATCTAAAATTTTTTTAGACTCTCTCATGATTAAAAATTCTGAAAGATTAATAAATAATATATCTAATAAATTCAAAATTAAATCAGGACTTAAAATAAAAAAAATAGATATTCAATTTAAAAAATGCTTATAGACTCTCATTGTCATCTTGATTACGAGCCTGTCTATAGTGATTTAAAAAGTTTCATAAAAAAAGCCTATGATAATAATGTAAAAACATTTTTAACAATTGGAACAAATTTAAAAAGTTCAAATAAAGTTGACGAAATTACAAGAGAGTATTCTGCTGTATATGGATCAGTTGGAATTCATCCTAACTCAGATAATCGAGAAATTTTAAATTTAGATCAACTTCTTGTAATTAAAAAAAATAATAAAAAAATAATTGCATTGGGTGAAACAGGTTTAGACTATGTAAAGAACAAAATATCTAAAAATGAACAAATAGATCTTTTCGAAAAACATATTAATTTAGCAATTCAAGAAGAAGTTCCTATTATTGTTCATACTAGAGCAGCGGAAGAGGATACATTAAGAATTATAAAAAAATACTGTACGCAAGCAAATTTTTTGATGCATTGTTTTACGGGCAACAAAGATATCCTTACAAAATGTTTAGATATGAATTGTTATATATCCTATAGTGGAATAGTTACATTTAAATCGTCTTATGACATTCAAGAGAGTGCAAAATTTACTCCAATTAACAGAATGCTTATTGAAACAGATTCTCCTTATTTGTCTCCAGAGCCATTAAGAGGCAAATCAAATCATCCTGCTAATATAAAAATAATATTTAATTATTTAGCAAATTTAAGAGGTGAACCTCAAAATAATTTTGAGAATAATTTAGAAATTAATTTTAAAAATTTTTTTTTTAATGGCAAAAACTAAAATTACTATTTTAGGTTGCGGTAGTTCATTAGGTGTGCCTAGAATAGATGGGTATTGGGGCAGGGCTAATAAATCAAACATTAAAAATCATAGAACTCGTTGTTCTATATATATAAAATATAATAATCTTAATTTATTAGTTGATACCTCTCCAGATTTAAAATCTCAGCTATTAAAAAATAAAATTTCAAATATTGATAGTGTTATAATTAGTCATGATCATGCTGACCAGACTCATGGAATAAATGAATTAAGACCTTTTTTTTGGAAAAATCAAAAAAAAATTCCTCTCTATTGTGACAAAAAAACTTTTAAAGTATTATATAAATCTTTTTCTTATTTGTTTAAAACAGTCGATAAATTTTACAAACCAATACTAGAAAAGAAAATATTTAAAGATTTTTTTTTTTTTAAAAAAAAAAATATAAAAATTTTTTTTAAGGTCATTAAAGTAAAACATGGAAATATTTATGCAAATGCATTTAGATTTAATGACATAGCTTACGTTAGTGACTGCAGTTATCTTTCAAAATTTAATATAGAACAACTTAAAAATTTAAAGGTTTTAATTATTGATTGTCTTAAATTTAAAAAACACAAAACTCATTTGAGTTATCATGAGACCATAAATTATATTAAAGTTTTAAAACCCAAAAAAGCAATTTTAACAAATTTACATTCAGATATTGATTATAGTGTTATCAAAAAAAAAATTAGTAAATACAAAAATATTTACCCCGCGTATGATGGTTTAAAACTTACAGTATGATTAAAAACTATAAAAAAGAAATTGCTATAATTTTGCCTTCAAAAGAATTTTATAATCACGATGAAGCGGCTGCAGCATCTATCTGGGTAAAAGATTTTAATACTATAAAAAATTTTTCAAACAAAACAATTATTTTAGGAAATGCAAGAAATAAGAAACCATTATCAGAAAATTTTAAAGAAATAAAAATAAGAAAGTTTTTTTTTAAAAATTCAAATACCTATTTAAATGAAATTATTAAATATATTCCGCAAAACATTAAAATAATAGAGATACATAATAGGCCGCATTACTTTTGGAAATTAAAAAAAAAATTCCCAAAAGCTTTTTTCATTTTAGTCATACATAATGATCCTAATCTTCTTAGAGGGTTAAAAACAAATGAAGAAAAAAAAATTTTTATTGAAAGTATTGATAAATTAATTTTTGTTAGCAGATGGTGTAGAGACAAATTTTTTAACAATAATACTGAAAAATTTATAAACAAGTCTGAAATAATTTATCCCGCAATACGAAACATTAAACCGGGTAAGAAAGAAAAAAAAATAATTTTTGTTGGTAAATTAAATAAAGCAAAAGGGTATGATATTTTTATAAAAGCTGTTAAAAAATTCTTAAAAAAGAACTCTGACTGGAAAGTTATTGTTGCTGGAAACGAACCTAGAAAAACTTTTAACTTTGAACATAAAAATTTAATAAAATTTGATTGGATTTCACATAAACTAATTTTAAATCTTTTTAAAAAAACCATAATTTCTATAACTCCATCCTATTGGCAAGAACCTTTCGGCAGAACAGCAATGGAGGCGAGTAATCTAGGCAATATAGTTATACACAGTGGAACAGGTGGTCTAAGTGAAACTACAAACTCAAAAGTAATTTTAAAAAAAAAAACAGCTACTGAGTTACATGGCATTTTATCAGGTTTAGCTAAAAAAAAGTTTAAACAATTACAAAAAATAGGTTTCAATAATTATTTAAATAAAAGAATTAACTTTTTAGAAAGTTTACACAAACTTTATAAAACTAAAAAATATTTTTTAAATAAATTTAATGAAACTTTAAATTTTAATATAACTAAAAATATAGTACCAAAAATTATTCACTTAAGTAGCTTTTCAGAAAGGTTAGATTATAGAAATTTTGATTTTAATATTGCACATAAACTATCATATGGTTTTATCAAAAATAATATTAAAACTTTTAATTTTTCAGATAGGTTTCAAAGTTACAAATCATTTACGCAATCATTAGATAACAAGTTATTAGGTATATGCAAATATATTAAACCAGATTTAATACTTATAGGTCATTCAAATAAATTATCAAATCAAACATTAAATATTTTAAAAAATAAAAATAAAAATTTAATTTTATCTTTTTGGTATGAAGATTCAATTAATTCATTAGGCCCAGATTATGTAACTAATAAAAAATTTGCCGAATATTATATTGACATAATTGATCACTTTTTTTTTACAACCCATCCGAAAATGGTAGAGGCATGTAAAAACAAAAATAAATATTTTCTTCCTATACCTTGTTCTGATCAATTTGAAGATTTAGAGGCTTATAAAAATAAATTTCCATTATATGATATTTTTTTTGCTCTAAGCCATGGTGTGAATAGGGGTAATTTAAAAGAAGGAAAAATTGATGAGAGAGAGAATGTTTTAAATTTTATTAATAAAAATATAGAGGGTATAAATTCAAATTTTATTGGTATCAACAATAGGCAGCCCGTATGGGGAGAAAATTATAAAAAAGAGATATTTAATTCTAAACTTGCACTTAATTTAAGCAGGGGAAAACCTATTAAATATTATTCAAGTAATAGAATAGCATCTTTGATTGCAAATGGAATTCCTACACTTATAAATAAAAAAACTCATTATGAAGATTTTTTTAGAAATGATGAGATGATTTTTTATAACGATGAATATGGCGATTTAATAGAAAAAATTAATTTCTATCTTAAACATGAAAGAGAAAGAATTAAAATTGGAAAAAAAGGTAAAAAAAAATATTACGATCTATTTAAAAATACATATATTGCAGATTTTATAATTTCAACTTCATTAGGTATAAAACCTAAGTATTCTTATAAATGGCAATAAAAAAAAATGGAAAAAAAATTAATATGCAGAATAGCTCAGAATTTTGGAAATCAGCTTTTTATGTACGCTCATGCATATGCACTTAGTAAAAAATTAAATTATAATTTATATATTGATAATCTAAGTTCATATTCAAGTTTAAAAAATTTTCATAATTTTCACCTAAATAAACTTAATATTTCAGCTAAATACGCAGATAGTAATTTTATATTTGAAACTCCCGCTAAGAATATAAAGAGAAAAATACTAAAGTTTATTGACAGATTTAGACATAAAAAAAAATTTTGTATTGAAAAATTTGATAAAAATAAAATTACTGATTTTTTCGATACATCCCAATTATATAACTATAATAGTGAAATTTATGTTGAAGGACATTACGAAAGTGAGAAGTATTTTGTAGATTATAAAGAAGATATAATTAAGGAATTTAAAATCAAAACTGAGAGAAATCTTATAAAAAATAAATATTTAGAGATAATTAATAATAACAATGTAGTCTCAATTTGTGTAAGACAACACCGTTTTTCTGAAAATAATAAGAGTCAATTTAATCTCGATAAATCTAATCAATTTTTGAGAAAAACAATAGATTTCATATATAAAGCTATAAACTTTATTGAAAAAAAAATTCAAAATCCAAAATATTTACTTTGGAGCAATGATTTTACAAACTTACATCAATATTTTGATGTTAATAGATTTACTTTTGTAGAAAATCAAAATGACAAAGAAATTAATGATCTATATTTATTATCTAAGTGCAAATATTTTATCGTAGGTCCTACAACTTTTCATTGGTGGGGAGCTTGGTTATCAGAATACGACAATAAAATATGCGTAAGACCTCCTGATGATATAAATCCTTCTAATAATAAAAGTTTTTGGCCAGAAAGTTGGGTAAAGTTATAAATCAATCTTATTCAATGGATTATTTTTAAATAAATTAGTTTCTTTTATATAGCGTCTAACCATTTGAACAGATTTATGACCTGTTATATTCATTATACTTCTTTCATCAGCTCCTTTGTCAGCAGCAGTAGTTGCAAAACCTGATCTCAAACTATGACCAGAGTAGGGTTGTGGATCATATCCTAAAATTTTAAGATATTTTTTAAGAATTAACGATACCATTTTATCACTCAAATTAAAAATTTTTTGATTTTTGTCTTTAATATTATTTATACTAATCCATTCAATTAATAAGTTTACTGGGCAAAAAGTCTTATTTCCAAAATAAGGGATTGCTTTAGTCATGCCTTCACCGGATTGATCACTTTTAGATTTTTTTATAAAAATTTTGACACCTTCTTTTACAAATTCAATATCTTTAAAGGTTAAATCGACAAGCTCAGATCTTCTAAAACCTCCACAAAAACCTAACGATAAGATTGTTTTATCCCTTAATTTTTTTGTTACTTTTTGATTTAAGCTATCAATTGAGTTTAGTATTTTTTTTAAATCTTCAAGAAGAACAGGTTTTTTTGATTTTTGATAAGACCCCTTTATCCTTTTGATACCATAAAAATTTTCTACAATTAGTGGATGCTTGATGTCGATATAAAACCCTTTTGCTTTATGGATTATACTTATTGAAACTAACCTTCTTTTTAATGTGCTAGTTTTAAAATTTTTTGAAAGATGGGTTATATAAAGCGAAACAGTTTTTGGTTCTGCTGGTAAAGAAGTTAAATTATTAATATTACAAAAACTTATAAAATCCTGGAAATCTGACTTGTAGGCTCTGAGGGTATTTTGAGCCTTAGAAAGTCTAATATTCTTAAAAGTCTCATTTTCTAGGTTTTTAATTTTAACAGTTAAATTTTTATCCATTTTTTCCGATAACCATTAATTATCGGAAATAATAATACAACTATAAATTGATGTCAAATAAACGTTTTTTTTAATATTTACCATAAGATGATATTAAAATTTCCTAAATTTAGCTTGAAAATCAATTTAAATAGTTCTGAAACTGAAAAAAAATTAAAAAATACTAAAAAAGTTAGATTAAAAATTAATACTGGGGGTAATGAAGATTACTTTGAAACTCCCTATTTAGGAATAAAATTAGAGAAAAAATTAAGAGATTTAACTAAATCTGGAGAGATAATTTATTGGTGCGAGGATAATTCAATTGCTAAAGGTGTTAGACCAGCACCTTATTCTCATAATGAAAATGAAATAAGGCTTATTGCAAAAACTAACATTTTTGATCCTATTAAATCTTCAGAGTTGGTTTTAAATAACTTAAAAGCTCATAATAGCAAACTATTTTAATTAATTAATATATGTAAAATAATATTATAATACAATAGCTTATATAATAATATTAAAGCAAAATATTAGCATTTAGTTAAATTAAATTTACTATGAATTTTTTTATTATTGGATCAGGAATTGTAGGTCTTACAACTGCAATTAAGCTTAAAAAAAAAAATAAAAATTTATGCATTATAATTCTAGATAAAGAACATTGCTCAACACAACACGGATCTGGAAGAAATAGCGGGATAATTCATAGTGGAATCTACTACCCTCCTAATACACTAAAAGCAAAACTTTGCGTATATGGGTCAAAGCAACTAAAAAATTATGTTAAAGAAAAAAAACTTTGGATTGATGAATGTGGAAAAATATTAATTCCCACATGCAAAGAAACGGTTCATAATTTAAATATTTTGCTTAATAGAGCTAAAAAAAACAACGTTGAAGCAGAATTAATCTCAAATTTAGACGCAGAAAAATTAGAACCTAATATAAACTCTAATTTTGATAAGGCGATTTTTATCCCATTTACATCTATTGTTAGTCCGAAAGAAGTAATGAAAAGTCTAATTAAAGATTTTAGCGAAATGGGTGGGAAAATTAATTATAACGAAGAGGTTATTAATATTGATAGTAAACAAAATAAAATTTTAACTAGAAAAAATTCCTATAATTTTGATTATATACTTAATTGTTCTGGCTTACAAGCTGATAGAATAGCAAAAAGTGCAGGACTTGATTTTGATTATTCTTTTTTACCCTTTAAGGGAAAATACTGGAGAATTAAAAAAAACTACAAATTAAATAGACTAATTTACCCTATACCAGATTTAAACTTTCCTTTTTTAGGTGTTCACACAGCACATAATAAAAGTAATGAAGTATTTTTAGGTCCGACATCTACTCCCGTTTTTGGGAGAGAGTCTTACAATTTTTTTAATAATTTTAAATTATCTGAAATCTCTGAACTTCTTCCAAGTTTTTTATATAAAATAATAAAAAACCAAAATAATTTAAGAAATTTAGCTTTAAGGGAAATTAAAATGCTTACAAAACATGGATTGATAAGTGAAATAAAAAAATTAATTAAAAATGTCGAAATAAAAGATTTAGTTTATTATGAGGAAAAAACTGGGATTAGGTCTCAAATCTTTGATAACAAATCTGAAAATTTAGTAAATGACTTTGTTGTTAAAAAATTTAATAATAATCAACTTCATGTATTAAATGCAGTATCTCCAGCTTTTACAGCTTCATTTGCATTTGCTGATTATTTAATTAGTGAAATGCAAATTTAAGAAGATGTGGTACCTCCTATTGTTCCTGCTGACATAATAAACTTTGTAGCATTTTCAAAGCTCATATTTAGATAAATAAGATCTTTTTTAGGAACAATAATTAAAAAACCACTCGTTGGGTTTGGTGTGGTTGGAATAAAGACATTAATCATATCATTTAAATCTCTGATTTTATTTTCATTTGTAGCGAAGCCTACAGACCAAACACCTGTCCGTGGAAATTGAACTAAAACTACTTTTTTAGTTTTTGCTGACTCGTCATTACCACTAAAACTTTTAGTTAATTGATTTATACCAGAATAAATGGTTCTAAGTAGTGGAATTTTTTCTAATATAGTCTCTCCTATTAACAAGAATTTTTTTCCTAAATAAGAAACTGAAATTAAACCTATTAATGTTATCAGTATTAACGAAATAAGAATTTCTAATCCAGGTATATTGAACGGAAGATATGTGTTTGGATTTAATGATTTTGGAACAAGCTTAGCTAATAACTCAATTATAAAAATTACAAAATAAACAGTTATGAAAATTGGAATAAGAGTAAAAATTCCTGCTAAAAAATAATTTCTTAGTCTAACAATTAATGTTTTTTTCATAAAATTAATGTTACTTGATAATATATTTTGAACATATTTTTTAATTAATAAACAAGCTTAATGAATCGAAGGGATTTTTTATCTTTAACGGGCTGCGGTTGTTGCGGGTTAATTTTATCAAATTGCTCAAATGCTCCTATAACTGGACGATCACAGCTTACAATTTTACCAGAGTCGATGATTAATAGCCAAGCTATTTCAGCCTACAAACAGGTAAAGCAAAAAGCAAAATTAATTACTGACAAAGATAAAATAGATCCAATTATTACAGTAGGGTCAAGAATGGAAAGGGCCATTAAATATCATTTTAATTCTAAAAATCAAAAAGATCCTACAGAAAATTACGATTGGGAATACATCTTGATTGATGATCCTAAAACTTTAAATGCATGGTGTATGCCAGGAGGAAAAATTGCGGTATACACGGGGATACTAGAGGTTACAAAAGATGAACATGGTTTAGCTGCAGTTATGGGTCATGAAATTGCACATGCAGTAGCAAGACACTCATTAGAAAGGGCTAGCGCCTCTCTTGCTCTCAATGTTGGAACAATTGCAGCCGATATTGCATTAAAAGGGGCAATTAGCAGAACTAGAAACACAGTTGGTCAAACAACAGGCATGGATGTTATGCAAATTGGAATTTTTAATCCTTTCACTAGATATCAAGAGTCTGAAGCTGACCATCTAGGTCTTATACTATCATCATTATCAGGATATGAATTATATGGAGCTGTACAAGTATGGGAGAGGATGCAAGAAAAAATGAAAGGAAAAGAACTGCCTCAATTTTTGAGCACACACCCCTCCTCAGCAACCAGAATTAACGATTTAAGGAATTTAATTCCAAGAATTAAAAATGAATATCCAAAAATACAAAATCTCTAATATCTTTTAATTTGGTGAGCCCGACAGGATTTGAACCTGTGACCCATTCCTTAAAAGGGAATTGCTCTACCAACTGAGCTACGGGCCCACTTGCGTGACATTTATACAAATTATTAAGTATTTTAAAGAGTTATTTTAAACCTCAAGAACCTAAAACTTCATAATATTTTTTATAAAATTGATTAAATCTTTTTTCTTTTATAGATAATCGAATTTTTTTCATAAGATCCTGGTAAAATGCGACATTGTGCGTGGTAAGTAGCATTGATCCTAAAATCTCATTAGAGTTCACTAAATGATTTAAATAGTTTTTTGAATAGTTTTTGGATGCAAAACAGTCAACCTCATCGTCCAATGGTGTTTCATCTTTTGAATATTTGGCATTTCTAATGTTAATTTTTCCCTTCCAGGTAAATGCAAGGCCCGTTCTGCCTGATCTTGTTGGCATAACACAATCAAACATATCAATACCTCTTTTTACCGCCCCAAGTATATCTTGAGGTGTTCCTGAGCCCATAAGATAATGGGGTTTATGTTTTGGTAAATATTCAGAAACTGAATCTAAAGCTTCAAACATTTCCTTTTGTTTTTCACCCACTGCAAGACCTCCTAAGGCAAATCCATCAAAACCAATATCTATTAACCTATTTAAACACTGAATTCTTAAATCAGGAAATACTCCACCCTGCACAATTCCAAAAAGCCAATTTTTTTTTTGTTTCCCAAAACTTTTTTTTGACTTTTTTGCCCAATTAATTGTTAAATTCATAGATTTTTCAATTTTTTTTTTATCATTTGAATATTTAGGACAATCATCAAAAACCATAATTAAATCTGATCCCAAATCTAACTGTATTTGAATACTTTTTTCTGGTGTTAAAAAAAATTCCTTACCATCAAGATGAGAATTAAATATTACTCCGTCATCTTTAATTTTCGAAATCTTAGACAATGACATAACCTGAAAACCACCAGAATCAGTCAAAATTGGTAACGAACAATTCATAAATTTATGCAATCCGCCGGCCTGTATTATTCTTTCAACCCCTGGTCTAATCATTAGGTGATAGGTGTTAGCTAAAATAATTTGTGCACCTACATTTTTAACATCATCTATAAACATCGCTTTTACAGTTCCTGCCGTACCAACGGGCATAAATGCTGGAGTATCAATTACTCCTCTTGTTGTTATAATTTTTCCAAGCCTTGCGAAATGATCCTCTTCAATAAGGCTAAAAAAACTGTTGGCCATCAACTAATAATTAACTATTTTTTTGTGGATCTTAAACTTTCTATAATGTCAGGATTTTGAACCGATCCAGAACCTGGTGATCCCTTTCTAATTTTATCAATAAATTCCATGCCTGAAATAACTCTTCCAAAAACAGTATAATTTCTATCTAAATGAGAGTGGCTTTCAAAACAAATAAAAAACTGACTATTTGCACTATCGGGGCTTTGAGATCTTGCCATTGATAAGGTTCCTCGCTTATGGGGAATATTATTAAATTCAGCTTTTAAATCAGAGAATTTAGATCCTCCTGTTCCAACAAGTTGTTCATTAAAGTTTTTATTTTTATTACCATACTGCACATCTCCAGT
>Ga0194116_10008289_pt1 | contig 10558 bp, 9 predicted proteins | sample TA2MahsurfametaG_4_FD_148617 | JGI IMG/M metagenome (GOLD analysis project Ga0194116, IMG submission 148617) | Freshwater microbial communities from Lake Tanganyika, Tanzania - TA2015008 Mahale S9 surface | ecosystem: Environmental > Aquatic > Freshwater > Lake | place: Tanzania: Lake Tanganyika... | reverse complement strand
GGGATGCCTTTGAGCGTGGCGACGACCTGGACGCCCTGGTGGAGGGCTGCGAGCCAGGCTTTCAGAAGGAGGTGTGGACCGCCACGCTGCAGCGGATTCGCAAGATCGAGCGGCTGATGCAGGGGCAATCGGCGCCGGAAGCCGGCAGGGGCGAGGACTGACGGGCTCGCGCTCCCTCAGATGTCTTTCGGAGGCTGCCTAATTCTGTACAGCTTGTACAGAATTGGTGAGGCTGCTGAAAGGGTGCCAAGCCTGGTGCTGGTAGGTGCTGGGAGCTGCTGGTGCTGCTCGAACGCCGCGCTTGAACGGGCCTCAACCCCTCAACCCCTCAACCACTCGGTGACGCTGCCGGGCTTGTCGATCAGTTCGATGCCCTGGGCCTTGAGTTGGTCGCGGATGAGGTCGGCGCTGGCGAAGTCGCGGGCGGCCTTGGCGGCACGGCGCTGTTCGATCAGCGCCTCGATCGCCGCGTCGCTCGGGCCGACGGCCGCGGCCGAGGCCGCAGCAGCTAACTGTGCCTCTGGCTTGAGCCCCAGCACAGCGGCCAGTTCCAGCAGCAGGGCGGCCTGGGCGCGGAGCTCGGGTGCTGCGGCTTCCGTGGCGGCAGCTGGATCGCCGCGCTCCAACCGGTTGGCCAGCCCCCGCAGAGGCCTGGCCAGCTCGAAGAGCACGGAAAGGGCGGCGGCGGTGTTGAGGTCATCGTCCATGGCGCCCACGAAGCGCGCGCGGGCGGTGGCGAGGTCGGCGGAGAGATCGGCCGGTTCTTCGCTGGAGGCAGCCAGGCCGAGGGCGGCGTTGAGGCCCTTCCAGCCGGTGGCGGCGGCCTCGAGGGCGTCGGCGGTGAAGTCGAGCGGTTTGCGGTAGTGGGCCTGCAGGGTGAACAGGCGCAGCGTCATCGGTGAGACCCCTGAATCCAGCAGGGCGCGGATGGTGGTGAAGTTGCCGAGGGATTTCGACATCTTCTGGCCGCCCACGTTGACCATGCCGTTGTGCAGCCAGTAGCGGGCCAGCTCGTGGCCGGTGGCCGCTTCCGACTGGGCGATCTCGTTGTCGTGGTGGGGAAAGATCAGGTCGGCACCACCGAGGTGGATGTCGATCGTGTCGCCCAGCTCCTCGCGCACCATCGCCGAACACTCGATGTGCCAGCCCGGCCGGCCGGGGCCCCAGCGGGAGGGGAAGCTGGGCTCGCCGGCTTTGGCGCCCTTCCAGAGGGCGAAATCAAATGGGTGTTGCTTGCGGGCTTCCTCCTCCGTGGCCACCCGGCCTGCGGCATTGTCCTGCTGCTCGGCCAGATCACGGCCAGAGAGCTTGCCGTAGCCGGCGTGCTTCATCACGGCGAAGTACACATCGCCATCAGCGCTGTAGGCGGCCCCTTTGGCCTCGAGCTCCTCAATCAGGGTGCGGATGGCATCGAGCGACCGGGTGGCCCGGGGCATGCGGTCGGGCGGCAGGATGTTGAGCCGCGCCATGTCGGCCACGAAGGCCTCGATGTTGCGCTCGCTCACGGCCTGCATCGAGCTGCCCTCCTCGGCGGCGCGATTGAGGATCTTGTCGTCGATGTCGGTGTAGTTCTGCACGAACGTCACCAAGTAGCCACTCCAGCTGAGGTAGCGGCGTAACACATCCCAGGCGATGTAGCTGCGGGCGTGGCCCAGGTGGCAGAGGTCGTAGACCGTCACCCCGCAGCAGTAGATGCTCACCTGGCCCGGCACCAGGGGCTCAAAGGGCTCGACGCGGCGGCTGAGGGTGTTGGTGAGCTTCAGGGTCATCGGGCCAGCTGTCACTTCGCGTCCATCCAATTGGGGCCCACGCCCGTCTCCACCACCAGGGGCACCGACAGGGTCACGGCCCGCTCCATGGTTTCACGCGTCAGGGTGCGCACCGCGTCGAGGGCCTCGGGGGCGGCTTCGAGCACCAGTTCGTCGTGCACCTGCAGCAACAGTCTTGCCGGCAACTGGGCCGCCTGAAGCTCCCGGTGCAGCTGCACCATGGCCAGCTTGATGATGTCGGCGCTGGAGCCCTGGATCGGCGCGTTGGCCGCAGCCCGCAGCTGCTGGGCCTCCATGCCGCCGCGGCGGGCCACTTCCAGGTCGATCTCGAGAGGATCCTTGCCCCGCAGCCGGCCCAGGCCGTTGGGATCGAAGTGGAACGGCCGGCGCCGGCCCAGGATCGTTTCCACGTAGCCCCGGCTCAGGGCCAGCCGCTCCTGCAGCTCCAGAAAGGCAAACACCCTCGGGTAGCGCTGCTTGTACTTGGTGAGAAAGTCTTTGGCTTCGGCCTGGCTCACGCCCGTTTCCCGGGCAAAGCGCTGGGCGCCCATGCCGTAGATCACGCCGAAGTTGATCGTTTTGCCGAGGCGGCGCTCATCGGGCGTCACCGTGTCCTTCTCCAGCAGCAGTCGCGCCGTGAGGGCGTGCACGTCGTCGCCGCTGCGATAGGCCTCCACCAGCACCTCCTCGCCGGACAGGTGGGCCAGGATGCGCAGCTCGATCTGGGAGTAGTCGGCGCTGATCAGGCTCCAGCCCGCTTCCGGCAGGAAGGCCTTGCGGATCCGCCGCGAAAACGTGGTGCGGATCGGGATGTTCTGCAGGTTGGGGTTGCTGCTGGACAGCCGCCCGGTGGCGGTCACCGCCTGGTTGAAATCGGTGTGCACTCGGCCGGTTTCCGGCTCCATCAGCACTGGCAGGGCATCCACATAGGTGCTTTTGAGCTTGCTGAGGGTGCGGTGCTCCAGCACCAGTGGCACCACCGGGTGGTCGGCCTCCAGCTTTTCGAGCACCGCCGCATCGGTGCTCCAGCCGGTTTTGGTTTTGCGGGATTTCTTGCGGTCGAGTCCGAGGCTGTCGAACAGCAGTTCGCCCAGCTGCTTGGGGGAGGCCAGGTTGAAGTCGACCCCGGCGGCCGCCTTGGCCTCGGCCTCGAGGCGATCCAGCGTGGTTTTGAGCTCGGCGCTGAGCTCGCCCAGGTAGGCGGTGTCGATGCGGATGCCGGTGGCCTCCATCAGGGCCAGCACCGGCTCCAGCGGCAGCTCCACCTGGTCGAGCAGTTGGGGCAGGGCATCGCCCATGGCCGTGAGCTCGCGGCGCAGCAGCTGGGCCAGGCGCCAGGTGAGGTGCACATCCATGCCGCAGTACTGGGCCGCGGCGTCGATCTCCACGGACGCGAAATTGGCGCCCTTGGGCACCAGCTCGGCGTAGCTGGTGGGGCTGAAGCCGAAGTGGCGCGCGGCCATGGCGTCGAGGCCGTGTTTGTCGCCGGCATCGCGCAGGTAATCGGCCAGCAGGGTGTCCATCACCACCCCGCCCAGCGGCAGGCCGTGGCGCAGCAGGATCAGCCGGTCGTACTTGGCGTTCTGCAGGGCCTTGGGGTGGGAGGCGCTGGCCAGCCAGGGGGCCAGGGCGGTGAGCACCGCATCGAGGGGCAGCTGGACCGGCGCGTCTGGGGGGGCGCTGAGTAGATCGGCGGCCGGTTGGGCTTGGTGGCCGATCGGGATGTAGGCCAGTTCCGCCGGACCCTCCCCCCAGGCCACCCCCACCCCCACCAGCTCGGCCTGGAAGGGATTGAGGCTGGTGGTTTCGGTGTCGAGGGCCACGGGCCGGCCCGGATCCGTGCAGCCGTTGAGGTGGGACACGAGGGCCGCCAGGGCCTCGGGGCTGGAAATCAGCTGGGGCTGAAGCGAGGGGGGCTCCTTGCTGTCCGGCTCCTTTCTGTCTGGCTGATCTGGGTTTGTTGAACGTTCTGTTTCACCGGCCGTTCGAGCGTTGTCGGCGGCTGGGCTGGCCGCGCCGCTCGCTGGGCTGGCTACCTCGCTGGGCTGCGGCGGGACGGCCGAGAACAGCTGGGCGAAGCTGGGCACCTGTTTCACCAGGCTGTAGAGCTCCAGCTCCTCGAGGCTGCCAGCCAGGGCCTCGGCCTGCACCGCCCCCAGCTCCAGGCGGGGTTCGGAGGGCAGGGGGATGTCGGTGAGGATCTCGGCCAGCATCCGCGAGCGGTAGGCGCTGCCTTTGTCGGCGCGGAGTTTGTCGATCAGGGCACCCTTGAGAACGCCCTTGGGATCCTTGGCCTTGGGGCCTGCCTGCTCCAGCGTTTCCAGGGCGGCGTAGATCCCGTCCACATGGTCATAGGCGGCCAGGAGGTTGATGGCGGTTTTTGGGCCCACGCCCTTGACGCCGGGGATGTTGTCGGAGCTGTCGCCCGTGAGCGCCTTGAGGTCAACCACCTCGTCTGGGGTGACGCCGAGCTTGGCGATCACGCCGTCGCGGCGGATTTCGGTAGGGCCGCTGTTTTTGGCGTAAGGGCCACCGCCCATGTACAGCACGGCGATGTCGCGGTCGTCGTCGACCAGCTGGAACAGGTCGCGGTCGCCCGAGAGGATCCGCACCCGCCAGCCGGCGTTGGCGGCGCGGTTGGCCAGGGTGCCGAGCACGTCGTCGGCCTCGTAGCCCGGGGCCATGGCCAGGGGGATGTCGAGACTTTCGGCCAGGATCTGCTGCAGGTTGGCCAGATCGGCGAAAAAGTGCTCCGGGGCCACGTCCCGGTGGGCCTTGTAGGCCTCATCAGCTTCATGGCGGAAGGTGGGCTCGGCGGTGTCGAAGGCCACCACCAGGCCGTTGGGCTTGAGTCCTTTGCAGTTGTCGAGCAGGGCCTTGAGGAAGCCGTAGGTGACGCTCGTGGGCACGCCGGCCTTGGTGCTCAGGCCCCCTTCACCGCCCTTGGAGAAGGCATAGAAACTGCGAAAGGCCAGGGAGTGGCCATCGATCAGCAGCAGCAGGGGCTTGGTGCCAGGGGCCACGGTGCTGCAAGGGGCGATGGGTCGGGTCAGCCTGCCAGAGCTCAGGCTTGCAGTTGGGCTGCGGCGATCCGCACCACGGCCTCCGCGGTGCCCAGAGCGGTGGTGCTGTCGTTGGCATCGAAGAGATCGGCCGGTGCCGCATCGCCCTGGGGATAGCGGCTGGCGCTGTTCATGCGCGTGAGCGCCTTGAGATGCAGCTCAGCGAGGCCCGGGAGCTGCAGGCCCTGCTGTTGCAGCAGCTCCACCAGTTTCTCGAGGGAATGGCTGTAGGGCGGTGTGATCCCTGCCGCCAGCAGCAGGGCTTTGAGTGCTTTTTCGGCAGCCTGGCCTGCCAGGTAGCAGGCTTGGGCGTGGAACCCCTGGCCGGCGGTGAGGTGCGCCGCGTCCAGATCGTTGAGGGCCTGGCGGATCCAGGCTTCGGCCCGCGGGGTCATGGCGCGTCGAGGCGCAGGGCGTCTCGGCTGATGGCCAGCCAGTAGGGATCGTCGCCCTGCTTCAGCTGCTGCCAGCGCTCCTGGCTCAGGGCCAGTACGTCGTCACCGAGGCGGGCGTCGAGTAGTGCATCGGCCAGGGCCTCGGCCTGCTCCTGGTTTGGGGCGATGGCCAGCAGATCGACGTCGGAGCAGGCATCCCAGTCGCCGCGAGCGAGTGAACCGAATAGCCACACCTCGCCGCCGGAGTGGCGGGCAGCCACGTTTGCGGCGCCAGCACGCAACGCAGTCAGGCTGGCGCTGCGGCGCTGCTCGCGAATGGCGGCCAGGCTGGGCATGGCGTCAGGCTAAGGGGTGTGCCCAACGCTGACGGTCTTCGATGGGGAGCTGTCCGCCATGTGGTTCCTTTTGTGGTCACAATTCGGACACGCGACGTTGGTGCTGTCCCGTGCTGAGCTCCACCGCCACCGCCACCTTCAGCTCCTGCGGCCAGTACCGCTGGTGGCTGGAGCGGGTGTGGGAGCCGGCGGCGCCACGGCTGATTTTCATCGGCCTCAACCCCTCGCGGGCCGATGGCCGGCGCGACGACTCCACCCTGCGGCGGTTGCTGGGTTTTGCCCGCCGCTGGGGCTTTGGCAGCCTTGAGGTGCTCAACCTGTTTGCGCGCATCAGCCCATCGCCGGCGGTGCTGCGCCGCGCTGCGGATCCGGTGGGCGCCGAGGCCGACGCCTGGCTCCAGCAACGCCTGGCGGTCCAACCGCAGGCCACGGTGTGGCTGGGCTGGGGCAATCAGGGTTCCTGGCGGGGGCGTGATCGGGCGGTATTGGCGTTGTTGCAGGGTCGTGGCCTGTGGGCCCTGGGCCTCACGGCCGCCGGCCAGCCCCGTCATCCCCTCTATGTGGCCGGCGATGTTGCGCTGCAGGCTCTGGCCTGGCGCAACTCTGAGGCTCTGGGGCATCCTGTGGGCACGCCCGAGTTCTCCGTTCCCCCGCCGCCGGCCGCGACGCCATGTCTCGTATCCCCCGCCGCTACGCCATGCATCTGCACATGAGCGGCGGCCAGACCGAAACCGTCCATTTCCAGACCCTGGAGGCCTTTCAGCAGTGGTACGGCGGCGTGCTCACCGCCTCGGCGCCTGACACCTTCGTGAACGTGCCGATTGGTGATCTGGAGGGCGAATACCTGGTGGTGCGTCCCAGCGGCGTGATCGGCATCCACGTGGAGCCCAAGTTCAACGCCCTCGATGAATGACACCTGAGCGGCTGGGTCTGCTCTGGGGGGTCACGGTTTTTGCGGGCGCGATCGCCCAAGCCCTGGCCTGGCTCACCGGGCTGCCCGGCGTGGTGCTGTTGCTCAGCGCCGGCCTGGTGATCGGCCGCTCCGGCTTCGGGCTGGTGGAGCCCCTTGATTTGGGTGCGGGCCTCGGCACCGTGGTGGGCCTACTGGTGAGCCTGGTGCTGTTTGACGGCGGCATCAACCTGCGCCTACCCGACGATGGCACCCGGCAGGCGGTGCTGCGCATCGTGCTGGTGCGGCTGGTGCTGGCCCTTGCCGCCGGCCTGCTGGCCGCCCACTGGCTGGCCGGGCTCAACTGGTCGCTGGCGGCGGTGTTCAGCGCCATCGTGCTGGCCACCGGGCCCACGGTGGTGAATCCGCTGGTGCGCCAGATCCGCCTCTCGTCGCCCCTGGGCGAGGTGCTGGACGGCGAAGGGCTGGTGCTCGAGCCGATTGGGGCTGTGCTCGCCCTGCTGCTGCTGGAGCTGGCGCTCGGCGATTTGCACGGTTGGCGGGAGCTGGCCTTGGGGCTGCTGCAGCGGCTCGGCGGTGGGGTGGCGATTGGGGCCGTGTGCGGCTGGTTGCTGGCCGAAGCGCTACGCCGTATTCCCGCTCAGCCGGCCGGGGCCCTGCGGCTGCAGCTCACGGTGGGCAGCCTGTTCCTGATGTTCAGCGGCTGTGAGCTGCTGCTGCCGGAATCGGGGCTGCCGGCGGCCGTGGCGGCCGGGGTGGTGGTGGGCCGCCGACCTGACACCGACGCCGCCGAGCTCGATGCCCTGATCCGCCAGCTGGCCCAGTTGGCGATCACGATGCTGTTCCCCCTGCTGGCCGCCGATGTGAGCTGGGCCGAGCTCAGCCCCCTGGGCTGGGGTGGGGTGGCCTGCGTGCTGGTGTTGATGTTGCTGGTGCGCCCCGTGGCGATCGGCCTGGCCACCTGGGGCCTCGACTTCAGCCTGCCGCAGCGGGCCCTGTTGGCCTGGCTGGCGCCCCGCGGCATCGTGACAGCTGCGGTGGCGAGCCTGTTTGCCATTCGCCTGGAGCAGGCTGGGGTGGTGGGGGCCGGCCGCTTGCAGGGGCTCGTGTTTCTGACGATCCTGCTGACCGTGGGCCTGCAGGGCCTCAGCGCCGGTCCCCTGGCCCGCTGGCTGGGCCTTGTGGATCCTGAGGATGAGGGCTCAGGCTCAGAGGCAGCAGCTGATGCGGGGGCGGTCGGCGCCGCTGCGGTGCAGCAGCAACCAGGTGGCCAGTAGGTCGGGGCCCTGGAGGCTGCCGAGCAGGGCGGCCCGCAGGCTCTTCATGATCACCCCTTTTTTCACCCCGGCGGCGGCACAGGCTTCGCCCAGCAGCACCTGGGCTTGATCGGCCTCGAGGGCACCTTCGGGTAGCCGCTCCAGTAGGGCGGCCAGGGCGGGACGGGCGCCCTCGCTGGCCAGCTGGGCTGCGGCCGCCTCCTGCAGCTCCGGGGTGGTGAAGAAGGGGCGCGCCTGCTCCACCCCATCGGCCAGCAGGCTGAGGGACGGGCCGATCAGGCTGCAGAGCTCGATCTGCCACCCGGGGTTGGCCTCGGGGCTGTTTGAGCTGTTTGAGGCGCTTCCCCAACCCTCGGCCGCCCACAGGGGCAGCAACTGCTCGCGCAGGGTCTCGGGGCCGAGGCCATGCAGCACCTGACCATTGAGCCAGTTGAGCTTGTCCCAGTCGAAGCGGGCGCCGGCCCGGTTGACCCGCTCGAAATCGAACACCGCCGCCGCCTCGGCCAGGGTGAAGCGTTCGCCCATGCCCTCCGGCGGCGACCAGCCCAGCAGGGTCATGTAGTTGGCCAGGGCTTCGGCGGTGTAGCCCATGGCTCGAAACTCGCTCACCGAGGTGACGCCATCGCGCTTGGACAGCTTCTTGCCTTCCTGGTTGAGGATCAGGGGTGTGTGGGCGAACACCGGAGCTTCAGCGCCCAGGGCGTCGTAGAGCAGCAGCTGCTTGGCGGTGTTGGCGATGTGGTCTTCGCCGCGGATCACGTGGCTGATCGCCATGGCGGCGTCGTCCACCACCACCACCAGGTTGTAGAGGGGGTCGCCGATCTGATCGGCCGGAGCGCGGCGGGCGATCACCATGTCGCCGCCCAGGTCGCTGCCGCTCCAGCGCATCGGGCCGCGCACCAGGTCGGTCCAGGTGATGCTGGCGTTGTCGTCGATGCGGAAGCGGATGGTGGCTTGGCGGCCCTCGGCGATGAAGGCCTGCTGCTGCTCGGGCGTGAGATCGCGGTGGCGGTTGTCGTAGCGGGGGGCTTTTTTCTCGGCCGCCTGCTGCTCGCGCATGGCGGTGAGCTCCGCTTCGCTGGCAAAGCAGCGGTAGGCGTGGCCGGAATCGAGCAGCTGCTGAATCGCCGCCCGATGCTCGGCAATGCGGGCGCTCTGGATGACCGGCTCAGCGTCCCAGTTCAGCCCGAGCCACTGCAGCCCGTCGAGGATGTTGGCCGTGTATTCGGGCTTGCTGCGCTCTTTGTCGGTGTCTTCGATGCGCAGGAGAAACGCACCGCCCTGGCGCCGGGCGAACAGCCAGTTGAACACCGCCGTGCGGGCGGTGCCGATGTGAAGGGTTCCCGTGGGGCTCGGGGCCAGTCGCACACGCACGGGCCGAGAAGCTTGCCCTGCCACGGACTGCGCAGCACCCACAGGGACGACTCCTGAAGAATTGAAAACGGGACTGACGGGATTCGAACCCGCAACTTCCGCCGTGACAGGGCGGTGCTCTAACCGGTTGAACTACAGTCCCAGTCAGCCTTGTCGGCGTTCTGTATCGTGATCCAGGTCGTGATCAAGGTCCTGATCAAGGTCGTGATCAGGGTTTGACCCTTGGACGACTTGAAAAGTATCCGTGATCACCGGTCCGATCGTCAACCAACTGGGCAAAAGACCAGCGAATGCAAATCAGACCAGCATCCCGAATGGGCATTGCGCAGCCTTAAGGCTGCTCAGGGGCGAAAGCCCGCAGGCTCAATCAGGCGCACCTGATTTCCGCGTGCCGTGAATTCACGGCCTTGATCGCTCTGAACGACCACACGGCCACCGGATTTCACCCGGATCACCCGTGCCCGAACCCAGCCCAAAGCGGCCGACTCGAGCACCTTGACCACATCTCCGGGTTGTAGATCCAACTCCATGCTCGGAACCAGGAAACTGCAAATTGGGACATCGAACGCGCCGTGGAGGACTTGAACCCCCGACATCAGGTTTTGGAGACCTGCGTTCTACCAACTGAACTAACGGCGCAAGGCCGATGCCCCGTAAACATGAGGCTGATTTTGTTAAACCGCACGACCTGAAGATTGCTCATCAGGTCGTGCGGAAACATGCTGGCAACCTCAGCGGTCGAAGCGCTGCTTGACCCGTGTGGCTTTACCCACCCGATCGCGCAGATAGAAGAGCTTCGCCCGACGCACCTTACCGCGGCGCTCCACTTTCACGGAAGCAACCTGGGGACTGTGCAGCATGAAGACCCGCTCCACACCGATGCCCTGGAAAATGCGACGCACGGTGATGGTCTCATTGAGACCGCCGTGGCGCTTGGCGATCACCACCCCTTCGTAGGGCTGCACGCGCTCCTTGTTGCCCTCGCGAATGCGCACACCCACCTTGACGGTGTCACCGACGTAGATCTCGGGGAGTTCGTCCTTGAGCTGTTCGGCCTCAAAGGCGCGGATCAGATCCTGGGCGCTGAGCTTGCCGGTGGTGACCTTGAGGGACGTGGCGGGCTTGGCCTGCACCGCGGTGGCGCTGACCTCCTCAGAACCCTGCTCTGCCGGGGTTACGGCTTGATTGTCTGTCGACTCCGTTGCCATCTCAGCTCCGCGACGCCTGGCCAAACCGACAGTGTACCGGCTGAGGTGTCGCCCTCCAGCCAAACGCCACCCCCTAGCCCGCAACGATCCAGTCCCATTGGTAGCTTGAGGGTGAGCTTTTCCATCGCTGCCGGCGTCTCCCAGCATGAATCTGTTTGCCGATCTGCTGGCCAGCACCAAGGGTTCTGCTGACAGTGGCGCCGTGCTCGAGACTGGGCCCCGCATTCA
>Ga0194116_10008288_pt1 | contig 10559 bp, 8 predicted proteins | sample TA2MahsurfametaG_4_FD_148617 | JGI IMG/M metagenome (GOLD analysis project Ga0194116, IMG submission 148617) | Freshwater microbial communities from Lake Tanganyika, Tanzania - TA2015008 Mahale S9 surface | ecosystem: Environmental > Aquatic > Freshwater > Lake | place: Tanzania: Lake Tanganyika... | reverse complement strand
CCCCATTTAATAATTTTTTTTTAAATACTCTTTTTTATAAATTCAGTAAATACTCTAAATAGTTAAATAAATATTTATTTAAATATTTAAATTATTTTAAATTAGGAATGAAAAAAATTTTAGAACTTAACAAATTTATTTATGGCAAAGCAAATTTCAATAATTTTATCATATCAAATAAATGGAAATCCTATCAGAAATATTATTCCACTCATTTACTAAATAATTCAAATTTTAGAAGTAAATAAAGTTATAATAATTACTTCAGATAATATTGAATTTTTTGAAAATCAAGAAATAAAAGATGTTAATCCATTAATATATAATACTATCGATATCAATATACTTGAGAAAAATGAAATTATCGATAATATAATTATACAAGATATAACTTCTGAAAACAATTTAAATGAAGAAATATTATTCAAAGGGAGAAATAGTAAATATCCTAAACGAGTAAAAAGCTTATTTTTTTTTTCAAAATTTAATTGAATTTATTTTAATTAGGCTAATCACGGAGCTAGACCATGTTCTTCTGTAATGAGAAGATTCAAGGATAAAGGAAGTTACAAGCGAATTCCTAAAGCTGAATAAAAATTTTTAAAAACAAAAAAATTTGAAATTTTATATAAATTTTATTAGTAAATTTTCAAAGTTATATAAAAAATAAGAAAATAATTAAGCAACAGAATTTAAGAATTTTTTAGAATTAAGATTTTATAATTATTCCATAAAAGTATTGTTAATAATAAGAGTTTTATTCATTATATATATCGGGCTTTGTATATTTCAAAATAAAAATCAAGAGATATTTTAATATTTAAATTAAAAGTTTGCTAAACGACTAAAAAATATTAAAATTTTCAAATAAAATGGATTTAGAATCCAATAATAAAAAGACTATATATCTTAACTCTATTTCAGATATAGAATTAGAAAATTTAATGTAAAATAGATAAATAAGTAAAAAATTAAAATTCTTTAGTAAAGATTTGGAAGAAGAAAAAGCATATAATATAAAAACTGGTAATTATGATCAAGCAGAAGAATTAAAAATAAAAGTTGAAGAATTGACAAAAAAATTAAAACTAAAAAAGAGAAAGGATTTGGAGATACATCATTTTAATGAACTAGATAATCTAGAAGTCACTTATAAAAGAGAATTAGATAATTTTAATAACTATTGGGATCAGCAATTTCATGACTTAGAAGAAAAATCTGAAAAACTTGAAAAGGAATTAATCGAAAAGCATAAACAAGATATGGATTCTATGCTAAATAATTTAGAAAATAAATTACCAAAAACAATTAAATTTTCAAAAGAATATTTGGAACTCAAGAGCCAAGAAGAAAATTTGATCAAATTCCAAAGGTAATATGAATTTTTTAAATTGAAATACAAAAAATCAAAGAATTTAAGTTAGTTTCTTAAGAACTAATTAATAATCAAGCTATATATTTATTCAAAAGTTGAAAAAAATCTATATTTTCAATTATTTTCAAAATTTTATTTATTAAAAAAGATTCAAAGAAGCTTCTATTGTAAAAAAAAAACTAGCGAATATTGAAAAAATTGATAATGTAAAGTTCACTAAAGATAAAACAGAAAAAGTCAAAGCTTGTTCAATGAAAATTTTGAAGCAGCAATTAAATGAAAAAAATGCTTTAAAGATGAAAATAGAGACAGAATATGAATTATTAAAAAAGCAGAGAAAATCAGTTTTCGAAAGTTTAATAAATAAATTCAAAAATCGTAAATTTGAATTAGACTTACAGCAAAAACAGGAAAAATTATTATCTGAAAATCAAAATTTATTAAAAGCAAGTAAAATATTATCTTGTGTTATTATAAATAATTTCCTTTACAGAATAATTATAATAACATTTACTGATAGGAACCACAACAGGTAAACTAAAACAAAAAAAACAATATTCTACATCGATTGTCAACACCGAGAATAATATAAGAGAGTAAATAATAAGATTTTAATTTTATTTAAATTTTCGTAAAATAAAAAATATTAATTATAAATTAGAAATACATTTGGAAATGAGAAAAAAGGAGCCAATAATATTGGATTTAACCATCAAGTTTTTAATAATAGAATTTCTTTAACAGAAGCTTAAACATATTTCGACTTTTTATCTATATTGGAATTTCATTTATTACTCCTAATGTCTTAATTGCAATTTTATGATAAGCTCTCTTGTGTCTATTTTTGTTCAATAATATTTAAATCTGAATCGTTGGTAGGCAAATATTAAAAAAAACTAAGTTTTTAAATAGCAAATAATTGCTTTTCCAATTAATAATTAAGTATTTATTATATAAAATTCAATAAAAATATTTTATGGAATTCAACTAAACATTTAAATCCCCCTTGATATTATTAATAGAAAATTTTTTTCTTCTTAAAATATTTAAATTTTCAAATTTTTTAAAAAAATAAATATAAGTTTTTCATTTAAGATTTATCAATTAGCCAAAGAATATTTATGAAAAGCTCAAATAAATTTATTATGAATTTATAACTTGAATATTATCTTCATATGATTAATAATTAAAAGTATTAATGACAATATTAAAAATCTAATAATTTAAATATAATCAATTAAAATGATTCTCTTTTTAAATTTACTATTTAATTGATTTGTTTAAAAGCAACCCAATTTTATTTATAATTATTTGATGAATAATTTTAAAAAAAATATAATTATTTTTAATATACAGCAAATTAACACTTGAAAATCAATTGAATTAAAATGGCAACGTTTTTTTCTTTTCTCCTTTCTTGATATATCAAGTAAGTAAATATTAAATAAACTAAGATCCAAAATCCTTAATAATATATGAAATTTGTGTCTTTATAAAAAATATTCGGGGAGTGGTTTTTTAAGAGGTGGCTCTTTGAAATCTTCAGGAGCTGCATTAAATCTTTTGAAATTCTTTTCTAAATTTTCATCAACTTCTAAAATCGCCGCAACATTTCCGCATCTGAAAGTTAAACCATTATCTTTTATTATAAGTAAATAATCAAAATAATTTATTTACCTATAGCAATAATTAGGAGCTGACCATATAGTCGTTAATTTTCCATCAAAATGTATCTTGTAACCCTCCATTATTAGTTGATGGGCTCTAACTATATGAATAATATTATTCGCTTTTAGGAATTTGTCAACTAATTTCATGCCGAATATAACTCCTGCTCCTCTCGGATTATTTTCCCATTCATCAATTTCTAAAAAATAATTCTTTTTAAAATAAAAAAAAACATATTTTTAAATAATGAGTACCAAAACAATAAATTATATGAATATTATAAGAGAGAGAATACCTTCTGGATCAGACCATAATAGATCACACATCGGTCCATCATGTGGAATCTCTTGGAATCTATTAATGCTATTAATCTAATGAAATTTATTTAAAAAAGTAATAAATGATAATTTATAAAAAGGGGGACAAATTTAAAGTTTCATTTAGTTAAATTATTTCTAAAAATAGGCAATATCTATTATATAATTAAAATTATCAAAAGACTAATACAGAAAATTAAAAAAAAATTTTACATCACTTAAAGTCATGACAGTTGGTGTCAATCCACCATGTACACAAAATATCTTATTATCTATAACTGCAGCTAAAGTCAACATATCGAAAATTTCCGTACAATATTTCCATACATTTGAAGAACCATATTTTCTTAAACATTCATCATAAAACCCGTAAACTTGAGTTATTTGTCTTGATTCATGATTTCCTCTCAATAAAGCCACTCTTTGAGGATAACGGACTTTTAAAGCCAATAGCAACAAAAAAGTTTCAACTGAATTATAGCCTCTATCAACGAAATCTCCTAAAAATAGATAATTAGTATCAGGACATTTTCCTCCAATTTTAAATAATTCAATTAAATCGTGAAATTGACCGTGAATGTCTCCACAAATCTAAAAGTAATTTCATTTCATTTTAATTTAATCTAAGTAATGATAACGACTTAAAATACAAAATTTCAAAATTAAATATTGAAATAAAATCCACAAATATTAAACTGTAATAAATAAGTATTTTTTTCTAAGGGATTTTCATAATTTATTGTAAATAGACAAAAATTTAAAGAGGAAGCTGTTAAAAAAAAATGTAGATTAATAGAATATTTTTTTTACTGTTATTGGAGAATTTAAATATATCACATTCTCTTCTACTCTTAATATTTCTTTAGCCTTATCACACAATTTTTTTACATCTCTTTCCATAATATATTCGCATTTTTCTAATTTTTCAATGTAGCAATCGATTTCTGCTCTAAAATCATCATCATACATTTATTTTTATATTATTCCAATTAAATATTTTATTGTTTGTAATTTTATTGATTCTTTGCAATAATTAATTTTATTCAGAAAAATTTTAAATAAAAAATAATAATCCTTTTTTACACTATTCGAAATTAATCGTAAACTTATCTTAGAAATGAAATAATTTAAGTCAATCTTTTCCCTTTAAACAAAATGGAATTTAATTAAACAGTGATTTCTAAATTGTATTTTTAGATAATATTTTATTTAATTTTTATTGATATTTATTTAATAATTCTTACTTGATAAAATATCTTGATTTTTTCAAAAGCTTATTAGTTTAAACTCAACAAATACCCATCATCAATTTTATTTTATTAACATCAATAAAAAATAAAATTTTCTTAAAAAAATATTTATTTTAAACTCAAAATTTAATAAAAACCCTAATTTAACTTTCTTTATATATTTACAGATTTTAATTTTTTTTTTTTTGAATAGAAATTTCTAAGTTTCTAATATAATAAAATAGTTTAGGAAAATATTTTTGATGCTAATTTAATCAATCTAACTTTTTATTAATATTAAATAAAAATTATTAAAATTAAATTTTTATTTTTATCACCCTTAGCTTTTTAGTGAATAAAGTAATTTAGTGCATACTTTCTCAAATTATAAGCTTTAATTATTGAACCTTCTTTTTTTAATACATAGATAAATAAATCTTTTTATTAATATAAAGAATACTTAAACAATAAACCCAATAGATAGCTTATCAGAAACATTAACACGTCTAAAGTTATCATGGCTGTTAAAATTATCATGATTAATAGTAATATGTCTAGAATTCAAACTAGTTGGTTCGTTATCATTTTGATTAACTTCAGAATCGAAAATTGGATTGATAATTATAAGTGCTCTTCTGTGTTTATTTTCTAAAAAGTCTTTCTTTATATCTTTATTTGGATTTTCAATAAAACCATCAAAATCATTATTATTTGCTTTTTTAAGCTTCTTTAAGCCTGGGATATTCACTGATAAAACTTTTATATCATTACCACTCTAAATTTTTATCAAAATACATTGATAATTTAAATTAATATTTATTTTCAATAAAGTTTACTTCTGAATCATTTTCATTTGTAAAATATTCTAAACTATAATATTCAGGGAATATTCTTGATCTATGAATGAATCTAAATTTTTAAAAACATAAATTTATTAAAAAATTTATTCATAAGAAAAACATTAAAACCTATTAAATCTAATTTTATATATAGATTTATATTTTTACGATTTCAAAAAAAAATAAAAAACTCACAAAAAGCAATTCATAATAAAAAAATCCAATAGAAAATTGGAAATTAAAATTATGTTATCCATATTTAATGATTTCAAAGTAACTCTTAAAACAATTGTCATTGCTATGTATAGGAAAGTATAAAGGAAAGAAAAAGTCATATGCAATCTAATAATTTATTGAGTAAATAAAAATTTGTAAATTTTTTTTACTTTATTAAATTAATTTTTAATAGGAGTCCTGGTACAAATTCGATAGCGAGAGTTCTGGCGTAAATTAACTTTGCATATATAAATTTAAGAGCTGAAAATCCTTGACCGAAAATAGTTGCAGTAAAAATAATGTAAATCAGTAAGTTTTTTATTTCTGAAAAATGAAACTATTGTTTAAATATTTTCATGGAAAATATAAATTTACTTTTTTATTTTAATTAATAATAATATAGACAAATACCCCGAAGAAAGTCTGATTAACTATGCTATCTATTATTTGATCGAAGCAAACACTTAAATAAATAAATACATAAATCCCTATGAACTTTCTCATTTCTTCTCTATTTAAACTGAATTTGTAAATTTGCCATCCCTCAATTGATAAAATATATAATAAAAAGAAAACAAATTCTTTTCAAAATTAAAAAAAAATTTATTTATTTTTATTTACATAAGCAACTATTATGATTAAAAACCAAAATATTGTTCTATATATAGAACCTAAAGTAATTAAAAGAGTAATTAAGTATGCTCTAACAGAAATATCTTTTTCTTCAATACCTAAAACATATAGATTTATTTAAATAATTGTTTTTCTTAATCAATAGGTTATTTAATCAAAATTTTAATACTTATTGTCTCCAAAGTTCTGAAATAATTATACAGGCAAAGCGAATATACAAGAGTAATATATGGGAGTGCAGTTAAAGTTTTTTGTAAAGGATTTGAATATATTCGGTATTTTTTAAATGTGTTATAATGCCAAATAAATACAATTAACAAGCATAAAAGGAATCCTGCAAGAGATGTAAATTTTAAAAAATTCCAAGGCTGATTTATATTGGATTTCTCATCTAAAAATTATTATATCAGAATTATTAAGAATCAATATTTAATCGAATTTCTTTAAATAATTTCATTTTTATCAAAGTAATCAACTATAATAAGAATATTGTTTTTTTACATTTTACTATGTTGAAAAAATTATTGGTTTCATTTGTAAAATCGTAAAATTTAATATCTAAAAAATCATATATTGAAATGGCTAAAATAGGAACTTCAATTTCATTCCATTTTGAGATATCTAGATTAAAAGGAACCAAAATGTTTTGAATATTTAAATGATAATCATCTTTCTTATTTTCAATATTATCTAAAATTTCATTAATTGTAGTCTCATTATCACTATGTATTGACTAAAGTAAATTTTCTTATATTTTATTTATAAATTAAAAACAACAAAAATTAAATAAATCATTAAAATAAGAATAGAGATTTAAAACTATGAATACCCATTTATCATAATAGACTTTTATAAAAGGTTTGCAATTATTTTCATAATCCAATTTACTTGAAATTACACAAAGTTTCGATTTGCTATCAATCTTCTGATTATTTTTATTTGTAAATAAGATATTATAATCTTTTGCTAAATAGTTTCCATCTCTTATAATTATCTTTCCAATTTCAGTTTCATCCGAGGAGCAATTATAAATATTAATTATAGAGAAAATAGTTATTATTGGAATGAAAGAATAAAAATTTTTTGTTCTGTTATTTACAAATTTCAGCATTTTTATTATTTTAAAATTAAGTTTAGTTTAATATTCAATTACAATTTTAGCTACATATTCATATAAATATTTAGAAATTTTTTAATTAAAAGTTATAAGAACCAATTAAATTTAACTTATTTTTTAAGAAAAATTATTGGAAAATGAAAAAGAAATCTAAATTATTTTTTCCTGATAAATTTCTGATTTATAAAAGCAAGGAATAAAGAAAAGGATTTAAATTGCTTTTTATTTAAATTATTCTAATTGCTGAATAAATTAGAATAATTATTCTTAATTAATTATAAAAAAAACATTATTTCTTAAAAAAGACAACTAAACAAAGATTACCGAAAAGCTAAAGAATTAAAAGAGTTATATAATTTTAACGAAAATTAATCATTAAATCCAATGTTTTTCGATTAAAAGCATTATATTTTTTTATTGAAATTTCTTTATTTATTTCAAATAATATTATAAACATCTATGCATTTATTTTAGAATCCTAATTTGGTTCTTCTCCAGTGTCTCTTTTTAGCATTGTATCTATTAAGTTGTTTTTAATTTTATTAATTTTACCTGATAGTATTTCCTGTTTTAAATCTTATCCAGTTAGGGATTTGTCTGTTTTGTTTGATTTTTTTTCCGAGTCTTTTTTTAAGTTTGAAGGTTTTGATTGAGCCCTAAATTTTATTATCTTTCATTACCATTTTTGTTAGATATAAATAAAATTAAAAAATAAATATTTAAAACAAATATTTTAAAATAAATATATTTATTAATTAATGCGTTTAACTTTTCAAAATAATCATAAATACAAACTACAAATTAGTTTAAATTGTAACAATGTTATAAAACTCAATTTTAAAGGGAAAGAAAAAGAAATAATAAAAAAATTCTTAAAAATTTGGTAGTATGAGAATACATTTATTGAATCAGATATTTAACTGTGTGATTATTATTATATCAAATCTCTTTTAAATTCTATAATCAATAATTTTTTTGAATTGATTTAAAGCTAATAATTTTATATAATCTTTTATTATTGTAATTCATTAATTTAAAATAATAATTTTTTTATTGATTTTATAAGATATTAATATTAAATGATAATCTTTTTAAGGTTTCTCATTTATCCATTAATATGAAAATATTCAAAGCATGGAGCTGCACATAGAGAAACTCCACATGACTTACAGAAAAAAATTGTTTTTTTTTCACAGTATTTGTAATTACATTTTCGAGTTCCCCTTCTACCAGGAAAATGTCTATCTTCCTTTATTATTCCAACTGAAATTTTTTTCATTCTGAATGATTGACATAATAATTCTGTGCTTAACTGAAATTTGAAATCTTTTAATTTTATTTCATATCCATAACTTTTATAAATTATCCAAGAATTTATAACACAAACATTTAATATGTGAAAAAATAATTTTTTCCACCATTTAAGTGATTTTCTTCCTGTTTCAACGTAGGCGCAGAATTGATCCGAAAGATCCACACCACCCATAAATTCATTATATTTCATAATTGGTGTTGGTATCTTAATTGTTATTACTTCATCTGATCTATGACTATTTCGATTTTTAAAATCCAAACTTTTCGGATCATAAACATTTGTAATTAGTTGAACTACTTTATTATCTTTCCATATTACTAAAGAAAGGTCACTATTTTGTAAGGACATTTTATAAGTTTTTCTTTCATGCCATGTTAAAGAATCATGATCATAAATAGGTAAATCTTTTCTATTTTTTCCAATTGAAGCACATAAACCAAATCCTTTTAAATCTAACTCTCTTGCCAATTCTATAGAAGTGTAGTAACTGTCTGAAAATATTATATGCCCCTTATTTAATTCTTCTATCAGTTCTAAAACTATTCGTTTTGAATTATCATTCCCTTTAGCTTTCTTTCTAAATTTCCTGTCATAATTGGCATGAATTTTCATTTTCCATGTATAACCGGATTTTGAATCAGCTAATACATATGATCTAAATCCATATTGAACAGGTTTCATAGGATTATATAAAACAAAGTTTGATCGTCCTTTAAATGCTATTGTTCTTTCATCAATCGCGATTTCTCTATTTAGTTGATAATTATTCCTCCAATTTACCTGAATTTTTTTAAATATATCCTCAATTTTCAGAATTGAATTTAACAATTTTTTTACTTGATCTTCATTATCAATTTTGTTATAAAAGAAAGTTTCAATTGATTCTAATGATTCACTTTCTTCAATTTCTTCTAAATCATAATATTTTGAAACATGAAAATAAAACAGAATATCATAAAACCTATTTATACTCATAAATTCTCTGGCTTTCGATCCTTTGAAGTCTTTATTACTCCAATGATCTGTAATATGAGGCAAATTCAACAAATCAGCATAAAATATTATTCCAAGAAAAACTTTAAATTCATCAATAGACAGTTCTTTCCAAATGTTTAAATGAGAGTTTTCTTTTACTTCAAAATTGCGTTTTTTATAACAAACATATTCGTTAGTATGATTTACAATTTCCTGAATAATTTCATCATTCATAAATCTGAAGAAAATATCTTTAGCCAAAACCTTTTGTTGAATAACCATTTTTTCAGATATAGGTTGTAATTCTAATATTTTACAGGATTCAAAATTTTCAGTCCAAACAGAGCTTTCCATCCTGTTTTATTTATATGTAAATAAGATAATTATAATGACTTATATATATTTTTATTTCTACTCTTGCTTCCTACTCACAATTTATAAAACACAATTTAATCCTTCATCAAAAATTAATTGGCGTTTCATAATTTTTTTAATAAGCAAGTAAAGAATGGTCTTTAAAATATTTTTCCTATGAGGAAATTGTTTTGGAAAAAACCTGATTTTTTATAAAATTTAGAAATAATAAATTTATTTAATTTTAAATAAATATCTCACTTTAAAATTAATTTTTGAATAAAAACAACATTTATTGTATATAATCTGTCTTTAAAAAATACAGATATATTTTTCAGTAAAAGATCAAATTGCTTAGGGCTACTAATACTTGATGAAATAAAAAATACTTTCAAGCATTTGTTAAATTTTCATTGCTAGGCAAAAATTTAATAAAATTAAATAATCGACTAAATAATAAAAATTTTGGCAAAAATAAAAGGACAATTTCAAATAAATAAAAAAATTGGGGATTGGGGATT
>Ga0194116_10008287_pt1 | contig 10561 bp, 10 predicted proteins | sample TA2MahsurfametaG_4_FD_148617 | JGI IMG/M metagenome (GOLD analysis project Ga0194116, IMG submission 148617) | Freshwater microbial communities from Lake Tanganyika, Tanzania - TA2015008 Mahale S9 surface | ecosystem: Environmental > Aquatic > Freshwater > Lake | place: Tanzania: Lake... | reverse complement strand
ATTGGTTCAGCCTTTACCGATGGCGGAATTCACCCAAGATTTGGAACTCGAAACTTCACACTTGCTCTAAAGAATGGCCACTATCTTGAAGTTGTCTGTCCCCTTGATCATCCAGCAGCGGATGCCTCTGCATTTGGTCGCGTAGTTTCACAGCGCGCTAATGAAGGCGGAGGCTGGCTTACTTGGGTGGTTTCAACCGATGATCTCTCGCCGATTGAAAACCGCCTTGGAAGGCAAGCCATTGATGGTTCAAGAAAGCGCCCTGATGGAAGTGAGTTAAAGTGGAAGCAACTTGGAGTTCTTGGAACTCTCAATGATTCTCAGCTCCCATTCTTTATTCAATGGATGTCTAGTGATCACCCATCAACTGATGGCAAGGCAGTTGCTGAGATTGTAAAAATTGAAATTTCAGGTGATGAAAAGACAATTGAAGAGTGGCTTGGCTCAGATCTATCAAAAGCTTTCGATGGTGTTGAAATTCAGTGGGTTGATCCAGCGGTAAATGATGGAGAAACCGGACTTGTAGCTGTTCACTTAGCAACGCCTAATGGCGTTGTACGCTTGGATTAATTCTCACAAAGCTTGAAGCTTCAAAGCATCGCCGCCCTAGCTCAGTCGGTAGAGCGTCGCTCTCGTAAAGCGAAGGTCGCGGGTTCGATTCCCGCGGGCGGCCCCAATTGATTGGACGGCTAATTGGTTTAAAGCAGCTCAGACCAACGATCTATTGCAAGGAACAACGAATCAAAGAAAGAACTTTTTCGTAATTAGCCAAATGCCTCAAGTGTTCGAAATATTTGCTTCTGAATGCCGAATATTTCTACGCCTAATTCTGTAGCGAGTTCATTGAATGTTTCGTAATCACCAAAATAGTCAGGTGATCGATCGTCGCCACAAAAGATTTTACAATCTTTTTTGCCAAGCGCACTAGCCACATTTCTGGCTAATTCAGACATTGTTACCAAGTTTCCACCACTATCAAAATTAGCATCAATTCCTTTGCATGCAATGTTGAAAAGTATTGCCGCAAGATTTATTGCATCAAGGTAAGTTCTCTTTGTGCTTGGTGAATGTACTCTTATTTGATTATTGCTTTGAGCCTGTTTGATGAATGAACTTAAGGCAAGATTTCCAAATTCATTAAGATGTCTACCACTTAGTGAATAAATCCGACAATTAACGAAAGGGGTTTTGTTTTCACATGCCAGTTCGGAGAATTCAATTTCAAGGCATTTCTTAATTCTTGCGTAATCGTCGACAGCTTTGTGATTTGATTCAATATCCATATTCCTAGCGGCCCCACTTGAAAGGTTTATGAAACTAAACAACTTTCTTTTTTCCAGAGCTGTCTTGGCGAACGATGAAATTTCCAGATTTCTTCTTACATATTCTTTGGCTGGGACAGTTTTTAGGGCTTCGCGCCTCAGAAATGCTGAATTCAGAAAAACTGAATTTTCTTCAATAGATGAGAATCCTGATGTGGGATCTAATATCTTAAAGGTACGGCCATTAATGCTTAGCTCGCTTGGCCTTGATCCAATCAGCAGTAGTCGTTCTTGGGCTATCTTAGGCTCAATTAAGGATAAAAACTCAACCGCACTTCGCCCCATCCAGCCATTGGCGCCGTAGATTACAAATTGAGATGGAGAATCCATCAAAGTCGATTGAGGGCTACCTGAAGACAATTAATTAGTCTTGCTCAGAATCTGCCAGCGAGATTCAAGCATCTCAATTCTCTTGTTGTCTTCAGCTGTAATTTGTGCGTAATAACTTCTTTTGTTTAACAACCAAAGAAGTTCAAAATGGACAGCGTTTAAGAGAGCTTGATCGATTTGATTACCATTCAATGCGTTAGCCGCAAAAACTACCTTACGGGTCTCAAATCGGGTTAGGTACTCGTCGTTAATTTTCTTCAGTTGAGGTAAAGCATCAGAACTAACAGCTCCTCCTACAACAAGGTCTAGCCCAGCTTTCTTTGCTGCCACTGCGGTTTCTATTACATTATTTGTGACTTCATCTGACTCAATTCCCGCACGTCCAACACCAAGTGAACCCGAGAAATCTACACGACCAAAGACGATACCTTCGATTTTTCCTTCAACCGCTACTTTGATCATTTCATCCAAATTGTTGAATGCCGTGATGGTTTCGAGATTAAAAAGAAAGTCAGTGTTTTCTCGCTCATCTTCTTGAAAAGCAATCTTTATCGCACCTATGAACTTTGTTAGGGCATACGGAGTTTCAACCATAGGAGCAACAATGTAGTCAACACCCACTTGCTTGGCCTCAAGCAGATCACGAATTGCTTCGCAGCCACCAATTTTCACGGTGAGCTTAAGCCCTGCTGCACGGGCCACGTCCACCAGACGTAGCAGTTCATCCATTCGTGTACCTTCGGCTTCAAATTCAGCCTTAACGCTAACTGCACCAAAATCCTTGCAACGAGAAAGCACTTCCACCATTTGTTTCTCTAATAAATTCATTACTTTCTCCTTTCAAGCATAAATTTAATTTGTGATTCTATCCTTCAGGTATGGCAAAAAGCGCTCAATTTGCTCTGACGACAAGCCAGGAGTCATTAAATGTAAGGGGTTAGAAGCCATCGCCCCCGAAGGCAGAATCCGGCTTGTGATTTTGGGGTAGTAGGTTTGTTCTGGGTCGATTTTCACTTCAATAACCTCAGGTTCGTCACGCAACAAAATTTCGTCCAGGACATGGTCAATTTTCGATTCCTCTTCAAGTCTGGTGAAGCGCAATCCATAAGCTTTCGAGATAAAGCTCCAATCAGGTAATCCAAGTCCAGTTTCTACATCACAACCAAGATAAGCACCTTCAAAATAGTTTTTCTGGGTCATCCTTATGGATGCATATCCCGAATTTGAAAAAATGAAGACTTTAACATTCAGCTTTTGGGCAGCTAATGTCCCTAATTCTTGAAGATTTTGAGCAAAACCCCCATCACCTTCGATCAAGAATGTTCGAGACTTTGTCGATTCAGCGGCACCAATAGCACCTGATAAGCCATATCCCATGCTTGCTAATCCTTTATTGGTCACAATCACTTGTCCAAACTTAGGGACAAATGCTTGCATCATCACTGTGAACGCCCCACCAGAACTACAAGGAATTAATACATCTTTAGTCATCAGCTTTGAAGACAACCTCTGAACAAATATGTAAGGTGAAATGAACCCGTTAGCTGTTACGTTTTGGACATCATTGAGCGGAAATGCTTCTAAAACTGACTTTCCAAAATCTAACCACTTTGAATATTTCTTTTCACCACTCTCAACGGAATCCAAGAGACTAGACAAGAAGTAGCCAGCATCAACTTGCAACCCTGCTTCAATCTTTGGGTGTCCTTTTTCAAGTTCAGCCTTATCTATATCAACTTGATATATTTTTGCTACAGGTGCAAATTCCTCCCAAGCAAATCCCGTTTGTTGTAAACTAAGTCGAGTTCCAACAGCTATCAAGAGATCACATTGCTGCAAGAGAATATTGGAAGAACGCTGGCCCCAAGTGTTTGGCCTTCCCCAGTAATTCTCAAGATCACTTCCATAACGATCCATGCCATTCCATGTAGTCATTACAGGAATACCAATATTCTCTAATCGTCTAAATAACTTATTTGCGACAGCACGATGTAAACCACCGCCCAACAATAAAACTGGTCTTTCAGACTCATTTAGGTTTGTAATGACCTGATTGAGAAACTGTTGTTGTCCTTCACTTTTGAGAGCGGAAATTCTAAGAGGGTTAAGCTGAGATTCTTCAACTGCTAACTCTGATCCTTGGACATCTAGTGGAATCTCTAAAAATACTGGACCCGGCTTAAGACTTGAATGTAAAACTTTCTGGACTTCATGGAATGGCAATTGCTCTTCAATAGTTATTGAATCAACAGTTATTGGCTTGGCAATAGATCTACCATCTATTTCCTGAATGCCGCGTTGTCTAAGCAATGAAGATTTCAGATCTGAGCGTTTAACTTGTCCACCAATTACAAGAAGCTCACGGCTCTCCAAGAAGGCGCCTGCAATGGCGGTTATGATGTTTGTTAACCCTGGACCGGCGGTTACAAGAGCGAACGCCCTTTTCCCATCAGCGTTACTTTCATTGAAGTATTCGGCAGCAATTCCTGCTGCAACTTCATGTACGACAGGCGTGCACTTAAAGATTTTACGTGCGGCATCCAATAAATGCATGGAGTTTCCACCAGCGACAAAGTAGCAATGGGTGTAGTTTTCTTCCGATGCCAATTTCTCCAAAAGATACTCAGCGTATGTCATTCAACACCAATTCAATTGCCGCCTTCATGGCACTCGTGGCAACTTCTATTGCATTTTCATTAAATGGGATTTTGGTCACAGTAAGGCCAGTTTTCAAGGGCAAGATCAAAACCAAACAGGTATCTGTATTTTTCTTGTCTTTTTTCAGCGCTCTCGCGAATTTTTCAAAATCGATGTTTGAAACCTCACTTTCAATTATGCCTTTAATAGAGTCGCTGAAAGTTAAGCACTTACTTATCAAGGCATTTGTTTCGTGACTTTGGTAGCTCTTGGGATGTTGACAGGCTGCGATCATTCCGAGTAACACAGCAACACCATGAGGTATTTTGTATTCAGATGCCGACTCTAAGGCATGACCAAAGGAATGACCAAAATTAAGTAATTTTCTTACTCCTAGATCAAACTCATCTTCTTCTACAAAGTACTTCTTACTTCTTAAAGATAGCATGACTATTTCAGAAATGGTTTTTGAATCTGAATTCACTTTCCAATCATCAATTAATTTTGTACAAAGAGTAAAATCTTCAAATGACTTTGCGAAGCAGATTTTAATAATTTCAGAGATGCCAGCAATTACTTCCAAGTTAGGTAAAGTGGTGAGAAAAGTCGAATCAATTAATACTTTATCTGGGGGGTAAAAATTGCCAACTAGGTTCTTAACTCTACCTGCATTTATCGAACTCTTTCCACCAATGCAAGAGTCACCCATAGCAGCCAATGTTGTTGGAACGTAAGTCCAATTAACACCGCGCATGAACAGGGAAGCAACCAGGGTTCCTACATCTTGTAAATAACCTCCGCCAATTACCAACAATTCATGATTCTTGGTCATTCCTTTTTCTGATAAGTGCAAGATGACATCTTCTACCGTGCCTAAATTCTTTTTTGTTTCATCAGCCTTAAGAAACACAATTCTACCATCTTGCTTACTATAGCTTTCTTGAAATTTCTCATCAGTTAGAAAATATGCATTTTCAAAGTCATTAAGGTTGAGATGTTGGAAATGGATTCCATAAGCTTTATGCGAACTCTTAATCAATATCTCAGACAAGTTTCGCTACGCTCCAACCGCCATCTATGATGAAGTCTTGGCCTGTTACGCCCCTAAACTTTCCTGTGGCTAGGCTGCAAACGAGAGAAACCACTTCATCAAGGGTGACCAATCTCTTAATCGGCGTCTCTGAAATCACTCTTTGCAACTCCGCTGGCTTTAAATTCGCAATTGTCATTGGTGTATCAATTGGCCCTGGAGATACAGAGTTAATTTCAACTCCAGACGGACCTAAATCCACTGCTAATGATCTAATTAAGCCACCAATTGCTGCTTTTGAAATCCCGTATGAGAGTTTGTTTGGGCGGGCAATCTCACCCCAGATACTCGATAAAACAACTAACTGTGAATGAGGCTTAATCTTTTGACCTTTATGGAGAATCTTTAGAGTTCTAGGAATAAGAGTTACGTTTGCAGATAGGACTCTCTCGCAATCAGACAAGTCAAAATCAGAATACGAATCAGCATGATTCAAACCTTGGGCCCAGATAACGCCGGCAAAAAATGGTACAGAAGCAATTTTCTCTTCAAGTTCTTCAGTGTCTCGGTTTCCTGCAATCACATGACCAACTGAACTCAAACTTTCAACGCAGGCTGATCCAATCGCCCCAGAAGCACCGAAGACCAAGAAATTCGGCGCATCGTTGGGTTTTAGAGTATTCAATTTCTTTACCAATTCTTCCATGGCGCGTTATTCGAATTCCAGAGTTCGTTAGGCAAGTTAGATTCTCGGAATGTATCCATGGATTTTGGCTTGAACTCGGTTTCTTCGCGAAGGTGCGTGCCTAGTCCTCCAGCCAAAATTAGGCTTTTAATCATACGGAAATAGTAGTCGACAATCCAAACAATTCAATTCTTCTCAGCGCTCTTGTTCCAGTGTTTTGGAAACTACTAGCACGCTTGTTACTATGTCGAAGTAGAGTTGGATGCATTTATCTAACGCCCAACAAGTGATGGGAACGGATCAGATTTTGTGTCTGTCATCATCCATCAAATAGGTTTGTCACGTTAGTCATGAACTAGTGGTATAGAAAAAGTGTCTATTTCTGGTTTAGTAACTACTAAATTATTCCGTTCTCCCTACCCTATGCACCTGATGAATCATCTTCAAAGAGTACTGAGCTCTATTGATACAGAGGGTAGCCACGGTGACTTTCACTAAGATTCAGATTTGGATGCAATTCTGGATGCAACCGAGCTGGATATAAGCGGGCAATCATGTACGACCAACTCTTAAGATGTCAGTGGTTTGAGCGATAATGAACAGAATGGGTCAATGGTGGACAGGAGGTCTGAGAACTCTTAAAGCCAAGGTCGCGGGTTCGATTCCCGCGGGCGGCAGGTTTATTCCGAGTTTTCACCGGTATGCTATTAGCAACATAAATCATCAAGGAATGGTGCATAAAAGAATTCAAATAAAAAGTACATCCCCGGTTGTAAGAACGTACATAGACATGGAGCAATTACTCGAAATAAGTTTGTTGGCAGCAGAAACGAATCAAGAACTCGCGTTTGATATTACCGGGTCTTTAGTTGTATTGCTTGATTTGGCGTCGATGTGCGCAAAGGAACTGAATATTCAATATTTAAGAGAACCGATGCAAATTGTGCAATCTGATGATTACTTCTCAAGTTCAAAAGACACGGAGACTCTGGCGAAGCAATACAGCATTTCACTCTACGCAATAGAAAGACAAATTCGAGAAACAATCATAAGAGTAAAGAAATTGGCAGATCAGGAATTACTCCATTTAAGGATTAATTAACAGTGATATTTGACTTAGACGGAACTTTGATGGACTCCTTTAATCAAATTGCCAAATGCGCATCGCGAGTACATGACCAACTAGGAATTAAAGATAAGTCAAAAGAAGATTTGGATAGACTCATTGGATTACCAGTAGAAGCGCTCTTTTCGGGTGCTCCGCCTGAGATTTTGGATCTGGCTGTTGTCACGTTCCGAAATGAGCTACTAAGAGATAGATCGGGAAAATAGAGAGTACGAAGGTGCAGTTGTTTTGTTAAATGTGCTAAAGTTTCGAAATATCAGAACAGCAATCGCCACTTCCAAGCCCCATCTTCTGGCGAAGTTAGGAGAATTGAAATGCTCGAATCTCGTTGGAAAGTCATGAATAAGGGAATTCTCTAAGTGCCTACGAAAAAGAGTTTAATTTCAATTGTCATTCCAGCATATAATGAAGAAGATTGTGTAGTCGAGCTTAGTCGACGTTTACTTGAAGTATTTAGAATTGAAAAAGAGAACTACGATTTTGAAGCAATAATTGTTGAAAATGGTTCGATTGATAAAACTTGGGAGAAATTAAAGGAAATTCACTCAAGAGATTCGCGATTTAAAGTTGTGAGGCTTTCTAGAAATTTCCGAATGGATGGAGGCATTACCGCAGGTCTTGAGTTTGCCCGTGGAGATGCATGCGTTTTGATGACGGCTGATTTACAGGATCCTCCTGAAATGATTAGTGCTTTCTTACGTGAGTGGGAAAGTGGTTGGGAAAATGTTTACGGGATTATCACAAAGCGTAGAGGAACCGGGCCAATTCGAACGATGAATTCTCGACTCTTCTATTGGTTTGCGGGCCGCATGACCGATGGGCGATTACCGAAGAGCGCCTCCGATTTCCGACTTGTTGACCGCAAAGTTTACGAATCTATAAAAGGCATGCAGGAGAGGAATCGTTTTGTTCGAGGCCTTTTTGCTTGGTCTGGATTCAAATCTAAAGGAATCCAGATGGAACGCCCAACGAGGTTTGGCGGTGTCTCAAATGCTCACACATTCAAGGTTCTAGATCTCGCCTTCAAAGGTATTTTCGCCCATTCACTCAAACCTTTACGATTGATTACTTTTACAGGCTTGATTTTGTCGACTTTTTCTCTAGTTCTGCTTGTTCCATTGTCGGTAATTTGGTTCACAAAGGGTGTCCCATTCGCAGGTTTTGGAAGCATCATCGGCCTTTTCTTGTTAATGAATTCCATAACACTGTTTATGCTGGGAATAATTGGAGAATATATCGGTCTAATTTATGAAGAGGTTAAGCAGCGGCCAAATTTCATAGTTTCAGAGCTACTCGGCCTGGATGCTGTTAAGAGATTCTAGATAGCTTGTAACCAAGGAGGGATCTTGGTGGCTGCAAGTTCTTGCAACTCTCTTTTCTCTCGCAATGTATCCATCGGTTTCCAAAAACCATTATGTTGGAAAGCCAGTAATTCACCTTTGTTCGCGAGTTTCGGTAAAGGACCCGTCTCGAACAAATCCGAGTCATCTTCAATATAATCCTTTACTTTGTGCTCAATTACAAAGAACCCGCCATTTATCCAGCCAGAATCGGTCTGATTCTTCTCTCCAAAGTGCTTTACAAATCCATCCTCGATATCCAAGACTCCGAATCTTGCCGGTGGTCGAACTGCAGTAACAGTTGCTAGCCGCGCCTTTTTCATATGGAATTCCAACAGCAGTCTTAGATTCACATTTCCAACACCGTCGCCGTAGGTAACAAAGTATCGCTCTTCGGGGAATCGCTCCATGCATCTTTTGATTCTCCCACCAGTCATAGTGTTTAAGCCTGTATTAATCACTGAAACCTTCCAATTAGCTTGTAAATCCTTAACCCAATCTTCAATTAGTTCAGCTTTATACCCAGCAGCAACAACAAAGTCATCGAAGCCTTGCTGTGCATAGATGTTCATAACGTGCCATAAAATTGGTTTATCACCAATCAAAACCATAGGCTTAGGTTTACTTTCTGTTTCTTCGGAGATCCGAGTTCCAAAGCCCCCAGCAAGAATAATAGTTTTCACAAATACACTTTACACAATATGTATTAAGTTAAACTTCAAAGCACAGCAAAAATGTTTAGAAAGTAGTAATTCAAACCGCAGGGTATTTTCTCCAGCCCTGTAGAGGTTGATGCCAGAAATCACCCGGAATCCAGACATCAGCAGTGTCTGCCATTAGGGCAGAAAGATAGCCAAAACTTGAACGAGAGAGAATTAACACCCTGGCTGTCGACATATTTGCCATTGTCTCAAGAGGGTTCCCTCCTCTAATCACTTTTGTTTTTAGTGACAACTGACTAGTGATCCAATCTAGGGAATTCGCAGCTATTGTCATTTTACTCCCATCAAAAGAGGGTAAGTTCATCCAAGATTCAATTTGATTTGAGGGTGGCCGAAATTCCATTTGGGAAATTGGAGCATCAGTAAATACTATCAAAGGACGGTCAGGATAAATGTTTACACAATTGGACAATACCCTCAAATAAAACTGCTGAGCTATCTCACGCGGAAGCTTTTGTCCAGGCTGTATCGCCATATTCCCTACACCATGCCGGTGGTGGAGGACAATTTGATCACTTAAATTAAGAGTTGCAAAACTATTCAATCTTTCTCGTACCAGAAAATTACTTTTACACTTGTAGATTTCGGGCCTGGAATCGACAAAATAATAGGGCAGTGTCAGATTTATGCGCACACTTTTCCGGTTTATGTAGATATATAGCAGAACTTTGACTAGTTTAGAGAAATTGAAATTGACAAAATAAAAGTTTTTTTCGCACTCAGGTACCGATTTATGAGAATCAATAACATTGTTTACATTCTTCAAGAATACTAAGTAATCATTCGAATTATTAATCTCGTCTAACGGATGAATTGCTATCTCAGCTATAGGGTCATGTTTGACTTCGACGGACAAAAATTCTCCTAAGGCATTTATTGCAAGAACCCGTTGTAACTGTGCGCCTAGTCCATCAAGTTTAACTCCTGGTGCATAACTGAGAATAACTTTGGAGGAAATACTATTTGGGCGAAGAAGTACTTTACCTAAATTGAGCATAGTTCTACGATAGAGGTAGCTCAACCGATAGTAAGTGGGTCTAATATGCCTTTTAAGGTCCATACTCCAAGGATAACGGGACTCTAAGCATCTTTTACATACGCCCTTATGCAACAATAGAGTCAATGGAGCTAGTATTTGTTCATCTAAACACACAATTACCTAAGTATCTTGGAAATAACTTACGTAACTGCATAAGAATGTTCCCAGAGATTCAAGTTGTCCTACTGCACAACCACCTTGTCAAACCTCCTAAAATCGAGAGATTAAAAGCTGTAATTATCGAAGCGGAACCACGTTGGGATGAACTTGATCGGCTCTATAGCCATCCCAAGAATTTTCGAGGTAATTTCTGGCTAACTTCAAGCGCAC
>Ga0194116_10008284_pt1 | contig 10563 bp, 10 predicted proteins | sample TA2MahsurfametaG_4_FD_148617 | JGI IMG/M metagenome (GOLD analysis project Ga0194116, IMG submission 148617) | Freshwater microbial communities from Lake Tanganyika, Tanzania - TA2015008 Mahale S9 surface | ecosystem: Environmental > Aquatic > Freshwater > Lake | place: Tanzania: Lake... | reverse complement strand
ATCTCTAGCGCCTCTTGCCATCTACTCAACTCAAGTAGACAACCACTTGCCGCAAAAAGATCTCGAGCGACAAAATCATCATTGCCATCAACTTCATTGACCCGGACAATCTCTAGGTAAGTAGCAACCGCTTCTTCACAGCGATCCATCTCGCAATACCAAGATGCCTTCGTCCGCATCGTATCCACCACAAACGGGTATCCATTTTCACGCAATAAATCAATCGCGCTATCTAGAGCCTTAGTGGCTTCATCAACCCTATTTAATTCTCGAAGTGAATAACCGATTCCTGTTATCGCATTTGCCATCGCGACGCTCGATGCTCGCGCACCCATCGCTTTGTATATCTCGTGCGCCTGCTCCGCCAGCGCTAGAGCCTCATTCCCCGACGATTTGTAAATTGCTTGTTGCGCGAGCTGGATTAATAACTCCGCTCGTTCTTCACCTTCACTCTGTGGTAATTGCCGCCACAGTTCTTGATCTTCGGTCTCCCGATTGTCTATAGGTTCTCCTTTCACCTACGTGTCCTTAACAATATGACCCCCCACTGACATTCCCGCCTCACCGATAGCTCCCAAAAGTCACCATCGCATGGGCGTGCATTGCCCGCATTAAGTCGGCCTCTTCGAAAGGTCCTATCGTCGAAGTCCATCCACAGGTACAGACCCCTTGGTAAAAACCCTTCAAGTAGTTCAACAGCAGAGTTATATGTTGGTCATCCACGCGAATCACCCGCCTTCGCCCGTTCCTGCCAACCTTGCAACTCCGCCCAGAGCCAAAACTTCGCCTCAACTAGCTTGTATTCAGCCCATCGCCGATCCCATTCACTCAAGTTCTTGCGCTTTAGTTGCTTTTCAAGGCCTCGAATCTTGACCGTCAATCCATGAAGCACAGCTGTACTCATCTCACATCACCGCCTCTTGGCAGCTCGAATCATGTTCACGGCAAAACTCAGCTACGAGTTTCCACCGAATAAAAGATGAGGTTACGCCGCACCCCTGACAAAATCCCTCAAACAAATCCTCTCGAAGTTCCCAAGAGAATTTATGGTCAATCACTAAAGCAACCGAAAACTCACTTTCACCAAGCAAATTCCGATGGCCTTTGTAAGACTGAACCGCATCAAGTCGCACCGATGAACCCTTAGGCAGTGAAACCTCAACCGCAGGCTCACCACGCCCCTCATGTATCACCAACCCACAGGTGCAATGTCGCGCATCCGCCCCACTCAAATAGTTCAAATGGAAACCTTGCGATCTGTATCGCCGAAGCCGCGAGTAATGATTCATCGCATACCAACGGCCGATTTTCTTTTCTGGGGGAGCCTTATCGAAATCTGCTTTCAGATCACTAAGAAGCTCATCACTTACTTCAATTTCTTCATAACGCAATGACGGCATAACTGGTCCTGTTCTGGACCCCGATGCTTTCGCTGGAGATCCGCTCTTCTCAGGGTGACTTTCATCCTGAGCGGGTCTTCCTTTAGGACCACCGTGCGCGGTGCGCGGTTGGTGTCGAACTAGCTAAAGGGCTAGAACGTTCGACGTCTTTGACCTGATCAAAATATAGCAGAAACTTTCAAATATTTACTTTGGCAATTTCATCCGCATATCTGGAAAACTCTTCCAATCATCGGATACATCCCATTCAGCGCCGGTAAGTTTTCTTCCTTCAACTACAACCGAGTTCGATAACTGCACATGCTCACCCTGAATAACATCGACTCTGCCCTCATAAACATCCTTAGGCACAAAGCGGAGGGTATTTAGATAGTAATTCCGCCCATCCGTGCTGGCATCAGATAACCAGACATATACAGGCACTTCATGCCTCGTTCCATCTGCACAATCAGGTTCGCAATCATTCACCGAGTAAACGCCCGTCCCCTTAGCGCCCTCCGCACTCCACATGCTCCAATTGATGTCAAAAACAACTACTCCAAAGTCCGCGCACGCTGTCGTAAAGACGTCTGGTTTACGCAATACCAACTCACATGAGAATGTATAAACATCCTTTGGCTCTACTCCAGCAGGTGGATCTACAAATTCATCCATCCAAGCCGGATAGTCATCAGGTTCATAGTCCCCACCACCATCATCATGCGGACCAAAATCTTCAATCGTTACATCGTTATAACTCTCATTAAGAAGAGTATCAGCAGCAAAGATGAAGGCGACAAAGGCAATAATCCCAACGAAAGCACCAAGAAAGAAGTATTTTGCTCTAACTTGCTTCCCTGCCTTCGATGCATTCATAGAAATGGAAGTTTTGAGAACACTCTAGATTTCGTCTATTACTTCTTCAGCTTCAACAAATCCACTATTACGCACATCGCCTTTGATCACTGAGTATGGAACATTGCATTCAGGGCATGGTTCACGTTCGTAAGAGAAGTCATCAATACGTAAACTTCCATGATAAATAAATCTCTTACCTCGACAAAGGCTGCATTTCTCATCCATTCCAATTACCTCCTAGATTGACCATACTAGAGTTCTCCCCTGACACCTATCAACGGTCGGGAGTAAAGGGTGATCATGAGATGACAAAACTGGGGAATCGCCTCGTTACTCTTGCTTTGACTGCAGCAATCTGCATAAACCAACCTGCATTCGCTGAGTCAGCTCCCACAATGGCGATTGTTGATACGGCGCTCGATACATCAATTCCGGAGATCAAGAACAATCTGGTTTATGAAGTATGTATTCTTGATTGGAACTCTTGCCCAAATGGATCTTCCTTTATGGAGGGCACAGGGGCCTCTACGATGCCGAAGGCTCTCATTAATTTAAATGGCTTTGGACATGGGACTCAGATGACCTCCACCGCTATTCGCACATATCCCAAATTGCAATTTGTCTTTATTCGAATAATTGCAAATTCTTCATCAGGAGCGCGGCTCTCAACAAGTGAAGAAACTATTGTGCGCGCCCTTGATTGGGTTTACAAAAATAAGGATCGTTTCAATTTTGTGTCAATTGGCTTAGCTCAATCACATCACCAACTCCGGAGCACTAAGCAATACTGCCCACTATCAACGCGCAGCAGCGAAGCCATTCGCAGACTATTAAACGTTGGTATTCCACTATTTGTTGCAAGTGGAAACAACAATGACAAGGATCGTGTCTCATGGCCGGCATGTATACCTGAAGCAATGGCAGTTAGTGCAATCACAAATCAAACGATCTCTCGCTATTCAAACTTTGACCCGCAACTTAGTGATTTTGCTGCAATAGGAGAAATGAAAGTTATGAATGTTGGTGGAAACATTACATCTGCTTCGGGAACATCTATCGCCACTCATGTTATGGCAGCTCTCTGGACTCAAGTTCGAGTTGAGTTCCCAGGTTTTACTTTCCAAGAGACATTGGAGTTTTTGAACAGTGTTTCAACAGAGGTATCCGTTGGAAATGCAAAACTAGCTTGCCCACAAGGTGTCACAGGTCTTCTCTGTGATCGAGGCGAGTCTCCAAAACTACGTTGGGTTAGTGCAGACGCTTTGAACCTAGAGATATTTAGACGTACATTTTCCAGTAACGAGATAAGCAAGGCGACTTGGGAAGAGTTGATTAGGTGTAATCTGTTAGAAGAGAGACCAGGCCTATTGCGTAGCCAAACTTCTAAGAATCGATTCTGTCCAAACTAGGCCGGCCAAACCCCGGCTTTTGCACGCATTACTGCTAACAAGTAGGCATCTTCCTCTGCAGTCATAGTCATACCGGATCCGAGAAGTTTGGTTAGCACGCTATCTGAATGAGTTTTTAAACCTCTAATGCGAAGCGCATCTGCCGTTTGAATCCATTGAAGGGGGGTGTATTCAGACTGCGGAAGGTAAGAATCCATTCTATTTTGTACATAAGCACTGCCTTCAAAGTATCTCTGGATTGCCCAGGAGTCACTTAAGAGCGCATTGCGATCATAAAGGAGCTCTGAATTCAAACTTGATAGATGGTCCATATTTGATTGAATGCGACTTAGCACAGTCGTCTGCTCATTAGTTTTTACTAGATCTTCTAATTTTAATTCAGGTTCTATCTTTAAACCCTCAAACGCTTCATCAAGCGCTCCTGAAAAAGCTTCACCAAATATTCCGATAATTCGAGGAGATAATGTTTGAAACATAGCCGCTCCCATGAAGGCCACAACTTTGTATTCTCCACGAGCTAGCGGTAAGTCGACTATAAAGTAAGAAGAATCGATGGTTGCTTCAGCATCAGAAATAAATAGAAAACCGAAAGGTTGTTGACCGTGGGAACTAGAGTGATTTTCAACTGTAAGAGATCCAAGGAGAAGAGGTGCAAGAGGTGGTGATTGAAAACGTAATTTGTTGTACCGGCTATCTACTGTTGACTCAATCGCAGGATCAAGAACAATGATCGCTCCGTCTGCTGAATATGCCGAGTCGGGTGGAACCGTATTACTCAGTAATGCCCTAACAAGATAATCGCCGTCTCCATCGCCAGTAAGGGCAATTATTGACTTACCTCTTTGGTGAGGACATTCGCTCTGGATTTCACAAGTCTCACATTTACTTTGAATTTCTGTGCTTATTGAGAGACGAGCTGTCTCCGAGTTAAACCAAGCATGATCCAGTACGGCTGCTGGTGCGAGAGTTATAGCCGTATCAGATAGGTCTATTGAATTCTTCGAAAACCATTCATCAATGCTTTCCATCGCAATAACTTCAGAAATTTTCAATTATTAAGTTGGACTTCATGGGTGTCTAAATCCTGGTATTTCACCGATAGAGTCAATCTCTGAAAGTTCTTTTAGAGTTTTTCCAGAGACTTCAACGAATGCTTCAAAAGCCTCTTCAATGAGATCTTCCGCTTCGGCGGTAGCTTCAACTATTCCAGCATGAATACAGAACGCGAGCGGAATCCCTAAGTTGTAAGCCCTAACCATTTCCATCAAATCTGGATTGTTTTGCGCCCAGAGTTCATCTTCGCTCAGCATCAATAAATCCCGCAAGAATAGGCACTTCTTCTTGAAAATTATACTCAAAATGTCTCCAATCCTTTAACCTGATTATCCTGCTTCATCAAAGGCTCCACTCAATTTCATTGTGCTTGGACCGCCAGCTGTTGACCTGATTTCGAGCCTTGCAGGAATTCTCAACTTCATACTCTCAACGTGAGAGATGATTCCAATTATTCGACTCTCGGAGCTCAATTTCTCTAAAACATTAAACACTTCTTCAAGTTTGTCCTCGCTCAACGAATCAAATCCTTCATCGATAAACAAAGTACCAAGTTCAAGCCCACCTCTCTCGGCCCGAATCACTTCCGCGAGCCCGAGCGCTAAAGCGAGTGATGCGTAAAAAGTCTCTCCACCCGAGACAGTCTCAGCGGGGCGCTCTTTTCCGGTATGAAGGTCAAGAACTGTAATTCCCAGTCCCTCACTACCCCTCTGACCTTTAACTTTCTCTTCTTGAACTTTAAACTCATATTTTCCATCACTTATCTGGTAAAGCAGTTCACTTCCTCGCTCCAGTACTAACTCAAGTTTCTCTTGTAATACATACCTCTCTAAGGACATTCCTAGTTTGTTTACATCAAGATCACCCTCTACTACTTTATGTAATTCAATCAATTTCTCACCAGCTTTGCGATCACTGTCAAGTTCTTGTAGCAAGCTTGAGATTTCTGATTTAACTTTGAGCAAGTCTTTATTGTTTCTATTTGCCTCACTGAGCCTGTTAGATAAATCCTTTACTCTCTGCTCAAGGGTTGTTACCTCACTTTTAACAACACTCAAACGTTTATCAAGGTCATCTTTAGCCGGTAAATCTTTGTATTCAGATAAAGAACCTTTTGTTGAAGCGATAGAATCGCGATAGGACTGTATCTCTTTAGTTAACGACTCCGGATTCTGTTTCAAGAAAGATCTCAATTCATCAAGATCTTTAATTCCATACTTCTGTAATTTGGGCTTTATCTGTTCAGAGAGTTTGTTAATCTCTTTAGTGAATGAATCTCGAGAGCTAATCAAATCTATGACGCCTTCAATTTCCTCTATTTCCTCACTTAACGCAGTTTGGAGCGATTCTTTCTTGGTAAGTTCCTTCTCTTTCTTGATTAACTCACTAAGTTTTTGCTCCAAAGGTTTTAGAGGCGAAGCTTTACGCTTTGCTGCGGCGGTTTGTACCTTAATCTCTGACTTACAGTCTGCTAACTCGTTTTCTGCTTTCTTCAGCTTCTTCTTAAGAGTGGATTCAAATTCCTCATCGTATTCCGGACCTTTTGCTTTCTTTGGGTGATCGGTAGAACCGCAGACGGGGCAGGGTTTTCCCGTTTTAAGGCTTTTAGCTAGCGTGGTTGCTCCTGTCGCAGTTTGATTCTTCTGATAGTCCGTTAGTGCTTTCTCTGCTTTATCAACGGCTGTTTCAAGAGATGGAAGCTTGAGTTTAAGTTTCTCGAGTTCTTCCTTAGCCTCTTGTACTTCAGTTGCGGTTTGAATTTTCTCCTCTAAGGTAGTTTTTTGATCTTCGATATTCTCTAATTGGCCTAACTCTTTATCTAGAGCTCTTCTTGCCGTGTTCTTTTCGGAGTTAAGTTTTCTTAGTTCAGCTGTAGTGGAAGTGGCAAACTTTTTAGGTATTTTTGCCATTATCTTGGTTAGTTCCTTTTCGGACTCACCAAGGGATTGGACACTTTGTTGAAGGGGTTCTAGCGCAGTTAGCTTCTTTACTGTCTCTTCTTTAGCGTCATACTTGCTGCGCTCTTTTTCGAGATTTTGCAATTTAAGTTTAAGGTTTTCGTACTTTGTTATCTCGCCAAGCTTTAACTCAATTGTGGTCTTTTCGGCAAGAAAAGGAGTTAGCGCTTCACTCGCTGAATCCAATTCCCCTTGCAATTTGGATGCGTCTATATGCAAAACCGTAACCAAGTTCTCGACCCGTTTGAGTTTAAGATCTTTTGGCTCGGCGTCACTCAGTAGAACAGATCTAAACTCTGTCCAATCAATTCCGTGACTCTTTGTCCCAAGATTCTCCAAGATAGTCGCTTGAACGGTTAGTTGATTCTTATGTTCTTGAAGTTGCGCTAGAAATGTTTTTCTGCGTAAAGCAATTTGTGCAGCAAGATCCTTATAGAAAAAGGTCTTGAATAACTCTTGCAAAATAAGCTCTCGAGCGTCTCGGGTAGCCTGAAAGAAGGAGGCAAATCTGCCCTGGGGTAGCACTATCAGTTGTGCAAACTGCTCTACTTCAAGTCCGATGATTTCTCTTATTCTTAAGTTCCCCTCTTTGACTGAATTAATTGGCTGTGCAGGGGGGTGAATAAATTCCAATAGAAGCTTGGTCTCAGATTCAGTCTCGGTACCATCTCGCTTTAGCTTTGGAAGAGGTGGAGTACGCTGCACTCGAAACCTTCCCTGACTATTACTAAATTCAATACGCACTTCTGTCTTGTCATCAAAGCCACAAAAGTCACTTCTGATTCGACGATTAGCGGCCGCATCACTCTCGGTCGTCTTACCTTTGCCCGCTTTAGCAGCTGCTAATTGGGCCGTTTTGTCATACAACGCATAAACAATCGCATCAATTATCGAACTCTTTCCAGCGCCCGTTGGACCTTCAAGCATAAATAATCGATCTTCACTCAATCGGTCAAAAGGAATTACTTGGCGAGACTTAAACGGTCCAAATCCTTCAATTTCTAGCGAGTGAATTCTCATTTGTGGACCTGGGATAGACCTAGTTGGACACTCTCACAGCAGTCATCAATAAGAGATTTAGTCTCCTCGGAAGGTGCTACACCTCTTACTTTTTCGTAAAAGTGTTTTGTGATATCCGATGGGGTTATCCGCCTTGTTCCATCACTAATTTCGGCATAGATGGAGGTGCGCTCTCCCCGCTTATATTCCCACTTAAGTAGGTGTGGATATCTACGTTTCAAATCGTCGTAAACACCTGCTGGAACACTTTGCTCTTGAAGAATAATGTGCATCCAGTCCTCGCGGTTGGGGTCCTTTTCGGAATTTCTTATTACGTTCTCCAAGGTATCTTCAATAACTCGCATCTTTCGCTGCTGAGGAACAGGTATTGGCACAATATTTTTGCGATCTACTCCGTCCTTTGAAACAGTTACCAAAAGAACCTGCTTTTCATGGTCCTTCTCTGAGAATGAAAATGGAATAGGAGAGCCGGAGTATTGAATAGTTGAGCTCTTTGTTTCTCTTATTGGCTGTGCTCCATGCAGGTGACCCATTGCTACATAATCAATTCCTGCAAACAATTCTGGGTCGGCCTCACCTAAACCTCCAACTTGCAGCTTTCCATTTTCATCTAGTTTTGACTCGCCACCTAGTCGCAGCGATCTCTCGCTCGCAGATTGGATGCCGCCTCTTACAAAGGCATGGGAAGCAACGAGAGTCCTAATTGGCTTGTTTCCACTTCTAGGTAGAGACTCTTTGATCAAACGAACGGACTCAGCGAGGACAGAAGTGTGATTATTTTTAGCATTCAATTGATTAGGACCCAAGCCAGTATCAACATCAGGTTCAATATATGGAATTCCATACGAGTAAAGATCGAAATCCTCACCCTGGAGTATGACCGGCTTAGTTAACTCACTAATTCTGGTTCTGAAGTGAAGGCCAACTCGATCTAACCATCTTGTGTTACTTCCCAATCGAACGCTGCTGTCATGATTTCCTGAGGTTATGAGTATGGGAGTTCCCGTTGCTTGAATTCTCTCTAATGAGTATTCGAATAACTCAATGACCTCAGTAGGTGGGATTCCTCGATCGTAAATATCTCCAGAAACAACGATCAAGTTTGGAGATTGGTCAGGAATAACTTCACCAATAAACCAGTCCAAGAATCTCTGATGGGCACCCGAGAGTGACTCACCATGCAGTTTACGTCCAAGGTGCCAATCCGAGGTATGAAGGATTCTCATACTTAGTGATTACTCACAAAACTATTTCTTTACCTCTTGGTAGCCCTTTTTCGTTTTGGACTTAATTAATTTCTCCATTTCGGCAGTAGCCTCATCTTCACTCGCAAAAGACTTTTCGGTGGTTTGGCCATTAGTGCCAATTTTCCCGAAAACAATCGTTAGCTTCTTTCCGTCCTGGGTTACCTGCCAAAACTTTGAAGATTCGGCCACCCCGCGGCTCTTGTCTTCCCCAACAAACTCTAAATATGTCATTTCTGACTCCTTTCAAGCCCAAAGTATTGAGCACCGCACTGACAGGGTCAATCTTTGGACTTTTCGCCAACACATGGCGGGAGGTGTAGGCAAGTGAATGAACCGTCCAGTTAGGGTAGGGGAAGCACTTATAGAGAGAACAGAATGACAAATAAAGTGAAACTGGCGAAAACGGGAAACAGAACTTGACCAGGCGTATTCATGAACATGATGGCAAGTTCTACGCCTGGAACGAAGAAGACTTGGAGTGGCAAGAAATAACTGCCCCACGTGTCACCGATGAGGCAGATGGTGTTCGCCGCAATGTTGCCGGAAACCCAAACACACCAGTTGAGGTGCTGATCAAGCTTTCCACTGATGAGAACAAAGATGTCAGGAGTTCTGTCGCATGGAACCGAAACACACCAGTTGAGGTGCTTATCAAACTTGCTAGCGATGAGAACGAAGATGTGAGGAGTTCTGTCGCCGGAAACCCGAACACACCAGTTGAGGTGCTGATCAAGCTTTCGAACGATGCGGATACCAAGGTTGTTAGTGCACTTGTTGGTAATCCAAGGACTCCCGACCACTTGCTAGATGAGCCAGAATTCAATCTGCTTCAAACCCTAATTGACGCGGAATCTCGAGGGTCAGGACTAGCCACAACGTTGAGGGAAATTTATGTGAACTTTGATTCTGTGCAAGCGTCCAAAAATCATGAGAAAATCAAATCTTCTCTCGTCGATATGCAGAATGAATTGAACGAGATATTAAGTAATTGTGAAGAAGACGAACAAGAAACAGCCTTTGAAGACTTTTTTATTGATTGGGATTTTATCTTTGATGGTGGATGGGGCTACCCGATCAATACTTCTGCTGAGTCATACCAGTTAATCTTTGATGAACTCTCTAAGTCAATGGAAACTTCTGGACCTTTTGGAAACTCTGAACTACTGCGCACAGGCGAACAGTTTGAAATGGTGGGTTGGACAAACAATATGCATGCGTGGGGTTTTTTAGTCTCACCCTTTATTCCAAGAAATGTCTTGAGGTCTTGGGTGGGCTGGCACTCACAGGACAACAGTTATATGTCCAGCATCGCTGTTTCCCCAATATTGTCTAAGCGCCTCTTGAGTTATATTGTAGAAGACATTATTAAGAGTTGGGGTTCGCAATGGATAGGCCTTGCATTGCTCGTCAACGCTAACTCGGATCTTCACGTCTTAGATTCAATTTGTAAGTATGGTAATGATGGACGCGACATTGCCTACTCTTATTGCGAGTTCCCAACAGGTGGCGGAAAGAGTGAAGAGGATGTCGGAGTCTGCGGACCAATAACCGGTAAATGGAACCATGACGGTGTTTTCAATGAGCTTGGTTGGACAAGAGATGACCTAACTGGCTCTGTTTATGAAGGTAGCGAGCCACT
>Ga0194116_10008282_pt1 | contig 10566 bp, 5 predicted proteins | sample TA2MahsurfametaG_4_FD_148617 | JGI IMG/M metagenome (GOLD analysis project Ga0194116, IMG submission 148617) | Freshwater microbial communities from Lake Tanganyika, Tanzania - TA2015008 Mahale S9 surface | ecosystem: Environmental > Aquatic > Freshwater > Lake | place: Tanzania: Lake Tanganyika... | reverse complement strand
TCGCTTGTTGTTTGCTACAGATATGAACTATGAAACCGGTGTGGGCAAAATTATGTGGGCCGACCTTTCTGAAGAAGACCGGAAGAAGATATTTTTTGACAACTTTAACAATCTTTTGAGAAAGGCAGGTAATCATGCTGCTTGATGTGAACGCCTTTGTGGGGCACTGGCCATACCGAAACTTAAGGGGCCATAATCTCAAAGAGCTCCTGAAACGAATGAATACCTATGGGGTGGATAAAGCGATTGTATCCAATCTGAATGGTATTTTTTATGTGGACGGACAAATCGCCAATGAAGAGCTAGTGGCTGAGCTGAATTCAGATCCTGCATTTAAAAATCGTTTCATTCTGTTCGCAACCATTAATCCTGTTCTTCCCTGGTGGAGGGATGCGCTGGAAACCTGTCACAAGGAGTTTGGAATGAAGGGAATACGGATATTTCCGCTATACCATCATTATAAATTGACGGATGAATCTTGTATTGAACTGGTGAAGGCTGCCCGGGATCTGGGTATGGTGGTTTCCATTCCGCTTCGGATGACCGATCTGAGGGAGCGGTCCTGGCTGGATGTGGATAAGGCAATCAGTTACAATGATGTAGCTGCATTGGTTGCCAAGATGCCTGATGCCAAATACATGATTCTGGAGGCTAGAATTACCGACGGACAGGAGCCTACAACTCCCGAATCCATGAAGATACTGAAAGAAGCGGATGTGCTGTTCGATACCTCCAGAGGCAGTGGGGTGGTGGTTAAAGGACCGAATAGTGAAAGCCTGACTTATTTACTGGAGAATTTCGGTGCCGATAAAATGGCTTTCGGTACGGAGACACCTTTTGTGGATTATAGCTCTCCTTTCTTAAGACTCGGCGTTTTTAAAGGCATCGATGAAAATACCAAACAGAAAGTATGGTCAGGGAATGCCCTGCGCATGCTGAATATGGAAAAGAATTAAATCAACATCCCGCGAAAGCGGAAATTAACAACAAATATAATCCAAATGAAAAAACAATTCCTTTTACAAGTCGCAGCAGTTTGCCTGATTTTTAATCTGGCCTATGCTCAGAATCCGGCTGGCAGGACTCCCTACACCTTGTTCAATGATTTTGAAACAGGGGAGCTTTTTGGCTGGGAAACGTATCCTTATGCACAGGATATAGGCTTTGATGCGCTGTATTTTGCGGTCAAATCACCCACCTACAAAGACAGTAAGTATGCGCTGGCTCGTCCGTTCAAAGCACATGATGTGACTGAGTTATATCAGGGTTTTACACGACGCCTGAATATGTATACCATTGCAGGAAGCAGGGTCAAGGCAGCAGTTTATTTTCAGGGCGACCGTAATCCGGAATCTCTGGAACTTTCATTAGGTACTTTTGAGGGTAAACGTTACTTCCATAAGATCAACAACCCAAAGGCAAATACTTGGCTGGAGCTGGATATTCCGATCGCTGAATTTAAGCTAAACGGGCAGTCGCTCGCAGCCAATGAGCACATCCAGGTTATAACCCTGAAGGGAACTTATCCTATTGTCAACTATTTGTACACCTACACCATCCTCATGGATGATTTCAGCTTCAATGGTGAACGCGACAGGCAATTTGTATCTACGAGTCCGGCATCAACCCATCTGGATATGTTTGATGTTTCCATATTAAACAAGCACTTTTTCTACGGAGATAACATCAGCCTTAAAGTGGCGCCTGAAGGGAATTTGAGCCTGAAACAAGTAAAGTGTACCCTGGTAGACAGCAAGGGTAAAATTGTAAAAGACAATATCACTTTCACTGTCAGCGGCAATGAGTGGTCCAATCAGGCGATCTACAAGCTTTCTGAGAAAGATGCGCGCGGGCAATGGGAAATCCGTCTGAAAGGGGATGATGGTCAGGGTGGAGAATTAAGCTGGGCTATCCGCTTCCTGATGCCGGGTAAGCAGATTAACGGTCACCCGAGATTATATTTCTCTGCCGAAGAGCTTAAAAACCGTTTGGCGAATGAAAAATCTCCGGTAGCGAAAAAGATTCTGGATAATGCGCTAGCTCACAAAGACTTTATGAAGGTAAATGTAGATGAGATCAATGAAGGGGTCGATATGACGGCAGAGAATCTGGTAGGTGGACCTCATTCTAAAACTTCAGTGGGTTTTAATTCCTACGCATTATGGAATAATCCTAATTCCAGATTAGGGAATGTTATTGAAGAGGGTAGTCTTCATTATGCCTTTACCGGCGATCGTGCGGCGGGTGAGCAGGCTAAGAAAGCCTTGCTAAAGCTGTGTTCATTTAAGAAATGGAATGCCGACTGGATGCTGGAGCGTAAGTTCTGGACCTACTATCCGGTGGGTTATACCATCAAACCGGTAGCTTATGGTTATGATATGCTGTATGATCTCTTGTCAGAATCAGAGCGCGCCTTCGTAAGACAGGCCATCATGGATAAGGGCCTGAAAATGTTCCATCGTGATATGGTGGAGATGAACCGCATGCCTTCTAACCAGACCAATCACATCGCAGTATTGTCGGGGGGTATGGGATTAGCAGCAACGGCAATTTATGGGGATGATCCTTCCAATCCGAATCTGGAACCATACATCTCCGGTATTTTAACTAAAACGAAAACTTTTATTGATCGTACCTACTATGAAGATGGAAGTTATGGTGAGCCAAAAAGCGGTTACATGCACATGGCAAGCCGTGATATGGGAGAGCTACTTCCGGCGGTGGAGCGTAATTTCGGAGTAGATTATTCGACCACGACCGCTTTTAAAGATTTCTACAAGTATCCGATGCAGGCGAGTTACTCCAATGGTTTGATGCAGGATTACGGAGATGGAGGCGGTGCGAAAGGTTCCAGGGTAGATATGGGCGGTCAGATTCATGCATGGTGGTTGGCAAATCGCACTAAAAATCCGTACATCTACAGTTATGTAAAACCTTTCTGGGAGGCCGGAAAAGGAGGTTATTTAAGTTATTTATGGTACACAGATGGCATTACTCCGGCTTCAAGAGAGAGCCTTCCTTCCTCAAAATTCTTCTCAGCGCAGGGGATGGTGATGCGCTCGGGATGGGATGATCAATCCATGATTTTAAGTACCCGGGTAGGGCCGAATTCAAATCACTACCATTACGATCAGGGTAGTTTCCAGATCATGAAAAATGGAGAAACTTTATTGACTGACCCGGCTTATGGTCCTTTGGGATATTATGCCAACCTGGAGTATTTGAGTTACAGTGTTCAGGCTATTGCGCATAACGTCATGCTGGTTGATCATGATCCTGAAAGTCAGACCCCTGCGCATTACGATAATGGCATCAAAGCCCTGACCGAATGGCCGAGAGTTCAGCATCTGTTCAATGGAAAAGATGCCGACGGTATTGAAAGTGAGCTAAGCTCTGTTTACAAAGGTAAGCTTGAAAAATACTCGCGTACCTTGCTTTACACTAAAACCGGACCGATCTTCCTGTTTGATGAGGTGAAAAGTAAATCGCCAAAAGGTCATGTGTACGACTGGCTGTTCCATGCGCCTCCGGGAGAAAACAATCAGACTGCGATCAGCTATGATCAATCACGGATGATCATCGACCGTCCGAATGCCAAATTGACTATGGATGTGGTGAGTCCGGAGATTGTCTCCTCCAAGATTTATGACAAGAGTGCAGGTATTGGCAAGAACTTCTATGAGTCATTCCTATCCTTATCAAGTAAGTCGGATTTGAATCAGGTAAATTTCCTTTCAGTGATTTTACCGGAGTCTAAACCCGCTTCAGGTCCGGCACCGGTGACCACTAAACTTGACGCAGCCGGATGGATCGGCGCAAAAATGGTGCATGCTAGTGGTTCTGATATCGGTTTCTTTAGAGCAGGTTCTGAAAATGGAGTAGCCGCAGGTTTTACCACAGATGCCAAAAGATTTACTGCTTCATACGATAAATCAGGTAATCTTCAAAAGATTTACTATGAAGGAACTTCGATATCAGGTAATGGTATAGGATTAAACACGGACGCAGGCAGCAGAGGTACCTTGGCTTTGGTTTCTTCGGGTATAGATGCAGAAATCAAATCCGGGAAAGGTTGTACGGCCAAAGTTTTGGTAGCCGCTAAACCATCATCTGTTCAGGTGGCTAGTCAGACTGTCAAAGACTGGACGTATGATGCAGCATCCAAAACCGTATCGGTGAAGTTACCGGGCGGAACAATTGCCTTGAAAATTAATAAATAAGGTTTTTGCTTTCTGTTAATCCCAAGGCTTCATTCCTTCAATTTTAGATATTCCAGATCTTCATCTCATGATGGAGATCCGGTATTTTTGTAGGGTAGGATTGCGTAATAATTTGTTTAGTGACAGGCCTTGGTATCATGTCAGTATTTGAGAGATGGTGTTTTTTTACTGGGTTTAAAATGTGGTTGGAATGATATTGTGGGGCTCTAGCCTACGCAGAAATAAATGTCGAGCTTTCGCTGGAATGCCGTTTCAGCCCTTGCCGGAATAAAGTTGAGCTTTCGCTGGAATGCCGTTTCAGCCTTTGCTGGATCCGATAGCTATCGGATAATAACATTATGGGATTCCAGCCTTCGCTGGAAGGACAACCTTGTGGGGGGGGGGGAGATGGGGAGATTCCAGCCTTCGCTGGAATCGCATTTTTAAAAAAAAATAGGTCATTGCAGCGAAAGCTGTGACCTCTCAATTCTTAATTTAATATTATTGCTTGAAGGGGGTATCTTTGAAAAGATCGGATACATACGACTCTCCCGGGGGCGTAAAAATTTGAACTGAATTCTGTGATTTTATATTTATTAATCTCTGTTTTACAAACTATGGCAATAAAATTTACATTCAGATGTGTCTTAATTTCTGTAGCTGTCCTCGCCGGAATATTGGATGTTTATTCAGCGGATTTTGAGGTTTCTTATAAAAAGGGATCATTTAAAGCGGATTCTCTTAAATCCATAGTAAAAAACTGGACTGCCGAGGAACTATGGGCACAATCCGTTTCCCGGAATCTGAAATTGGCGTATCATGAGATTGTGCTTGATGATAAGCTCCTGATTGAGAGCGATGCAGCTGCTTTGGGCTCTATTCGTACTGAAGCCTGGGATACGCTGGAGCGGGGTGTGGTCATCCGAAAGTTTTTGGATTTGAAGGTACTTCCCCGCGAGCAGGCCTTGATCACGATGCTGATTTATCCAATGGTTCCTGCCGGCCCATTAAGTGGAGGAAAACTGGAGTTCAGAGTCAATGGGAATAAGCCAATTGTATATGAATTGAAGCATTTCTGGACTTCTGTTACGGTACCGGTTTCTTACCTGAAGAAAGGTAAAAATCAGGTTGAGCTAAAAGTACACCATCCTGATCAAAAATTTAGGGTCCCAATGGCTTTAAGCACGGTTGCTCAATCGATTTTGGGGAGTTCAAGTTCCTTTGCTGGTAACAGTCTGAAGAGTGTAGACCAGGGTAAGACCTGGAAAAATGCCGGTTCTGCTGCAAACATGGCAGAATATCCGATTCGCTTGAAAGTGAATGCTTTTGATCAGAGAGCTTGGCTTCAAACACCTGTGATTAATTTGGCAGAGCAAGCTACAGAAGGAGTACTGTTTATGCCTGTAGAAATCAAAACTTCAGCAATTAAACCGGATACTTCCCGTTCCGCGGGTGCTCAATGGCAAACCAGAATCAGGACGGGTAATACCCATTTGCCTGAAGCAGGAGGCTGGACGGAGTGGCGTTTACTGTCGGGTACGAACTTGAGCAATGAGAAGAATCATCGTTTTGCTCAGCTTGAATATAGCTTTGGTTCAAATGTTGATGGAACATCTCCAAAGCTAAAGGGCCTGAACCTGCAGACGAGCTTGCAAACGCTGGCATCCAATGACAAGCTGATTGTTACTGAAGTAAGAAATTACCCTTTTGTCAGGTCGTCGTTTCAGTTTGTGCATGAGGATCCCGGATTTCCGGAACTTCAGGAATTACGCCTACAGTTTAATCTGGATAAGGTTGTGGCAGGAGCAAAAACGGAGTGGGAGAAAATAAAGCGCTTAAGAGCATGGACTGCAGGCAGCTGGGATTGGTTTCTACCTAATGCAAACTTAGATGATCTGCTGAGCTGGGATGCAAGGAAAATTCTGAGTGGTCCGGTAGCTAAAGGCAATTTATCACGAAGAGGAGGGAACTGCCTGCAGTATGCCATCGTTTTCGCACAGGCCTGTCAGAGTTTTGGCATCCCGGCAAGGATTGTAAATGCCAATTATGCCATTTGGGGTGGACATGAACTGGTTGAGGTTTGGTCGCGCGATTATGGCAAATGGATCATGGCCGATCCGAATTTCGACTCTATGTTCTATGATAAAAAAACCGGTATTCCTCTGAATATTCTGGAGTTACACCAGGTATTTCTGGAGACTTATTATCCCGATGGAGAGGTGATTGATCGCGATTCCTGGTCGTTTGAAGACCGTGATCGTCGTGCTAACCGGATCGACCCTGATCAACTACCGATCGCAATGGAAGTTGGGGGCAAAGCCTTTTCCGGTAAAATTAATCAGGACTATGTCTGGTGGAAGGTAACACCAAATTCAGAGAATTCAGGTTATTCCGGAGGCTATGGATTTTACAATACGGCAGAAGTGCGCTGGATTCCAAGGAGCAATTGGTTGAGTCAAAAACTGCCATTGCCTGTTACCCATGGCAGAACACACTGGGGCTGGGATGGCTATTATGCCTGGACAGATCAGCAAACACCCGAAACCCCGGAACACCGGTATTATGTCAGAAGGGCCAGCGACCTATATGGAAGTTTATGTCATGTCGACTTGAGTGCCAAGTACGAAGGATCAGGAAAACTCAAACTGACTATGCATACGGAGACACCCGGATTCAGCCATTTCAGTCTGATGGTGAACGGAGTTCAAATGACTGAAAAAAGCAATTCGCTGCTTGTTGATTTAGCAGACGGGAAAAATACCATTGAAATTAAAAGTTTGGATGTCCTTGGAAATCAGGGAGCCGCAAGTATATTGAAAATCAATTATTTTCGGGCTAAGTCCTAAATTTATTGATTGGTTATCAAAAAAATTCGATGAGGGATAGGATAAATAGGTTTTTTCAGGTCTTATTTTGAACGGTTGATGAGTTTATTTTTCGTTTCGTCAATGTTACATTATTCACGAAAGAGGAACTGTTAATTTTCTAATTTAGGAAATTAGAATAGCAGATAGTAAAAGCGTATGGAAAGAGTATTAAAAATACACAATGGTAAAATTATAAGCCCCTACAGAATTTTCGAGGGAACAGTGATTATTGAAGGTTCAAAAATTAGAGAGGTAGTTCAGGGAAATGTAGAAGTAGCAGGTGCTACAGAAATTGATGCAAAAGGCAAGTACATCTCGACGGGTTTTATAGACATTCATGTGCATGGAGGGGGTGGGCATGATTTCATGGATGGTTCTGAAGAGGCTTTTCTGAAAATTGCCGAAACACATGCTCAATACGGCACAACCGGTTTAATGCCTACAACACTCACCAGTGAGTTGGATGAACTATACCATACTCTTGAATTATACAAGCAGGCCAATCAAAACAATACCAAGGGGGCGCAGTTTTTAGGCATGCATTTAGAAGGCCCTTATTTTGCCATGTCTCAGCGCGGAGCTCAGGATCCCAGGTATATTCGAAATCCCGATCCTAAAGAGTATATGGAAATTCTTTCCCGATCAAATGATATTAAGAGATGGAGTGCCGCACCGGAATTAAAGGGTGCCATTGAATTTGGGAATCACCTCCGTTCTAAAGGTATACTGGTCGCAATGGCTCATACGGATGCAATCTATGAAGAAGCTTTGGAAGCTTTTGAGGCAGGATTTACCTTGGGTACGCACTTTTACTCCTGCATGTCTGGAGTAACGCGCAGAAATTGTTTCAGATATGCAGGCGTGATTGAAACCGCCTACCTTCTAGATGAAATGGATGTGGAGATTATTGCCGATGGTGTTCACCTTCCTGCACCATTGCTTAAATTGATTTATAAAATCAAAGGGCCCGACCGGATCGCTTTGATTACCGACTCTATGCGTGCTGCCGGTATGCCTTCGGGGGATAGCATTTTGGGTAGTAAACACAATGGCTTGAAAGTGTTGGTTGAAGACGGTGTGGCAAAATTACCTAATCGTACTTCATTTGCCGGAAGCGTAGCAACCTCTGATCGTTTGGTTCGCACCATGATAAGCATTGCCGATGTGCCATTATCGGAAGCCGTAAAAATGGCGGCTCAAACCCCGGCTAATATCCTGGGATTAGGTCCATCTAAAGGTTCCATCACCAAAGGAAAGGATGCCGATATCGTCATTTTTGATCAGGATATTCAGGTAAATACTACCATTGTTGGTGGAAGAGTGATCTACAATAAAGAAAATTAAGAATTACACCATACAATTATACCTTCATGAGAGAGATTAAAAAAGATAAGCTAGTCGCAAAAATTTATAGTGGCAGACCGAAATTGGGTGCCGCAGCAGCATCAGAATTAACAGCAAGAATTGCTGAACTACTGAAAACCAGAGAGTACATCAACATAATCTTTGCCTCTGCACCTTCACAAAATGAGTTTTTAGCCGAATTACTCAAGAAAGACATTGAGTGGAATAGAATCAATGCCTTCCACATGGATGAATACATAGGTTTAGATCCGGATGCTCCACAAGGTTTTGGTAATTTCCTGAAAGATAGACTTTTTAGCCAGGTTAACTGCCGTACTGTTAATTATCTGAATGGTAATATTGACCCTGAGGAAGAGTGTAAGCGGTATTCTGACTTGTTAATCAAATATCCTACGGATATTGTTTGCCTGGGTATCGGTGAGAATACCCACTTAGCTTTTAATGATCCGCATGTGGCTGATTTTAATGATCCCCTGATTGTTAAGGTGGTTGATTTGGATCAGGCTTGCCGTGATCAACAGGTGAATGATGGTTGTTTTGCCAAAATTGAGGAAGTTCCCACTCATGCATTGACCATTACCATGCCCGCATTGTTTAAATCAACTTATGCTATTGCCATCGTTCCCGGTAAATTTAAAGCAGATGCTATTTATCATACCATAAAAAGTGATATCAGTGAAAAATATCCTTCAACTATTCTGAGAAGGCATGACCGGGCCATTTTATTTATTGATGAGGATAGCGCATCAAAATTATAATAGGATTAAATACCGGCAGAAAATCATAAATTTAGTTTTTAGGCATTAAACCCTGATCAGTATAAACTTCATAAAATAGAAAATGAGTACAAACAAAACAGTATCGGTTGGATCATTAAGTCAGCGTGATACCATTACAGGAATGGTAATCATTGCATTCATGTTCTTTATGTTCGGATTCACGTCATGGATCAACGCGATTTTAATTCCATACTTTAAGATATCTTTCGATTTAACTCATGTTCAATCGTATTTGGTAACTTTTGCATTCTACATTTCCTATTTGTTATTTTCCGTTCCGGCATCTTATCTTCTCAAAAGAGTGGGCTTCAAGAAAGGAATGATGATTGGTTTCTGGGTGATGTCAACAGGTGCCTTTTTGTTTGTTCCTGCAGCAATAACGTTCACGTATGAATTATTTTTATTGGGCTTATTTTCAATAGGAGCCGGACTTGCCTTACTTCAATCTGCAGCAAATCCTTACATCACCATTTTAGGCCCCACCGAGCGTGCTGCCCAACGCTTCAGCATCATGGGAATCTGTAATAAAGGAGCGGGAATCTTGGCGCCATTGTTATTTGCCGCGGTAATTTTCAGAGCCACCGACAGTGGAATGCTGGATAGCCTGGATACCATGACTCCTGATCAAAAAAATACGGTATTACATGAGCTTATTCAACGGGTTATCGTTCCCTATGCCTGTGTGGGTACTTTTTTATTCCTAATTGGCTTATTCATCCGCTTTTCACCACTTCCGGAGATTGATACTGAACATGAAAGTGAAGAATTGGCACAAGCTAATTCAACTAAAACCAGTGTGGTGCAATTCCCGCATTTGGTGCTGGGTGCTTTTGCTATATTTCTACATGTAGGAACACAAGTGATTTCAATTGATACGGTGATTAGTTATGCTGCAACCATGAATTTGAATCTGATTGAAGCAAAGGTTTTTCCATCCTATACCCTAACGGCTCAAATCTGTGCTTATTTTGTTGGTATTTTCTTCATTCCCAAGTTCATGTCTCAGCTAACTGCCTTAAAAGCCAGTACCGTGTTTGGAGCCATTCTCACTCTCCTGATAATTTATGCAAAAGGAGATGTTACCTTCCTCGGTCACACCAATGATATTTCACTTTGGTTTGTGGTCATGCTCGGTTTAGCCAATTCTCTGGTATGGGCCGGTGTTTGGCCATTGGCACTTCACGGCTTGGGAAGATTCACCAAGGTAGGTGCCTCCCTTATGGTTATGGGACTGGCAGGTAACGCAATCCTTCCATTGATCTATGGTTATTTCGTGGATGTATGGGATGCCCGTAACGCCTATTGGGTATTAATGCCCTGCTATCTTTACCTGATATTTTATGCATTCCGCGGCTA
>Ga0194116_10008279_pt1 | contig 10569 bp, 9 predicted proteins | sample TA2MahsurfametaG_4_FD_148617 | JGI IMG/M metagenome (GOLD analysis project Ga0194116, IMG submission 148617) | Freshwater microbial communities from Lake Tanganyika, Tanzania - TA2015008 Mahale S9 surface | ecosystem: Environmental > Aquatic > Freshwater > Lake | place: Tanzania: Lake Tanganyika... | reverse complement strand
TAGTCTTGGATATACCATGAGAAAATTTAATGCTGAGTTTTTTGTGAATTATTCTGGATGGAAGCGTTTGGAAGATTACAATTTAATCGGTGAAGATAATTATACATACGCAACCCCACAAGGAATGCCAAGTTGGTACACGCTGAATTTAAGATTAAATTACGTTTTCAACAAATATGCTTCTTTACAGGTTGCATGTGAAAATATCTTAGACCACAATTACCGAAATTTCGCTTCGAATATTTCTGCTCCTGGAAGAAACTTTATTGTGACGCTCAGAGGGAATTTTTAGATAGATTCTGATTTTCCTACATTGAGGAAGGATAAAGGAGGGTGAAATTTTATTATATTTTCAATAATTTATTGATGTCACCTCCCTTTGTCCCTCCTCGAGGAGGGAATAATTACTAGTAAAACTTAAATTTTCACTTCTTCTTCGTCATATACTTCCCTTCTTGCGGTACATAGAAAAATGTATATAACATTTCTTTCGTTGGAGTTATAACTGGTTCAAATGTATTTAAATCAGCATTTTTTGGAACAACTCCAAGATTTGCTTTCATCACCTGAATGTCTTTAAAAGCCGAATAAATGCCAGTTGTATATTGAAATGAATAACATTCACTTTTCGTCGTTCCCATACCATCAAAGTTTCGAAACTCGAAAACCATTCTTGGCGTGTGATTGATAACCGAGAAAAAATCCCTAAAACTAGAATTTCGAATTCTAAAATCAATCAAAATATCTTTATAACTATCCGAACTGATGTTCTCAAAACTGACTTTCAAAGGTAAAAGGGGAGAAGATGCAACTACAATTGGCGGAGAGATCATGTCTTTGGCCCCATCGTAGTAAAAGAAAAAATTGAAATTCCCCATGTAGCCAATTTCAGCTCGTTTCGCTGGGTTAGCAGAGTTAGCAGCTTCTTCCAGCGCATAGTTTAATCTGTTAACGGTGATAATGGCATCTTGCTTATCATCTCCATCCAAGTTTTCCTTGTAAATTTTCAATTCATACTTTTCATTGGCCGCAATTCGTAACTGTGCCTCTACATGTCTTTTAGCATAGGAATTTAAATCACCATGGTCATCGGGCAACTGACTTTCATCGATTACTTTTCGGTTATCTTTTTGGCTTTCTTCGCAGGAAATGAAAGTTAGAAGTGAAAAGCTAAGAATTAGGAATTGGATGAATTTCATTTGATAAAGATAGATCTTAACTCAATGTTAAAGCGATTAAGAATAACTTTTGATTAATAATCCTTTGGACAGGGCTTTATCTCATCGCCATTGGCATCATAGCATCGATCTTCCCAAACTGTTCCATTACGGTAGTCGGTTTTGCGTTTTAATCTGCCATTACCATGATATTTCTTCTGAATTCCATCTGGATAACTTCGACCATTAGGATAAATATCATATAGAATTATATAGTTGCCTTCACTTTCTAATCTGCCATCTATTAAATAATTTTTGTATGGACCACACCATAAACCATCTTTGAAAGTATATTCGTGGGATGTAATCCCATTTCCGTATTTCCCATAAACAATTCCGTTTATTTTCTCTTTAACCCCGGTCGAAGAGAGAAGAGATTTTAATACAAAAGGATTAGAACTTCCTTCCCAAATCATTGTAACATCATCCTCAATGTAACGCTTTAATGAACTTGTGTTTTGATTGGTGTTTGCTTGCTTCGGTGCAGGTTTTAATTTATTAAGTTCGTTTTGAATCAACTTAAGGCTATCTGATTTTGTTTTTATACGCAAGTTAAGATTTGTGATTTCTTGATTTTTTGAATTTATCGCGTTATCCATATTTGTTTTTGTGCTGTTCAAATCACTTTTCAATTGACTTACTGAGGCATTCAGCGATGCAATTTCACCAGTTAATTTATTAATCGAATTATTGAGGTTTGTTTTTTCCTTTTCTAAATTCAGAATTTTATCGTCAAGATCTTTGATTTTGGAATTTAGATCAGAAATTTTTAACGATTTATCTGCACTTGTTTTTCTTTCGGAACTTAATATTTGTTTGATGCTGTCCACACGAGCGTTTAAAATTTCAATTTGCTCTTTCTTGGATTGAGAAAAACTTGAAGTAAAAAAAGCAACAAGCAAATATGTAAGCAAGAAATATTTCATTATGTGATTTTTTACAAAAATATCAATTTGAACGAAAGTTTGAAATTTCTAACCCTATTTTTCCACCCAAAACCCGTATATTCGCACCACAATTTTTAACGTATGTCAAAAGAAGTTTACATTATTTCCGCGGTAAGAACTCCGATGGGAGCTTTCATGGGCGGTTTGTCGAGCATCTCTGCAACGCAACTTGGTTCAACAGTAATAAAAGGTGCGGTAGAGCGTGCTGGAATTTCGGTAGATTCTATCGATGAAGTTTTCATGGGTAATGTTTTACAAGCAGGAGTGGGACAGGCACCGGCTCGTCAAGCGGCATTAGGTGCTGGATTGAATAAAAATGTTCCTTGTACGACAATCAACAAAGTATGTGCATCAGGAATGAAATCCATTATGCTTGGAGCTCAAACCATTTTAGCAGGTGATAACCATGTTGTTGTTGTGGGAGGAATGGAAAATATGTCTCAAACCCCACATTACGTTAGCGGTCGAAATGGAACTAAATTCGGAAACATTACGATGTTGGACGGAATTACCAAAGACGGACTTCTAGACGTATACAGTAAAGTTCCTATGGGCAATTGCGCTGAATTGTGTGCTAAAGAATATGAAATTACACGTGAAGACCAGGATAATTTTGCCATTACTTCATACACCCGCGCTGCTGATGCTTGGAAAGCAGGAAGATTTAATAATGAAATCGTTCCGGTAGCCGTTCCTCAAAGAAAAGGTGATCCAATTATGGTAATCGAAGACGAAGAATACAAGAATGTGTTTTTGGATAAAATCCCTGGATTGAAACCCGCTTTTGACAAAGAAGGAACAATTACAGCAGCAAATGCGTCAACTTTGAATGACGGTGCATCGGCGTTGGTTTTGGCATCAAAAGAAGCCGTTGAGAAATATGGATTGAAACCAATCGCGAAAATTGTTTCCTATGCAGATGCTGCTCAAGCACCTGAATGGTTTACGACTGCACCTTCATTGGCAGTGCCTAAAGCGTTGGATAAAGCAGGATTGAAAATATCGGATGTGGATTGTTGGGAATTGAATCAAGCATTTTCAGTTGTTGGATTGGCGAACATGAAAATCTTAGGTTTGGATCCTTCAAAAGTGGACGTAAACGGTGGAGCTGTTGCTTTAGGACACCCGCTAGGAAACTCAGGTTCACGTGTTGTGGTAACTTTAATTAATGTTCTAAAACAAAACAATGCGAAAATCGGTGGAGCCGCAATCTGTAATGGAGGTGGTGGTGCGTCAGCGTTAATTATTGAGAATATTTAATAAGTAAATTAATTGATTTCGAGGCTGTTGGATAATTTCTGACAGCCTTTTTTGACAAATAAAGTAATGCTTTTCTTTCGTTTTAATTGCTTGTTTTATGGTTTAACGATTTTATTTCTGTTCACCTTCTGTGGTCGGAAATCAAAGAAAGTAAAGTTAAAATCAACGTCTACTTATTTTGTCAAAATGCCTGCTCCTAAAAAGAGCTGGGTTAAAAAGGCAAGATTTATTTCAGACACTTTTTTCTACAGATATTTGGCAAATCCTGAGTTTAACGGGCAGTTTCTGGTTGCGAAGAATGACAAAATAATCTATTCTCGAACAAGGGGTTACTCAAATCTCGAGAAGCAAATTCAATTGACAGATTCGACGCCGATGCATGTTGCTTCAATCAGTAAAACAGCTACAGCACTCGCTGTGATGCGTTTGTGTGACCAAAACAAGATTGATTTGAATCAAAAAGTCAAGCATTACATTGAGAATTTTCCGTTTTCAGGCATTCGCGTTCATGATTTACTGACTCATCGAAGTGGTTTGCCTCACTATCATTATTTTGTGGATCATTATACGGATCGATCCTGGTGTTTAAGTAATCAAGACGTTGTGAAATTGATGGTGAAACATAAAATTCCTTTAAACTTCAAACCAAATTCTAAGTTTTCCTATTGTAATACCAATTTTATGATGCTCGCACTCATTATCGAACAAGTAACAGGAAAAAAATTTCCAAAAGCGATGAAAGAACTGGTTTTCGATCCTTTGGGAATGAAAAATACGTTCATCCTTGATAAAAAATCGATGTTCGATAAAATTTCTCAATCCTATAATAACGACAAACGAAACAGACAGTTTAATCATTTGGATCTCATCTACGGAGATAAAAATATGTACACCACAGTTAAGGACTTGTTTAGAATGAATTTAGGAACCTATTCCCCCAAGTTTATTTCGATTAAATCACGAAAAGCTATGTTTAAAGGCTATAGTTACGAAAAAAGTGGTTCAAAAAATTATGGATTGGGTATTCGAATCATTGAAGAATCAGGAACTTCTGATTTGTTTTATCACACAGGTTGGTGGCATGGGAATCTTGCCATGTTCGCGATGAATCGAAAAGATACCACCTGCGCAATTGCCATTTCAAATATGCACGATTACAGGACACAAAGAATGAAGTCGCTTATTGATTGTTTAAAGTAGTTTTTTTTATTTCGAAATTCCAAAAAATAGATAGTTTTGTGAGCTGTTAATTGCTACTTATTTTTTTGTAAAAATGGATAGCTTAGAGGTTGGTTAAACAAATTAGTATTTTTTGGTAAATGAAATCACAAGTCTATTCAGCTAATTTCAAATTTGAAAAATTAAATAACATCTAATGAGTTTTTAACTTTTCTCAATCGATTTGTATGAATCAAAATAAATATAGTGCTAGATGAAAATAGAATTAAATCGTATCGAGGAACCTTATGTTTTTCAGTTAAAAAATGAAACAGGTGCGTTATGTACGTTTGATGCAAATGCAGCTCTTGGTGGTAAAAATAAAGGTTTAACACCGATGCAATTATTGGCTGGATCGCTGGCAGGATGTATGTCCATCGATATTGTTTTGATCTTGCAAAAACAGAAAATTAATCCAAAAGTCTATCAAATTGAAATTGATGCCAAACGAAAAGAGGGAACTCCTTCGCCGTTCGAGTCAATTCATTTGATGTTTCAGGTAGATGGAAGCGTTCCGTTGGATAAATTGGAACGAGCAATTTTGCTTTCTAAGGAAAAATATTGTTCAGTATCACTTTCGCTGAACCCAAATATTAAAATCTCACACGAAATAAAAGTTACTTAATGAGAAAAGAGACCATAGCTATTCGAGGACAAATTGAACGCTCACAATATAGCGAGCATTCAGTTCCTCTTTATTTAACGAGTAGTTACATTTTTGAAGATGCAGAAGATATGCGTTCTCAATTTGCAGAGGAGAAGCCTGGTGAAATTTATTCCCGTTATGCGAATCCAAATGTACAAGAGTTACTGGATAAAGTTGCTTTATTGGAAGGAGGCGAGTCGGCATGGGCAACTGCATCGGGAATGGCAGCAGTTTTCACAACATTTGCGACTTTTCTTTCTGCAGGAGATGAAATTGTATCAAGTCGTTCCGTTTTTGGATCTACACACCGCTTACTCGTTGATGTGTTTCCTAAATGGAACATCAAGAGTACGTATGTTGACTTCAATAATTATTCGGCTTATGAATCAGCAATCACCGATAAAACGAAATTGGTTTACATTGAAACACCAAGTAATCCGGCACTTGATTTAATTGATATTGAACGTTTGGCTGCAATTTGTAAATCCAAAGGAGTTCTTTTGGTTGTTGATAATTGCTTTGCAACTCCTATTTTACAACAGCCAATTAAATGGGGTGCAGATCTTGTAATTCACTCAACAACTAAATTTATGGATGGTCAAGGGCGAACTCTTGGCGGACTAATCGTTTCTTCAAAAGAGCTAGTTGAAAAGTTAAAAGCGTTTGCTCGGCATTCTGGTCCCGCAATGAGTCCGTTTAATGCTTGGGTTATTTCAAAATCAATTGAAACATTGGATGTGCGAATGGAACGCCATTGTAAAAATGCATTAGAAATTGCTAAACGATTATCAACTTTATCAGGAATTTCATGGGTCAAATACCCGTTCTTGTCGTCCCATCCAGATTATGAAATCGCAAAAAAACAAATGTCTGATGGTGGTGGATTGGTTTCTTTTGAACTTGCTGGAGGTCTTGAATCAGGAAGACAATTTTTAAACAAATTGAACTTGTTTTCGCTGACGGCCAACCTTGGAGATACGAGAAGCATTGCCACACATCCGGCATCTACCACACACTCTAAATTAAGTCCAGAGCAACGCCATGAAGTCGGAATCACTGATGGGTTGATTCGTTTATCAATTGGTTTAGAAAACATTGAAGATATTTGGGAAGATATTTTTCAAGCATGTCAGGCTTAACAATTGCTTTGAAACATGAGTTTTATTTTTCAAGCGAGCTCAGTTATTTAATATATCGAAGCGTAATCTCATTAAACTAACAAGAATTCGATTAAATGTGTATACTGATTAACAATTTTTGAAGTTAAATATTTCATACATTTGTTTTACTCATGCTCTCAAAAAAATCGAAATACGCTATTAAAGCATTGGTTTCTCTTGCTAAACACTATGGAAAGGGAGTTCCACTTAAAATTTCGACGATTTCAGAGGAAGAAAAAATACCTAGAAAATTTTTAGAAGCTATTTTAGTTGAACTAAGAAATAACGGTCTTGTTCACAGCAAAATGGGAGCATCTGGTGGTTATTCCTTGGCGAAACATCCGGAGGAAATCGTATTAAGTCATGTGATTCGAATTTCAGGAGGCCCGATTGCCATGCTTCCATGCGTTAGTCTTAACTTTTATGAAAGTTGTGAAGAATGCGTTAATGAAGAAATCTGTGGCTTACGTGATGTAATTCTAGAAGTGCGTGAAGCTACCATTAAGATTTTATCAAAAACATCGTTAGCTGATCTATTAAGACGAGAAGATGTTTTGAAAGCTAAATTCACTTCTTAATATCCTATTGTTTAGATAGGAGTTATAAAAATTTTAATAAATTATTTGTTTATTTAATTTTTGAAATATAATTTTGCACCGTTTTTTTGATTCGTTTTTAATACATACTAAAACGATAGGAAATATAGGATATATAAATATAGTTATGGCGTCGTTTAGAGAAGGAATTGAAAACATAAATGCTTTATCCAAAAAAGCAATCGTAGAAAAGGATGTAATTGAACTTGGAAAAAAGATTCAGGCTTTCAAAGAAGGAAAAATTGCCGAAGATAAATTGAAGGCTTTGCGTTTGGCGAGAGGAGTTTACGGTCAGAGACAGCAGGGAGTTCAAATGATTCGAATTAAACTTCCATTCGGAAAAGTTACTCCAACCCAATTACGAAGAATTTGCGAGGTTTCAGATGAATATAGCACTGGAAAGTTGCATATTACAACAAGACAAGACATTCAAATTCATTATGTAAGCTTGGATCGAACTCCTCAATTATGGTCCGATTTGGAAAAAGATGACATTACGCTAAGAGAAGCTTGTGGAAATACTGTTCGAAATGTAACAGCGAGTTCAATAGCAGGAATCGATAAAAACGAACCATTCGATGTTGCGCCTTATGCAGATTTGGTTTTTAGATATTTCCTACGCAAACCTTTTGGTCAGGAATTAGGCCGTAAAATAAAAATCGCTTTTAGTAGCAGCGAAGATGATGATGCATACACGTTTATTCACGATTTTGGATTTATTCCAAAGATCAAAGAAGAGAATGGAAAACAAATCAAAGGCTTCAAGGTGCTTGTTGGTGGTGGATTGGGTGCTCAGCCATTCTTGGCGCACACTGCATACGAGTTTTTATCCGAGCAGGAAATTATTCCTTTTATTGAAGCTTCGATTCGAATCTTTGATCGATACGGAGAGCGCAATTCACGCAATAAAGCCAGAATGAAATACCTGATAGGTAAAATTGGCTTGGAAGCGTTTTTAGAGTTGGTTGAAAAAGAGTCGAAAGCCGTTCAATACAATCCGGAAATTGATTTCGAATTATATCATCAATTAATCGAAGAACCGGAATTGGATCAGATTTTCACGCTCGAACAAATTTTATCTCAAAATTCCAATCCTGCTTTTCAAGAATGGTTTAAAACCAACGTGATTGAGCAAAAGCAGCAAGGCTATTACGCAGTTTATGTGAAAGTTCAATTGGGTGATTTTTCAACCGAACAAGCACGTTTATTGGCTGATATCGCTGAGAAATTCGCTTCAAATGATCTTCGTTTTACCATTGATCAAAGCATTTTATTAAAGTTTATAAAAGGCGAAGATTTAGTTCATTTATACGAAGCCTTATCAGGAATCGATTTGGGAGATTCTGGTTACAATAGTTTAGCTGATGTTACCGCATGTCCAGGTACGGATACTTGTAACTTGGGGATTTCAAATAGCACGACAGTTGCCAAAGTAATTGAGGATTTAATTCGCGCCGAATATCCCGAGTTGCTTTATGAACAAGTGATAAAAATAAAAATTAGTGGGTGCATGAATTCCTGTGGGCAGCATGGATTGGCACATATCGGGTTCCATGGTAGTTCAATGAAGGTTGAAAAAGCTACCTTACCAGCGCTTCAAGTGCTTTTAGGCGGTGGAAAAACAGGTGATGGTTCGGGTCGAATTGCGGAGAAGGTCATCAAATTGCCAAGTAAACGAGTTTTAGATATCATTCGGACTTTATTAAATGACTTTCTTTCTAACCAGGAGGAGGAGCAGTTCAATGAATATTACGATCGAAAAGGAAACAAGTATTTCTACGATTTATTGAAGCCGTTGGCAGATTTAACGACTATCAAAGAAGAAGATTTCATTGATTGGGGAAATGAAGAGAAGTTTAAAACGGAAATTGGAGTAGGTGAGTGTGCTGGTGTAATCATTGATTTAGTAGCGACCTTGCTTTACGATGCACAAGAGAAATTAACCAATGCACGGGAAACTTTTGAATTTGGTTTTTTTGCGGACAGTGTCTATCACGCATACGCAGCTGGAATTCATGCAGCAAAAGCCATTTTGATTGAGAACAAAGTGCATTGTAACACACATGCCGGAATAATCCAAGATTTTGACAAGCATCTAGCCGCAGATTTTGGATTTGATGAAACAAATACATTCAGTTTGTTCATTCAAAAAATCAATCAAAACAAACCAAGTCGCGAATTTGCTGAAAAATTTATCCAGGAAGTTTCACAATTTGTTCAATCCATTGAAAATAAAACCAACAAACAAGTAAGTTAAGATGAGCTCAACGATTAAACAACCAAGAATTACGCTTGTAGGAGCAGGTCCGGGTGATGTCGAATTAATTACCTTGAAAGGATTGAAAGCAATTCAAAGTGCTGATGTTATTTTATATGACGCCTTGGTAAATGAAGAATTATTAAAAGAAGCACCTAATGCGAAATACTTTTTCGTGGGAAAACGAAAAGGATTCAAAGCTTTAAAACAGGATGAAATAAACAAACTTATGGTAGAAAAAGCCATTCAGCATGGACATGTAGTTCGTTTGAAAGGTGGCGATTCTTTTGTTTTCGGGCGAGGATTCGAGGAAATTCAATTTACCCAATTGTTTGGTATTCCAACGGATGTAGTTCCAGGTATTTCGAGTTCAATTGCTGTGCCGGCACTCGCAGGAATTCCTGTTACACATCGCGGAATCAGCAATAGTTTTACAGTAATTACAGCCACGCTTTCTGATGGTAGTTTAAATCCGGAAATTAAACACTTACCTCAACTGAGCGGCACTTCTGTAATTCTAATGGGGCTTTCTAAACTTGCGGAAATAGCGGCTATTTTCTCAAAAGCAGGAAGAACTGATGAGGCTTTCGGTATTGTTAGCAACGGTTCACTAGCAAATCAAAAAGTGCTTGTCGGAACAGCAGAAACTATAACTTGCCTCGCAGAACACGAAAAAGTTAAATCTCCAGCCGTAATCGTGATTGGTGAGGTGGTGAAATTTGCACAAAATAATTCTAAAACTTTTTCGATTTTATCACTTAATTGAAATGCGATTTATTCTTTTGAACTTTTTGATTTTTAAATTTTGTTTCGTTTTCGGTCAGAATCGTTTTCAAGAGAATTTTTGGCAAAGTCTCTTAGTTAATTATACTATTTCTGAAGATTACAGATTGACATTGGATTTTGGCCATCGAACTTGCGATAATTTTTTCAATGCCAATCGAACAAGTTTAGGAAGGGTTGTAATCGAAAAGAAATTGAATGAGAGTTGGTTTATTGGTGCAGGATATGCTTTTTTTGAACATTTCGGTAAAAGTCGAAACCCTGAAAATAGAATCTTTCCGCAATTAATCTATCGAAGAGAGTTTTCAAAGTTAAACATTGAAACACAAATTAGGTATAGAAATGAAATTCGATATTATCATTTTCAAAACAAGGAACTATTCAATCGTATTCGATTTCAAGGATTGTTGGGATTTTTTCAAAATAAAAAATTCCAACTTGGACTTGGTTTTGAGTACTTTAAAACACTAGAGAAAAATGGTTTA
>Ga0194116_10008278_pt1 | contig 10570 bp, 7 predicted proteins | sample TA2MahsurfametaG_4_FD_148617 | JGI IMG/M metagenome (GOLD analysis project Ga0194116, IMG submission 148617) | Freshwater microbial communities from Lake Tanganyika, Tanzania - TA2015008 Mahale S9 surface | ecosystem: Environmental > Aquatic > Freshwater > Lake | place: Tanzania: Lake Tanganyika... | reverse complement strand
AAGACTGTTGCAGAGGCTAAAAAAAAGCTCAGCGAAACCAAGACAAGAGATGTAGCTCAGTCCGAAAATAAAAAACATTCTGTTGAGCAACGAAAAAAAGCAGTAAAAAAGGCTAGGGCTAATCAGCAACAAAAAAATGTAAACGACTTAGCTATTCAACCATCTCAGGATATGGAAAATGTTTTGGATAATACCAGTCCAGAGCTGTCAGCTGTAAGCCGGGAAAAAGAATCATTTCATCCTGGAGACTCTGATCAGCTCGTCGCTTTAGCTCAGGATTCCAAGGTGCAAAATAAGGAAGATAGAGACTCTGAATTAGCTCAGAAAGAAATGCTTCAAACCCCGAATGAAAAGAAAAATAATGAATTAAAGGATTCTCAAAAAGCAGACGTGGCTTCTCTTGACAACCAAACAAAGACTAAAAATGAAGCTCCAAGAAAGTCTGTTAAGGCTCCAATGAAGTCTAAAAAACTTAAGTTTTCTAATAAGATGTTTTCCAGAAAAAAAGAAGGTAAATTTGATAAAAAGTGAGCACTGCCTTTATGGGGAGGTTATTAAGAGAGCTAGGTTTGGTCACTAAAAATGAGCAAGAAGAAAAGCTCAAGTAGGTTATCGAGAATATTAGGTCTCACAATCATCTGTACACAGAGATTGTGCAAGAATAAAAACTGTTTTTTACCTGTTTAGTGGTATTCTTGTTTCAGGCTCAATATCATATTCATCGGAAATGAAGTTTTTTCTTTGAAATACATGATATCCAAGCCCGGCTATCATAGCTGCATTATCTAAGCTTAGCCCAAATGGTGGCCAGAAGGTGGGTAAGTCTTTTAAGTCATCCGCTATCATTTTTCTTAGGGTCTTGTTATTGCTAACGCCACCTCCGAAGTAGATAGCTTGAAATTGGTGCTGGCTAATAGCAATTTTACATTTTTTGATCAGATCCCTGAAGGCTGTTTGTTGAAAGCTTGCAGCAACATCAGCTTTTTCTTGCTCTGTTAAAGGCTTTCTTGCATTCACTGGGGCATTTTGTCCTTGGAGCAGATAAAAGACATTTGTTTTAAGGCCGCTAAATGAAAAATTTAAGGGAGATTCTTTTACGCAGCCTGCTTTGAACTTGTGTTTTGAAGGGTCTCCTTGTAAGGCAAGCTTTTCAACTGCTGGGCCTCCTGGGTAGGGTAGCCCTAGCATCACGGCGATCTTGTCGAAAGCTTCGCCTATGGCATCATCGATCGTTGTTCCTAGAAGGGTGTATGTGCCAACCTCATTTATTTTTACAAGGAAAGTATGGCCTCCAGAGATAACGACACCAAGTGCAGGTAGCATGGGGTAGGTCTGGCTCATCATGGCTGCATAAAGGTGAGCTTCGACATGATTCACCCCGACAAAAGGTTTGTTCCATGCAAGAGAGAGCCCTTTTGCTGCGTTGAGGCCTACAAGCAAGGATCCAATAAGCCCTGGACCTTTTGCTACACTGATTAAATCAATATCATTTTTTTGGATATTTGCTTCAGATATTGCTTTATCAATAACTTGAGTAATCGCGTTGACATGGCTGCGGGAGGCAAGCTCAGGAAATACACCTCCATATGGTTTATGTAATTCTATCTGCGAGGCTATGACGTTAGACAGGATATTATGTCCGTCTTTGACGATGGACGCTGCCGTTTCATCGCATGTGCTTTCGATTCCTAAAACGATCATAAAAGTCTTATATGTTTTTCCTACATTGATACCATATTTTAGGAAATATTTCATCTACAAAGATGATTAATATTAAATATGAAGATTGTTTTTTTTGTATCAAATAAAAATTATGTTATAGGTATTTTAAAATGCAGGATATTTAGGTTAGCCTCTATGAATTATTCTTTATCCTTTTGGGTTGGTTTTCATGCTTTGATCTTTTTTTTACTTTACTTAGACCTTTTTGTTTTTAGTAAAAAAAGAAAAATTCCAACTGTAAGATCTTCTTTTTTTTGGACAGGATTTTGGATATCTTTAGCTCTATTATTTAATGCATTTATTTACTTTACTTCCGGTCAAAATGATGCCTTACTTTTCTTCACCGGATATGTAATTGAGAAGTCTTTGAGTGTCGATAATATCTTTGTTTTTATTTTGATCTTTTCCTCTTTGAAAATTGGGGAAGATAAGCAAAGAAATATTTTATACTGGGGTATATTTGGTGCTCTTCTTATGAGGATATCTTTAATTCTTTTTGGTGTTTCTTTAGTAGGGAGTTACCATTTTGTATTTTACATCCTTGGAGCCTTTCTCTGTATCACGGCAGTAAGATTCTTATTTGATAGTAATAAACACGATGGGATAGAGTCTAATTTATTGTATAAATTGGCTTCTAGATTTTTGCCTATATCCCATAAAGCGGATAATAGTAAATTTTTCGTGGTGGAGAAGGGCAAGTTTATGTTCACGACTTCATTTTTAGCCCTTCTCATGGTGGAGTTTTCTGACTTAGTATTTGCCCTCGATTCTATACCCGCTATCATAGCGATAACTACCAATCCTTTTATTATATACACATCCAACGTATTTGCCATTTTAGGTCTAAGGTCGTTGTACTTTGTACTAGCTCATTATCAAAATAAATTATGTTATTTTAGCTACGGCCTTTCATTTATTTTATTTTTTATAGGTGTGAAAATGCTTGGATCTGCATGGTTTGAGATTAGCACCCCTTTATCTTTGTTGGTAATAGCCCTAGCTCTCTCTGTTACTGTTATTTGGTCTATTTTTGCTTCTAATAATCAATCCCGCTAGCAAATAAAACATATTGTCTAAATGACTTTTTTTTTTGTTAAAACATATATTTACTTTACACTGCGCGACCAAATAGATTAGATAGCCTTTTCCCGTATTTCAAAAGGTGCATAGTAAGGCTGTTTAAAAATGATAAATATCACAACCTAAAGGTTTTTATGGGTTCATATCTTTCTAAGTATCTGCGTTTGAAATTTTCCGCTTCTTCTTTAGCTATGATAGGTCTTTCAGGATATATGCTATCTTCTTGTATGCCTGATGTGACTACACCATCTGTAACGATTCCCACAAATTTTGGTGTTGTAGCATTATCAACTGATGACGGAACAACTCATAAATCTACTCTACAATTGATAAGAGAAAATAAGGATTTAAAAGATATTGAAACACAGAATTCAACAGAATTACATGCTGTTTGTATGAATTCGGATGGGAGTCTTGGAGTTGTAGGTGCGGATCTTAGTAGCCCGACTAGATTACTATTTCAATTCAAAGCAAGTGCTGAAGATACAGCAAATCGCATCGTTTATGATGGGATTGCTCAAGGTTTAAGTATTGCTTATTTAAAAGACACTTTTCTTGTGGGAGGAGGTGCTGATGATAGGAATTTATATGCTAAGGTATTAGACTCTTCGGGATTTTTAAAATTCTTTGTTGATTTAGACGTAGCCTCAACACCAAATGGTGCTATACAGGGTGTTGCTGCCAGTGGAGAACAGTGCATAGCTGTTGGCCATTATATGGATGGTGTATTAGCAGCCCCTTATACTGCAGTTTTAACAATTAGTAAGAATTCAGTGGGGACATTTTCTCAAACTAATTTTCATAAACTCACATTTCCAACTGTAACTCAAGGAGAAATAACTTGAGTTGCCATGACTACAGGTTCTGGTAATACGAGTATAATAGGTGGAAGGGATGAAACTAATAATAAAGCAATCGCCTGGTTTGTGAAAACAGATGGTACTAGTGATGCTATAAATTTCACATTTGGCGATAAAGAAATAACAGCCGTTGCAATCAATTCTTCAGGATTAGCGCTAATTGCTGGAAACTACACCTCTCTTGATGACCCAAGTCCTGTTTTGCATCTTGTTTACGCAGCCTCTGCTGCCACTGTTAAAGATTTAGACTTTAGTACATCAAAAGGAAAGATTCTCAGTGTAAGCCTTGCAGATGAAGGTAAAGGGATTGCTGGCGGTTATCTTGTTGATTCGGGTAAGAATAAAGGATATGCAGGCATTATTGATTATTCTGCAACGACTCCAAGTCTAACTAGCTTAAACTTGGACTTTGAAGGATCTATTAACAGCGTTGCTATGAATGCTCACAATCAATCCATAATTGCGGGTATAAAAGCTGATAAAAAATCTTACGTAGCTATAGTTGATGACAATTTCAACGTTGCTGTTTTGGATAAGTCGAGTGTTGCTAATATGAAAATCATTTTAGCCGCTTTAACAGGATCTCCTTTAAAACTTAGTGCAACACTTGGAGGCTTCCAGACCCTTGGTTCCTCTGCAAAAACGACCAGTGAGGCTAAAACCCTAACAAAGCCAAGTGCCTTAGATAAAAGAAGCCTTAAAAGTAATAACCTGCGATTGGCAAATTACATAGATAAATATGCGGAAAAAAATGCATTTTATTTTATACCAGCGATGGTAGAAGGAGATCTTAATTCTGCAATAGAAAGCGCAAGTCCTGCACGTAATGCTTTTTCATTGTTTACAGCAAGCAATAACCTGTTTTTTACAAGTACGGGCGTTTCTACGCATATACGTCAGCAAAGGTCTATAAAGCAACCCTCCGCAACTGGAAATAAGACGGCTGGGCTCTTTTCTGAAGATGACTTATTTGCCTCACTGGATACGCAGATGAAGCAGGATGACTCCTGTGTAAAAGAGGCCTTGGAGGTGAATAAAAGCCAGGTGTGGGTCCAGGCGATAGGTGCATTTGCATATCAGTCTGCACAAAATCAGACTCCTGCATTTTCTCCTGCATCAGGAGGTGTTGTCCTATCCTACGAAAATAGAGTTATGCATGATCTGCTTGTGGGAGGTGGTTTTTCTTACCTCTATACGCATATTCATGAAAAGAAAGATGCAGGATATGCAAATATAAACCAGGAATCACTTTTTGGATATGCCTCTTGGGATAATAAATGGCTTTATGCTGATGCAACTCTTTTATTTGGATGGTTTCAAACAACACAGAAGAGAAATATCGACCTAAAGGGATTTGATTTTACATCAAGTTCATCTCCTTCTGGCTGGCAGCTACTTCCTCATTTGGAAGTGGGGTATAACTATACCAAGTCAAAATGTTTCAAGACGTTTGAGTTTAGGATCAATCCGTTTATTATGCTTGACTATGCCAATAGCTGGCAAGAAGGCTATAAAGAGCATGGTAGCAGTCCATTTAACATTAAGCAGAAGTCTCAACATGGATCTCTTTTAAGGACGGAGCTGGGAGCTCGTTTTTATGAAACGTTTATGTTTAAAAACTTCTCTCTTACTATAGAGGAGCTCGGTGGATATATAAATACTCAGGTTTATGATACAGGTAAGGTTAATGCCAGCTTTGTGGGGTATGAAGGGTCTTTTGTCGTAGAGACTCTTTCATCAGCCCAAAACCTTGGTGTCGCTCAAGTGTCTATGATTTTAAATCCAAGAAATACTGTCTATCCTACAACAACCCTGTTTTATCAGGGAGAATATGGCTCCGAGTATCTATCTAATCAGTTTACTTGTGAGTTCGCTTGGCGCTTCTAGTCTACATTAATGTATCTACCTAGTCCTAAAAACTGGGTAGATATAGTATATTTGATTTTCGAGGATGCTATTCAAAATATTTTTTGCAAAATAATCGGGGGGAGGCTCTTCTTTAGTTTTTTTACAGGTGATTGCCTGATCATGGCTAGAAAAATAAATCGTCTCAGAAATGGATAAAATCACCGTTTCAAAAGTCTATCCTGCGGTCTTAGGAGTCTTTTATTATCCTTATATTCAACAAAACGTGTAATTAAAATTCTTAACACTCTAACAAACTAAAATTCAATATTTTATGTTTTTTTACGCGTAAATAGTTTATGTAAAGTAATTTAATTAAACAAGGAGACTAATTTTCATTTACTTTAGTTTAAAAAATTGACTTGTAATTTAAATATAAGTTAAAATCTTTATTAAGTTTAAAATAATGTTTAATTTTTAATAGATCAGAATATATTTGATTTTTTAAACGCATGTGAGAGGGGCAATGTCTTTAAATCCAATTAACAGTTTTTTTTCTTTAATTTCGTTGCATAGTGAAGCTACTGATACTTCTTTTAAATGCATGAAAAAATGTCTCGATAGTCTTAATAGCGGTCAGAAAGAAGAGGCTTTGCAGGAGTTTTCTAAAATTCCAGAAAATGCCAAAAACTATGTCTTTGAGGCAGCTTGGAGACTTTCAGGATGTCCTTCAGAAAAAAGCTCCGATCCTCTCATGAGAACTAAAAGCCATCCAAATTTTGGGCGATTAGCATTTTTAGGTATAAAAGAGGGTGGAGTTGACAGATCTTGTGGTGCGTTTATAAGATTATGCAGTGCAAGTATAGGTTTGCAAAAATATGCTCTGGAGGAGTTAAAAAAGGATTCTAAGGGAGTAAAAGCTGATGAGGCTAAGCAATTTTTAACTATGCAAGGTCATCAATTTAATTCTGATATTAGATCTGATGTAGAAGAAAAGCTTATAGCTTTGGATTCAATATACACAAAACTTCAAACCTTAAAGCAAGTGCTAGAGTCGGCCGCGCCTGAGGTGGAAAAATGTGATAAAATCAAAGAGTATGTAGCAGAATTAAATAGTTTTTTCTGTATTAGGCCCAAATTAGACCCTTCGCAGTATAAATCACATGAGAAAATAATTTCTCATTACCAGCAAAAAATAGAGTGTTACAGCTACCCTTTATTTCTGTTATCTGTATCAAAAACTCTATATCATTTACATTATTTGCACAGAGATGAATCCTCTGCAGTTAAAGACGCACCAGTGCCAGTTGCACCAGTAATTAGTGATCGAGATCGGTTTGCAAGGCTTGGTGTTATGGAAAATCAATCCTTGAAAGAGCAAATTCTATCTAGATCGCCAATCAATTCTGCAAAGAACTTACTTATGGCAGGAGATAGTAAGCAAGCATGCAAAGAGTTAAAGAAAAATCCAGGGTTGGCAAATCAAGTATTTAAATATGTTTGGATGATAGCAGGAAGACCTCAAGGAGATCCTTTATTTGGGGAAAATACTTTCAAGGCCAGCCCATCCGAGGGTGCAGTAGATGGACGAATGAAGCTTTCGTATAAAAAATACGCTTTAGAGGTTTTTGAACTATACGAAAATTTGAAATTGCTCTCTCAGTCTCTTGATTTTGATTCCGGATTACGTTTCAGTGAGCTTTACCAGTTTAAAGCTATTTTACCTGAGCAGGTCAAAAAAAACCTTGATGCATACATACAGGAAGAAGATCGCGGCAAAGGTGATGCTAGGAACTATAAAATTTTAGAAAACATGAACATAGCAAATCCAGATATAGATCCAAGGGTAAAGAAGACTGCGGTCTTGCGATTGATGCAAGAGTTTCAAGAAATTTTAATGAAAATAGAAGATTTATCCCAAAATCGTCATACTATCACAACCGATGGCGCCTTACTGAGCAAATTACAAAGTATTGTTCTTCCTTTAGGTAGTTTGTTTCTAGAAGTTGATCAAGTGGAAAAAATATGTAGTCAGACTTCAGTATTAAGTTTTATAGATGAGTGTTTAAAGTCTAGTTCTTGTCTTCATCCATTTTTGGCTTCAGCAGTGGGATTTTCTTTCATTGACACCACCCTAACAGAAAGGGCAAAAACATATCATATGATGCAAGATTTAGCGGTGCATAGAGTAAATAATGCAAAAGGTATTACAACGCTATCTTGTGGAGGACGTGATTTGCCTGCTATTACTTTGTATTCATCTGCTCTTATAAATACAGCTAAACAACCATTTGTAAGCGTTGGTACTAATCCGTTTGGCAGGGAAATCATTCTTTTGGATCCAGAGTCAAAAAAGGTGCAAAATTTTTATACGTGTAAAATTGTTCAACCAAATAGTTCAATTCTTACAAGAGAAACGACCCTTGTCGAAAAATTTCAAAAGATCACCCAAAAGTTTGACATATATTTTAGTAAATATACTCATATCGAAGATTATGATGATAGATTCACAGAACAATGGAAAAAAGAACATCCGATAGAAGATTATCCTCAGTATTATTACACCTCTGATATAAATGGTGAATCAACACCAATAATTCCAATTGATGATTATATTAAATCACGATTTGGTGTTTGCAGACATAGATCTATACTTGCTTCATATGTTATTAATAGGCTGATGATGGAGAACAGTCATTTGTTTGATGTCAAAGGACATGTACTTCATATGCGTGAAAATACTGATACCGGAGGCAGTCACGCTTGGCTTTGGTTTGTATCGGATGCTAATCCTATTATCCATATCGATCCAATGTGGAATGAGGTCGTTGTTCTTGATAATGGTCCTAAAGATGAATACTCACGTCTTGCCTATATTCAAAACCTGAAGGATAGAGTAAAAATGCTGCCCTTACACTAAGTGCATAGCGTATAAGTAAGAAGGAAAATTAAAACTAGGAGTTTGAGTGTCGACGATTAATAATAGTAGTAACCAAAGCTTTTTTAATAACATACTAACACCCCCGACGCCATGTTTGGAGCCGAGTGTTGTTTCAGATTCAGGCTTGCTTTCGGAAGATGTAGAAATGGACAACTTGCTCATGCAGTTTACTAATAATCCCTCAGAAAAGAATGGCTTGAATCTTTTAGATTATTCCAAGAGTTTTTTAGAAAAGTATATAAATAATGGGATGCCATTTGACGCTTTGAAAAATTGGATTTGTAAATTTTCAGAGCATAGTGAGCAAAATAATGGTATTGCAGATGAAATTTTTTGCAATTGTGTTACAACAGCATTATCCCAGCTTAACAACAGTGAGCAGGTAGATCTTTTTGTGAAAGATATGTTGTACATATGCGGAAAAGATCCAAGTCTTTATAAATCCTCACTCCATATGGATAAAATACCAAAGGTGCTTTCAAATTACACTGATGAATTTGTTTTTTTATGCGCTTCTGACTCTAGGTATTTTGTTAAGATAAGCAATAAAAATAACGATTTTTTACAAGAGTTGTCACCTGGAGCTATTACAGATTTTCCAACAGAAATTCTTAAGGATGTGCAGTTATATGTAAATAATCCCCAATCAATAGCCCCAGAAAAAATCCCCGTACTTTTAAGGTTTTTTAATTGGGCTTCGTCGGAAAAAGATCTTAATTATCTAATCCAAAGAATTTCAAATATTTTAGATAGTAGAGATGTAATGAAAGCTATTGATCTTTTAAAAAATTGGAGGGTTGGAGGTTTTGATGAAAGACTGGGTAGCTCTATCCAATCTAGACTTTTAAAATTTTTATCAGATCCGCATGAGATGCAAGTTGCCGCTCGTCAAATGAATTTAAGTGATGTTAATCTTTGCCAATGTTTTCGGAATCTTAATCAACTACCTTTGGATGTAGAGTTTTTCAACCAAGAAAATATTGGCGTTTTTTTTCCAAAAATTCAAGCAGCGTTATCTTTGGCATTTACGGAATTAGTTACTACAAGATATGAAGAAGCGATTCTTGATCGATTCGGTTCTCTTTCTGAAAGATTTCCAGAGTTGGAGCATTTAGTAACCTCTTTTGCATCCTATGATGACTCCGTTACGGATGATGATCTAGAAGGTATATTTCAATTGTTTCCAAATTTAGAGTATATGGACCTGCAGTCTGACGAAATAACATCGATACCATCTAATATTAATCCTAATCTTAAAGAATGTAGGCTTATTGACAGTGGTAATCTATCGGATATCTCAAGTTTGGCAAACACCAGTATTTCTAAGTTATATCTATGCAGGCTTGAAAGCTTGGAAGAGTTTCCAGATGGACCTTGGGAAGATTTAAAAAAGCTTACCATAGAAGAATTGGGATCTGAGATAGACGTGTCTTTTTTAGAAGAAAGAAATGTAGAAATCTCAATATTTTTTTAGGGTTTATCCTTGAAGCCAGAGCCGCTAAGCTTTTGATAAACTCCAAGAGATATAAGGAGAATGGAGGAAACAAGAAGAAGCATAATAGGATAGACTAGTTTTTCTAAATTGGTCTTTGCAATTTGTATTGTTAGAACAAGGCCCTCTAGTGCAAATGCCGTTGATATTATGAGAATTAGATTGGAAAGGGCTTTTCTTTTTTCAGCAAGAGGCCTGTTTTCTTTGCTTTTAAGAACCTCTTCCACAAGAAGATAACGAGCAACATCTGCAACTGCTATAGAAAAGATAATATAGGCAACCTCATCCATGATTTTGTTTAGCCTGTACACGCCAGAAGTCACGTCAGATGCAGTAAGCTCTCGAAAAATTTCAGCTGCTGACCAGAATATTATTGTAAAGGAGATTGCAAATAGTATGGTGCTGACTAGTGTGCAGGCTATATTAGTGATATAATGAACTAGATTTGTGGTTTTTTTTGTCATAGCAAGCTCCTGTATTTATTTATTCGATATAAAATAGAGCATACTAGAAAATCAAGGTAATTATAAAATTTTTATCTTGCAAACCTGAATTTCGAGTTTAAGTTCTAATCACTCAAGAAGATAAATAAAATTTTGATGAAGAAAAGACCTTTGATTGATTAAAGTT
>Ga0194116_10008276_pt1 | contig 10571 bp, 8 predicted proteins | sample TA2MahsurfametaG_4_FD_148617 | JGI IMG/M metagenome (GOLD analysis project Ga0194116, IMG submission 148617) | Freshwater microbial communities from Lake Tanganyika, Tanzania - TA2015008 Mahale S9 surface | ecosystem: Environmental > Aquatic > Freshwater > Lake | place: Tanzania: Lake Tanganyika... | reverse complement strand
CTGATTATCATGAGTAGGAATAAGCTCGGTTGGTGTACAGCAGTGCCTCAATTAGTTGATTACAGAAACCGGATTGAATTCGTAAACACTAGAAACATCTACCTAACAAAAGGTAACTTTCATCGGGGAGACTTTAAGAAGATACTTGAGAGATTATGAGTCCGTAGATAGCCTCTATGGTCAATTTGTTACTTGTTAAACCTAATTATACGCGGTAAATCTATTTTATTGTGCCAGCTCTTCTCCTGGTGTTTCATTCGAGTGGCTGACCGCGTGGCTGAGTTCAACGACTCAGACTTTCCTGGAGTTGCAGACCTTCTAAAGAGCCTCTGATTTGAGATGTCAGACCCCATCTTTAGGCTCGGTATCAATTCAGAGTAAGGGAGGAAAAACTTGAACTGGCTTAATCTAATCTCAATTCCATTCATTTCATCTATTGCATTTATCTTTGGAAGAAACCCATGGCGATGGGGGCTTTATGCCTACTTCATTGGCTTCTGGATGTTGATTCCGCTTTTTATTCTGCCAATTCGGCTAAGAACGGATTTCACCATTCCCAATTGGTTAATTCGCCTATATCAATGGCAACAAACTCGAAGAGAGCTCAAGAAAATCAATAGCCCTGATGACCTACTCAAACTCTAGAGACTTATTCATAGCTGGCCTAAGTGCTCCTGGTTATGGGTATTAATAAAAGCTTTTGCTTCTTCATTGCTTATTTCAAAGCCAATCTCTCCGCACTCCTGGCAATAAGCGCTATATAGATAATGGGACTTGCTTTGAATGTATTTGGATCCCACTATCAGAGCACAGCTAGTAGATTTAAAGTCACCAAGATCTCTATGGCCTTTTACTTTCTGTACTGGATCAAGCAGGAGCTCTTTGCTCTTATATGCAATCTTTTCCGTAATAAATAGGCCGGGTAGATCTTCACCCTTTTCTATATATAGCCCGCAGGTACATATGAACTTGTCAGCTACACGTAAGCCTGACTGAGTCAGATAGTGAAAGTGCATCCCACTTGCCTGAGCGCTCTCAAGGTTTGCATGATGGAGCCAGGCTTTATATCTTCCATATTTAGAGGCAGGATTTGCATAATCCATATCTTCTTTGAGCTTTAAAAGCTTTTCTTTTGAAACTTTAACTTCCACATAACCAATAGACATAACAGGTCCTTATCTGGACCTCAAAATAGTGAGATCCGCGCATTCCCAGAAGGCTTTCGACTGGGCCGGTCTTCCTTTAGGACCACCGCGCACGGAGCTCGGTTGGCGTCAGACTAGCTAGAGGGCTAAAGCGTCTGATCTCTTTGACCTTGGAAAAGAGTACACCCAGATTCTGACTTATAATTCCTATTAGCTTTTAATATTTCTATATGTAAACTTTTATTCCCCAGTCCACCAATGGGAGGATTTCCAATCCTGGGGGCGATCAGTCATACTCTCAAACTCAGAGTCTAGCCGAAGAACAATATTGGGATTAGTGCCTTCGCTAGTTTTTTTCTTACTAGCCAATTCTTCACTTATCCGAAGTCGAGCTACCGTTTTTGCTGCATAGGCAATGTCGTGGAGAAGCAATTGATATTTAGCTGCTTCACTCATACACTCCCTAATCAACATCCTGACATCACCTACAACTCTCTTCTCTCTGGGAAGAAAGTCAATTGCCTTAATTACTGCAACAACTGAATAGCCGGCCAAGGAGGCCGACTGATTTCCAGATCCCAATAGCTTCGCGTTAATATCAGGGGAGCCAGCCTTAGTAATTCGAGACATTACAGGACGTGAACCCGAGGGAAGTGGCGCGCGAGAAAAAAGCTCAAAGATCCCAACCATTGTTTTTATAGGCCCCAAGTGTTGAAGTAGTTCTCCATGGCTATTACTAGAGCTGAGCTGAGTCTTTAAGGGAGCCGGCCAGTTCTCAATATATTTCAAATCCATATAAATTTAGTCACAATTCCTTTCAATATTTATATTTCCGTATATCAAGTTCTATGCTACAGATGAGTCGTTTAACCACTCTTCAGTTAATGTCTCTGCCTGCCTGATCACTAGGTCAACAGCTGACTTTGAGAAATCTGGAGGATACCCATACTTATCAAGTAAATTTCTCACTAAGACTCGTAACTCAGCCCTTGTTCCCTCCCTAACCGACCAGTCAATCTTGATGTTCTTTTTCACTTTTTCTGTCAACTCACGAGCAAGTCGAACCAATACCAAGTGCTCCATCTTTCTTACAGCCTCGGCGTTAGATTCAAGAGCATCGTAGAAGGCAATTTCATGTGCGCTCAATCCGTCAGAGTTTCCTTGAGAAACTTGCTGATTCAACCGTTTTGCAAGGGCAATTAGTTCTTCAATAACCTGAGCCGTCTCTATTCCTCGCTTACTGTAGCGATCCAGAACCTTTTCAAGTTCATCTGAATACAAACTGTTTTGAACGACGTTACTTCTAAAACGAGATTTGATCTGGTCTTTTAGAAGACGAGATAGTGCTTCAACAGCAAGATTTTTTTCCTTCATAGCTCTAATCTCACGCAAGAATTCCTCCGATAATAAGCCAATATCTGGTCGCTTCAAACCCGCGATATCAAAGACATCCACTATGCCTTCAGGGACAATTCCCCTTGAAAGTGCTTGCCTTATCAAGGCATCTCTCTCTTCATTTGAAACTTTTCGGATAGTCACATCAGGCTTTGTGAGCATCACTCTTATGTACTGATAGAGGGCAACTTCCTCACGGTGTTTGATTGCATCAGAATGGCTATTTACTAACGCATAGGCCTTAGAGAGGGCTGCTGATTCATCAGCAAATCTCTTTTTACCATCCTCTAACTTGAGGACGAAGTCTGCGATGCGAGTAATTGCCTCGTGTGGTTTTTCTTTGAAACCATCCAAAGAGCAGCCATGCAAGATATCCCTGACAATTCCTAGCTTTTCTTGAAAGGTTGCAAGAGCCTGTTCCAAGAACCCAATAGGTGGCGTAGCCCGCTTGCCACGTGTGTAAGTTCCGATTGCATCCTTTAATTCAGTTGCAATTCCTATGTAATCAACGACTAATCCACCAGGCTTGTTCTTGAAAACGCGGTTGACGCGAGCAATTGCCTGCATCAAATTGTGACCCTTCATGGGTTTATCTACATACATGGTGTGACATGGGGGTGAGTCATAACCCGTTAGCCACATATCGCGGACTATTACTATCTTTAACGGGTCCTCGGGATCTTTAAACCGATTTTCCAAGTCTCGTTTTTGTTGCTTTGTGTAAATATGAGGGCGGATCTTTTCGCTATCTGATGCTGAAGAATGGAAAACAATTTTGATTCCACCTACACGATGATCATCCGAATGCCACTCAGGTTTGAGCTTGATTATTTCGTTATAAAGGTCGACACAGATGTTCCGACTCATCCCCACTACCATTGCTTTTCCATCCGCCATTTCAGGAGCGGAACATCTATCAGCAAAGTGGGAAACAATATCTTTTGCAATCTCTTTTATTCTAGGTTCTGAACCAACAATTAACTCCAAATCAGCCCAACGGCGCTTAAGGATTGCTTGGATATTTTCTTCTTCGTTTTCAACTAACTGCTCTGCAAGTTCATTCAATTCAATTTTTGCATCATCTGGCAGCTCAAGATTGACTAGACGGCTTTCATAATAAATGGGAACAGTTGCCCCATCCTCATTTGCTTGCACCATGTCATAAATATCAATCTCATCACCGAAAACCTGTCTTGTATCGCGATCTGCTTCAGCAACGGGAGTTCCAGTAAAGGCAAAAAAGGTTGCATTTGGGAGTGCATCTCTAAGATGTTGGGCATAGCCAACTTTAAATTTACCCTTTTCTATTTTTGCTGCAAAACCATACTGGGAGCGGTGCGCTTCGTCTGTGAAGACAAAAACATTTCTACGCTCCGTTAACGTTGGGAACTTTTCTTCATCATCTCCAAGCTGGAATTTTTGGATTGTTGTGAACACAACGCCACCTGCAGGACGTGTTCCGATCTGAGTACGTAAGTCATCACGAGAATCTGCCATGACAGGATCTTGCCGCAGCAGAGCTTTGGCGGCGACAAAGGTGTCATAGAGCTGATCATCAAGAGTATTTCTATCTGTTACTAGGACAACTGTTGGATTCTTTAGTTCGCTGCTCTTGATTAACTTTCCAGCTAAACAGGCCATCTCATAACTCTTGCCTGACCCTTGGGTGTGCCACATCAAACCACCCTTTCCATCTCCCCCTGACTGCGACGCAGAGATTGCTCGGTGATACGCCTTCGAGACCGCATAAAACTGGTGATAACCAGGAAACATCTTGATTGCATTTTTTCCTGAAACGAAAATTGTGAAATATTGAATTACATCCAGCAAGTTTCTCTTATTGAAAAGACCTTCGATTAGCGTTTGTGCGTGTCCACGCGAGCCATATGGATCTAGTTTCTCCCCATCCGCAGATCGCCATTTCAAGAATCGCTCTCTATCTGCAGTAAGGCTTCCAACACGCGCGTCTGCGCCATCAGCAATCGCAAGCGCTACGTTATAGAAGAACAATCTCGTTATGTGCTCTTTGTAAGTCTCTATCTGATTGAACGCTTCCCAGATATCGGTTTCCAAATCGAGAGGATTCTTCAACTCAATAACCGCTAAAGGAAGACCATTAACAAATAGAACGACATCTGGACGCCTTGCACCTGCTTCGCTATTGTGCTCAACTGAGAATTGGTTTACCGCGACAAAATCATTGTTATCAACATTCTCAAAATCAATTACCTTGACTAATTCGGATGTTTCAAGTCCATCAGCATTTCGTACTTTCTTTGGAATCCCATTCACAAACCAGCCCAAAATAAGCTCGTTCGCCTTGAGTAAATCCGTCTCACCTGGAGATGAGAGCAACTGTGCAACACTTCTAATATTTTCTTTTGGTAAAGTAGGGTTTAGACGTCTTATTGCCTCTTCGAGGCGTTCATTTAAGATCACATCCTTGTATGAGGTTCGCTCTGGCGAAAGTCCATCAGGTGAAATTTCAGGACCATACTTCCAATCCCAACCGATGCCTCTCAGCCAGTTAATGAACTGGTGCTCGTATCCGCCTTCATTGAGAGCACTAGTCATAATGAAGCCAATTCAAGTGGATTCAAAATTGTTTCTGTAATTAAAGTTGGCAAAAGAGATTTGAGTAACTTAATCAAATGAATATTGTTCTTCTTAATTTGCTTGACCATGTCAAAACACGGGTCAATTATTTGGTGAAATTCGACAGACTCTTCTTTTGTCAATTGGGTTATCTCAATAGATTCAATCTCGCCTTTACTTAAGTGAGCAACCGTGCTCCCTGAAGAACCGTGCTGGACTAATTTCATAATTGTTAATAGCTCAAAGTACAAATATAGAATTCCTAGATTTCCTTTTGGACAAATGCTAGTGATTCTTTGATTTACCAACGCTTCTTCACCAAACCAAAGATAGGGGGAAAAGTCGCCGTCCATGCCAATTAAAAGATCACCAGACTTAGCCATGAAACCTTTAGCCAAGGACTCTGTCGTCCATAGTTCTATTTCTTGAGGTTGCAAATCTCTAATTCTTATTAGGGGCCTACCTTCACCTTTGGTATTAAACAAGTTAGATGAGAATGGTGCTCCAAATTTAATGTCGGCAACTTCGGTAAGTTTTACCGTGTTTACGCGCGTTGATCTATTCAGAATTGATATGTAGTTTGAGTGACAGAGTGAAATAAGATTCTGAGCTAGTAACTTATTATTCGAAATTTGCTGATCGAATAGAGAAATAATTCCATTAATTGCTAACTGGGTTGGCAAATCTGGACGTGGGATGAATTGTTCTTCCAAGACCTCAGCAGGCAAAGCCCTAACAGTTGTTCCCGTGTCTCCATAAGCTGCTCTCGATCTGAACCTATCTATGCGAAAAATGTTGTACAAATACTCAGGCAAGAAACCTTCTTTGATTGGAAATGCTTTTAGAAGGTGATGCGAATATATGTAAGTTTGAAACTTGTCGCTTTCAGGCACCATCAGAGGTGACGCTAAAAGTCCAAATCCTTGTTCAGTGGCGGCAAAAATTACATCACCTACTTCTGCCACATGCTCAGGTTTGTATGGTCCAACGTATGGCTTCTCAGACCCTTCTTTATATCCCCCGCCACCTTCTTCATGTGAATCCATTCCTATTAGAGCAACGTCGGATTCTTCTGCCAAAAAATCACCTTTATAACCAAGACCTTTTTCAAACTTGAAATAGTCTCCTAAACGCACTTCCTTATAGGCCATTGTTTAACTTCCCAAGGACATCATTGATTTGCTTTGCAAGAGTCGCACTCGTTGCGAGCTGCTCCTTAATGGTTAAGGTAAGTGATGGCAAAACTTCTTTCAGAGGCAACGGTTGTTCACCAATGAGCGCTTCGGTTCCAATGTACCGCCCAGGAGATAGGGCATCACCCTTCTTCTTAATGTCATCTCGATGTACAGATTTGCAGTACCAATCAATATCCTCGTAAGAACCATTAGCCCAAGACTCAAAGGTATTTCCTATTTTTTCAATTTCTTCTGTGCTGAATTCAATTTGAGTACTTGAAATAGGCGTTCCCATTTTGCGGGCATCGATAAAGAGAACTTGATTTCTTCGATCATTTTTCCAACGTGACTTATCTTTATTGAAAAACCATAGAGTCGCAGGAATCTGAACGTTAAAAAACAATTGTCCAGGAAGATCAATAATACACTCCACAATGTCGTCATCTAGGAATGCCGAACGGATTGTTCCATCTGTATCTTGTGCCGAAGTTACCGCGCCTCGCGGCATAACAATTCCAGCACGGCCCTTCGGGGCTAGGTGGTGGATAGCATGGCTCATCCATGCGAAGTTGGCTGGTTTTTCTCGGGGAATCCCATATTTCTTCCATCGGACATCGTCCAATAAATCTCTCTTGGGATAACTGGCATTCTTCCCAAATGGTGGGTTCATCATTATGTAATCAAACTTCACATCTTTATGTTGATCATCCTTAAATGTTGAAACGGCTGTGCGACCCAAATTAAATTCGATTCCGCGAATAGCAAGATTCATGGCGCAAAGGCGACGAGTGGTTGGATTTGATTCCTGTCCGTAGATAGATATGTCACCGCTGCGGCCACCATGAGCTTCTGTGAAGCGCTCACTTTGAACAAACATTCCTCCAGAACCACATGCAGGGTCATATACGCGACCTTTTGTGGGTTTTAGAACTTCAACGATTGTTTTAACGATGGAAGGGGTTGTATAGAATTGTCCTCCAAGTTTGCCTTCTGCGTTTGCGAATTTGCCAAGAAAGTATTCATACACCTGCCCCAGAACATCAGAGGCTTCTCTGCGCCCACCATTGAAAGAGATCTGACCGATTAGATCGACAACTTGGCCAAGTTTCTCCACAGGAAGTTTAGAAGCTGCGTAACTTCGCTCTACGATTCCTTCTAACTTTGGGTTCTCTTTTTCTATGACGAAGAGCGCATCGTCTATTTGTTTTGCAATATCGACTTGCTTGGAGTTCTGCTGGAGGATCTCCCATCGAGCTTTCTCGGGTACCCAAAAGACATTTGCCATTACATAGTAGTCGCGTTCATCAAGTGCGATCACACGAGCCTTTTCATCCTTCTTATAACTATCACTCTTCGGATTTGAGAAATCAGCTGAGAGCTCTTCTCGCCTTTCAGAGAAGGCTTCAGAAATGAATTTAAGAAACACAAGTCCAAGAACTATGTGTTTATATTCGGCTGCATCTAGATCTTCGCGAAGGGTGTTTGCAGCATCCCAGTACCTTGCTAACTCGTCACTGGTGAGAGTCATTTAATTCATCCTTTATACCAGAACTTACTTGCAAATCTCCCTGTAGAGTTTTTAGAGCCACTGGTAAAACTTTTTTTACCTCAAGCTCGATCAGAAACTCCTTTGCTATTCCAAGATCTGCGGCAACTAGGAGACCAGTTAGCTCAGAAGTCAGTTCAGCAGATTTCTTGATCTTTCCTCTCAACAACAAGCGGTAGATTTTTTCTAAAGTAGGTAATATATCGACGTATTCATTCGGCCCAATACTCCTTTGGATCTTCAGTGGCAAAAGACCTTGTTGGTCACGATCAAATATAAAATCAGGTTGGAGTAATTTCTGAGCTACTGAGGAAGCTTCATCAAAGTCCTTCACTCTGCCTCCTGTAATCCTGCGAATTCGCCTGACAAAACCTTATTCAACATTAGATCCAGTGCAACTAACTGGTTACGTAGTTCGTTTGTCCTCATAATTAACTTCTCGACCGCTAAGAGATGTTCATTGATCTCGTCTCTGTTGATTTTATTTAGAATCGGTATTGGAACTTTCTCAATGGCCAACCTTCCCACGCTTGTTCCATGCATAAATTTCTTGATTCCATCTCCATTTAAAATAAAAGCTAAGATTTTTGAAGTTACAAATTTCTCGCCTTTCTCGGTAATCCGTAGTGCGGAGAGGGGAGAAAATAGGAGAGCCCCTCCATGGTAATCCACTTTTGCCGCTGGAGTTCCAGTTTTGATAAAGATTACATCATTAATCTCTGTTCGAATCTCCTCCCGACCCTCTAGCTCACCTTCCCATGAGACTCGCCCAGTGGCTTCCAAGAGTCTTTCACTTCTGAGATCTTTCACAGTCAAGTAGCTCTCCAAAATTGAATCCGACAATTGATTTTTTCTCAGATCGTTTTTTGACATTCCTGTAAGCAGAGTGAGTTTCCCCGTCTTAATCATTTCTCCAATTGTGGTGAATTCAGCTTTGACGATGAAGGTTGCAAACTTGTCTTTAGTTTGATTAATATGGTCTGTCAGATCATTTCCGGTCTTTAAAATGAGATTTATATCTTTTCGTACATTTAATTTAATATCAATTCCTGTTGCGACTTGAGTCACATAATTTGATGGGTCGATATTCCAGGAGTTATTTATCAAGTTCTGATCATTACGATTGATGACTGCAGAATAACCAATCACTCTCTCAAATTTCCCTTTTTCGAATCGATAAAATACGTCACAAGCATCATGGATTGATTTAAATAAGCTTGAATGGTATTCCCATGAATTGGGATTTTTTTCGGGTTCAGGCAAACTTAAGAATAGAATCTCGTCAGCCTTTGCACGTGGAACATCTCTGCCAGCAAAAATAATCAGGGATGCTGGTAAGCGTGGTGATGAGTGAGAGCCTAAGGGCAGATTTATTACAGCACGGATTGCCCCTGAGTTGATCATTTTTGCTCGAATAAAACTTTCCAATCTATTGAAGAGTGGACCACGGCTCAAAAATAGAAGTCCATAGCCGTCAGGCGATATGTGACTATGAACGATCTGTGCCCAAGCCCAGTCTGATCTAGAGGATGTCGGGCGACCAAAGCTCCAGTCTTGTGCGACCAATTCAGCGCTTAATTTGAGACCTACTGGAGGTTGACACACCACTAATTGGTGTTTGGAGTGAACAGGATCCTGCAATATCAGAGAGTTAGCTGCTGTGACTTCGATGTTATATCCGAATATTTTGCCAAGAGTATTTGCGAACTTACAAATGTCACTATTAATCTCATTGCCTAAAATACGGCGAGCGATTATTGAGTCAGCCTCGACTTCTTGATCATCCTCATCAAACGTAAATTCTTTTTTAGGTATAGACCCACCAAATGCTGAAAAAATTATGTTGCCAACCCCAAATGCAGGGTCATACAAGGATTTTACATCACCCCCGAATTTTGACTGTGCCAGGTCTTTTACAAATTCACCTAAAAAACTGGGTGAGAAAGCCTCTGTTTGAAACTCAATCTCAGAAAATCTTTGCAATATTTGATTCTTATATGTATCCCAAGTCCAAGCATCACGAGAAACTATTTCCTCAATTTCCTGATCAGTCACCGTAGAAGCAATTAGAGACCACGTTCTTTCAAAAATCTCCTTTTTTACCCCTGAAGGCAACTTTTCCAAGTATTTGGCTACTTCCCACTTCTTGGAAGGCCACTTATTGAACTGAGATAGAATGTAAACAAGAACCAGAGAAAGATCGACTGAATTTCTATTTTGTCCCAAGGATCGACCTTTGGAAGCTGGAGAGTTTTTAGGAGACAAGGACGTGCTCCTTTGCAGAGTTCAAAGAGGGGAGAAGAACGCACTCACTCCCGCCGACAAAAATCGACCTTGCCACACATTCCTGTCGTGCCGCGTACTTAACGATTACTCCCTTTCTTTTCAGTGTTTCACCAACTGCAGCCAGTAGGTAATCTCCGCTGGCGATACAGACTCTTAAAAAGCGATCCTTCAAACATGAATCACAAGCGGCTTTGCATAAAGCAAGGTCCGCTCCGTCTTCGCCAGATTGGACCACGTACTGTGCCACCCCTGATCCCCAACCGAAAGAGGCTGCGGCGAGGTTGAAGTGGCTAACACCAATTACAAATATGTCGCACGGGCCAGGTTGAACCATCTCGAAATACTCCCTTTTCACTTCGCGCACCAACTCCTCACTTAAGATTGAAGATTCGCTCAAGTTCTCGATATCTATAAAGTGAGCAGTTCTAG
>Ga0194116_10008274_pt1 | contig 10575 bp, 4 predicted proteins | sample TA2MahsurfametaG_4_FD_148617 | JGI IMG/M metagenome (GOLD analysis project Ga0194116, IMG submission 148617) | Freshwater microbial communities from Lake Tanganyika, Tanzania - TA2015008 Mahale S9 surface | ecosystem: Environmental > Aquatic > Freshwater > Lake | place: Tanzania: Lake Tanganyika... | reverse complement strand
CCAAATTTTTGACCTATTTGATCTTATCGTTGATATTAAAGACCCCCAAATTAGAGAACAATTTAATTTACCTTTAAACACTATAGATACTAACCAATTAGATTCTACATGGAGAATTATTGTTAATGAACATAAAAAACATATTAGTTTAAATGAAGATCTCATTGATAACATCACTTCTCTCATTAAATTGATCAAAATACCTTTCCATCAAAGAAGTACCGAAATAGATAAGTTAATCCCTTTATATAAATTAGGTAAGTACAAAGAACTCATTTCTTCTCTCTTAGCTTATGTTAAAGATTTCTTTACCCAAATTGGTCTTAAAGTTAAACCTATTAAACTTAAATCACCTTACACAGAACTTACTGTTTATGGATTTACACCTGATTTATCCGAAAGCGAATCTTTCATCTCTGAACAAGTAAATAAGAACTCTGCTATTAAAGACAAATTGTTCCAAAACTTTCAAAATGAACTCAAAAAAAAGGGATACTTTCTTTCTTTTGATTATGACTATATTACTATTAAATCTCCCACAGGTACAATAGGTTATGTTACCGAAGATAAATTTGATAAAATTTACACATCACTCGATGAACTTAAAAGAGATATTAACAAAAAGAAAATCATTGATGATAATTATGATAAACTCATACTAGGAAATAATGGTCAATTATTAACTGAAATTAAAGGTCAAGTACTAGATAAAACCCAAACACCTCAAAGTAGTTTAAGAGGTAAAGGACTTAATATCCAAACTCCACAAAGTAGTTTAAGGGGTCAATTACTTAATAAAACAGTACCTCAAAGTAATTTAAGAGGTAAAGGACTTAATATCCAAACTCCACAAACTCCTTCCCTTTCTGTTGCTACTACATTAGATTACTTACCCCCACTAGCTCTAAAAACTAAACTTGATGACTATAACTTTAAAATTCAAGAGTACAATTCTAAACTTAAACCTTATGAACCTAAACTCTCTAATAACCCTAAAACCATACAACTAGGTGACCATACACTTAAAGTTGTTAAAGTGTTATATAAAAATATTACTAGACCTATAATCATAGAAGGACCCTATACTGGTATCTTCTTAGATCAAATGGTTTCATCAACAGGTAAAATTTTAGGGTCTAATGCTATTGCTAGTCCTTATTTTACACAAAACAGAAGGATACTAGAATCTTTAGGGGATACAAGTGAAATAAGTGAAATTAAAGTTAAAGATTATGTTAATAAGAAACCTATCCCATCTAGCACCTTAGTAGAAATAGAAAGTTTAAAGGCCCCTCAAGAGATTAAAGATAGTATTCCTAAACTAACAGGTATTTCTATTATTACGGATTATATGAAACCCGATACTAGTATGAGAGTATCCCATCATGGTAGTTATAATCGAATTGTATCTAATATATTTAATCCTGAAGGTCTAAGCATAGTAAGACGAGTATACTTAAAAGACGGTGAACCGGAATCTATCTATAATGACCTTTTTGTATCTAACCCTTGTATGCCTGATGGTCTAGGTACTAAAATCTTCACCCAACAAGTTAAATCAGCTTCTGAATTAGGTTTTAAATTTATAGAAACTGAAGCAGTTGGTGATTTAGGTAGTAGTTATGCAGGTTATTATGTCTGGCCCAAATTAGGTTATAATATAGATTTTTATATCGGAAATATCTTTAAAAGCATACAAAGAAGTGTAGAAGAAAAGAATGCAAAGAAGTACAGTAGAATGTACTACAATATGGTACAAATCAAAGATTGGTTTAAAAAAACTCTTAACCAAGATTTAGATAAAGATGGTACAATCAGTATCCTTGATTTATATGCCTGTAAAGTTAATGGTAAATTTGTTGGTCAAGAACTTTGGAAAAATTTAGGTTCAGATATCCAAGTTACTTTTGATTTAACTCCTGGTTCGCTATCTATGAGAATCCTTGATAGATATATTGAACTTAAAGCTAAATCTCAAGGTGTTTCTGTACAAGAATTTTTAAATAAAGGTACACCATCTAGCAGTAATAACTTAGAATGTTTTATGGGAGATGTAACAGTTAGAAACCAATCGGAAGTTATTTATGCTTTAAAGATAGCTATTAAAAACCATGAAAATGGTGTTATCGTTAAACTACTTGACCCTAAACATAAATACCATACAAACTTTATGAATTTTATAAATAGCATTAAAGATACTAATATCACTAATTCTATTAGAACTATTGCTAAAATCTATAAATCACCTATGAATAATAAATTTGCATCTTCTAGTACACCCCAAGAAGACCCTATCCTTAAAGAATTAGATATGGGGGTACTTGATCAAGTTTGGGATGAAATTAATACTATGTATGAATCAGGTAATTTTTAGTCTAGGGTTCGCATACTAAATTTTTAGCATTTTGAGACCCCATGCGGACCCTAAATTTCTTTTATGATCTTCTTTAAATGATCCACATCTTTTAACTTATCTAATTCTTTTATGAAATTATTTTGTGTTTCTTTCACAAATTTTTCCATCATTTTATCAACATCACCATTTTCTTCTTTTTTCTTAGCTTGCTTTTTTTTTGTAGGGATTATATCTACACCACTTTGAATTGCTTGTTGAAGACCGAATTTTTGACCTAAAGCACCAAAAAATGCCATAGATGCGGTACTAGCTATACCAGTCCACAGAGTACTACCAATACTACCAATAGCAGACCCCACAGAAAAACTAGATGCCGCAGATACCATAGATGCTTTTGCAGCAGTTAAAACACCCGCAGACCCTACAAAACCACCACCACCTATTACCACAGCAGATGCAGCTAATGTCTTAAATAAACCCCCTACCATACCTGGTACTGCTTTCTTCATCCCTTCTTTATCTTTATTCTTAAATGCTTTCCCAAAATCACTATATGAATCAGCATTCGTTATTGATTTTAATGCTTTCTTAAAAAAACCATCACTCTTTACTTCTTCTTTTACTTCTTCTACTTGTTCTTCTCTTTGTTCTTCATTCTTTAAAAACTCTTGACCCTTTTTATCTTCTTTAAATTGTTTTTCTTTTATCTCAGGAGTTAAAGGGGATTTAGGTTGTCCTCTCTTAGCTGAATCTTGTTCTTTTTTTTCTTTCTTTATTTGTAAATATTGAGCTCTAATTTTTTTCTGTTGCTCTAAGGGAAGACTCGTATATTTTACTTTATTTCCTGTTTCGGAATGTGTAAATACCCATTCAGTTTTTAATTTATGCCACTGCTCGTCTTTTTTCTTTGTAGCTAATTTTGTTATAATACTATTTATATTGTTTTCTATATATACTTGATCTGTATACCCTAGCTCATTAAAAGCTAATCTCAATATTGATGCCATCTTTAGTGTTCTCATACAAAATATCCTTTATTTAATACTACACTAAAGTGTTTTATAAAAAAGATATTAAATAAATTTGATATCGAAATCTGTATCTCTATTAAGACTTGCTTTTTTATTTGTCTTTGGTTTCTCCGATTTTCCACCCTTCTCTGATTTCCCATCCTTCTTTAATTTTTCCATTTCTGCACAGAAAGCTTTTTGTAACTTTTCTGCTATAATCCCCATATCTTTTACATCTTCTTTTGAGAATTTTTTCATGTTTGCTTTTCTTATTTGTTTTTTAAAATACTCTTTCTCAGCGGCTTCAGACTTAGTTACAGCTTCATAATAAGGATCATTTATCTTGTCGCTTTCATCGCTGGAAATTCCCAGTAGATCACTGTTCAATTCATCCATATTATCTCTTTGAGATGTAATCTCTTTGAGAGGTTTTTCTGTCTCTTCTCTAGCAAACTGTAAACTTTTTAATTTTTCTTCGTTTAGATCCCGTTCGGTATTCATTTGTGACAGTTCCTCTCTCATCTCTTTATTTTTAGAAAATTCTTCCTTGTAGACTTTGCTTTTTTCCTCAAATTCTTTTTGAAGTTCAGGTTTGAGTTTTGCAGCTTCCATTGCATCTTTCATTAATTCATCACTTTTAGATTCCATATAGTTTAATTTTTCATAAGCATCTTTTTGACCTTTCTCAATAAACTCCAGATATGATTCGCTCCTTTCTAATTTTTTAACAGATTCAAGAAACTCAGGAGATGTAGTATCAAGATGTTGTATTTTAACTTTAGCATCTTCTATGTCTGCTAAAGTTTTATCTATGTATGTTTTAAAACTCTCTGCTTTTTCTGAAAGTTTTTCCACTTGTTTTCGATGTTCATCATATTCTGAAAGATCAACATCAGCGGCTTTCATTTGTTTTTGTATTTCCCACTTTTCGTCTAAAGCTTTGTTAACTTTTTCTAATTGTGCATCCTTCTGTTTCTCCTTATCTGCAATTTCATCCTTCAAATTTGCATTATTCTCTTCTATATCGCTGTATTGATCATTAATAGTATCTAGTGTTTCTTCATATTCGCCCACCTTGGTCTCTATTGTTCTCAGAGCTTCTTTGATAGGTTTTCTCTCTTCTTCAACAATATCGCTCAAATCTTCCGCTAATAAAATGTCTGTACTATTAATATTCATAAGCTTATCTAATTTATCTCTAATTTCTACTCTCTTGTCATAACGATCTCTGTTCATCTCAGCATTTTCTGCATCTTCTGCTGCTTGTATTTCTTTTTGTATACCATCTAAAATTTTCTGTGCAGCTTCACCTTTTTCTACATCATCACTCGCCATAGCTTCCGCTAAAACTCCAAGACCATTTTCTTTCATATCGTCAAACATAAACTGTAAAGGCTCAGATGGTTTCTCTCCCCCTAATGCTTTTAAAAATTCCGTTTCTTGTATTTGTTGCGCTAAATCATCTGACATAGCTTCTTCCATATCACTTAATGATACTTCCAAATCATTTGTAATATCTTCTTTCATATCATCTTTCATATCATCCATAACTGATGATGTTGCATTCTGTGCAGCCATACCTATTGCACCTACTGCAAGAGCAGACCCTACTACTGCTAATATCCCCTTTAACATACCTTTCATCATACCAGGTAATGCTTTCTTCATCCCTGCAGGATCCTTATTCATAATAGCATTACCAAAACTCTTAAAATCATCTGCATTCACAAATTGCTTAATCCCTGCTACTATCCCTTGTTTAGCTTCAGGACTACCTACACTCTTTACAACATTGTCCACCACTTTAGCACGATGAGTTGAATCTTTCTCAAATTTATCATTCATCTCTTTCATACTCTGATCTACTTTTTTCTGAATCTCTTTCTTTTCAGCAGGACTCAATTCTTTCTTTGGCTTTCTATATTTCTTTACAAGCTCTTCTTGTTTCTTTGTTAATTTAACAGGTCCACCTTTCACAGCAGGACCCTTCTTCTCCCCACCTCCTTGTTGCTTTGCCCCACCCTCTTGTACTTTCTTTTCAAACTGACCTCTTATCTTCTTCTGCTCTTCCCCAGGTAAACTACTAAAATTTACCTTATTCTTCGTCTTAGGATTTACGAACTTCTTCCCCTTTATCGCTTCTTCAAATGTTATCTCATTCGCTAACTTTACTAATATAGAATCAATCTTCTGATCAATGTTACCCGTATAATCTATCTGTAAAAATGCTTTTTTTAACAATCTTTTGATTGCCATTTTATCTTGAATATAACCCATTTTATAACTCCGTATATATCTAAGTGATTTGATATATACGGAGTTATAAAAAAGATATTAAATGAATTTGATATCGAAATCTGTATCTCTATTTCGACTTGCCTTTTTATTTGTCTTTTTTGGTTTCTCTGAGTTAATTGTCACTTTCTTTTTTTCACCTAAATTAGATACTTGATTAGATAATTTCTCTTGTAACTTTTCTGCTAGTAACTCTAAATTCATCTCATTCTTTTTAGAAAACTTATTCATAGTTGCTCGCTTAAGTGCTTTGTCTTGTACTTTCTTATTATATTCTTTTTCAACATCATTAAAAGACTTCATTTCTTCTACAGATGTACCCTTATTGTTTAATTCAAACAGACTATCTTCAAAACTATCCAGCTCTTTCATTTGTTTTTTCAAATTTTCTTGATTTTTAACTATTTCTTTTTGTTCACTATCATAGTTTTTTATCTTCTCTTTAGACCTTTCAATATCATCATCAAGCGATCCAACATCTTCACCTAAACTTTTAATTTGTTCTTTCACTACATTTAAATCATCTTCCGCAAGATCAATTCTCTGAGAAAAAGATTTCCCCTCTTTCTCGTCAAAGGATTCTTCATACATTTTAAGACCAATTTGCTTTCTATCAGCAGATACTTCTTTTAAGTATTTCTTATCTTCTTTTAACTTTTCTTCTAGTTTTTCATTTTCAGATTCTAATTTTTCTTGTTCTTCTTCCAAATCACCCAATTCCCCCTCCAATTTTCTAATCCACCTAGGACTCAGATCTTCCATATCTGACATCTTTTTTTCTAATTCCGCACTTCTCTGTTCTATCTCTTTTAACCTAGTTTCATTAGTACTTAATGTATCTTTTGTAGTATCTAATCGATTTCTAGCTTCTACCATATCTTTATTAACTTTTTCATATTCACTCAAGGAATCTCTCAATTTATTTAATTTCTCACTCTTGTCTTTTCTTTCCTCTTCCATTTCTTTCTGTTTTGTTTCCAACTCTTCTTTATCCATTCCCGCAAAATCTACTAAATCCTTTTGATGTTCTATTTCTTTACTTAAATTCTCATGAGTTTCCTTCATTTCATAAAACTCTGCTTGTATCTTGTTCTCTTCTTCTCCTATTATTCTGTGTAATTCATCTCTCATTTGCAGTTCCGGATCCAGTTCATAAAAACCCATTGATTTATCTAAATACTCTTCATATAACTCATCTGTTGTCTTTCTTTGATCTTCCGACATAGCATCATATGCTTTTTGTTCCGCATTCTTTACTATCTCAATCATTTTATTTACACGAGCTTCTTGGTCTTTTGCTATCTCTTCCCCCCCATTTTCCCATAAAAGTTTCTTTACTTCTTGTTCATCATAATCTTTTTCTTTCAGATATTCATAAAAACCTATTTCTTTTTCTCGCATTTCGGCTTTTTCTGCATCTGTCAAAAAAGTCGCTACTTGTTTCACTTTTGTAACCGAACCATCTTCATCATATTGATCATAAAGTACAGTAATATTCGGTTTGTTTTTCAAAACCTCCTTTGCTATTTGCTCATCTACATTATCATATAAATTCCTATGTTTCAGCCAGCCCTCGTCTGACAGACGATCCGAATCTGGATTGCTATAATTAAAATCTATCTTAAACCCATCGTTTCGCATCTGCATAAGTATTTCACTTCTCGCATTTTTTTCTAAACTTTCATAATACTCTTTCACTTCATCTTCCCCCTCAAACTCCTCTTCTAAATACTCCTCTAACTCTTCTTCATACTGATCTGCATACTCTTGATTAAGATCATCTATTGCATCTTGTCTCAAATCATCTGCTGTATCTAGCACTGCATTTGCTATCATACCTCCACTTAACCCTACTGCCACTGCCACACCCAACCCTATCAATAACCCTTTCGCCAACCCTTTCATTATTCCAGGTAATGACTCTTTAAATGACTTAGCATCTTTGTTCTTTAAACTCTCCCCTAACTTGTTTAAATCTTCTTCTTTCACATGAGCTTTCATCCCCTCCACTATCTTCTTTTTTGTCTCAGGACTCTTTATATCCTTTACTACTTTATCTCTTAATTTCTTGTCCTTCTTTAAAGAATCTTTCATCTTTTTAACCATCTGTTTTGGGTCTTTCACTGGACTCTCTTTCTTCCCCTCCCCATCTCCTTTTTCCTCACTCTCTTGTACTTTCTTTTCAAACTGACCCCTTATCTTCTTCTGCTCTTCCCCAGGTAAACTACTAAAATTTACCTTATTCTTCGTCTTAGGATTTACAAACTTCTTCCCTTTTATCGCATCTTCAAATGTTATCTCATTCGCTAACTTTACTAATATAGAATCAATCTTCTGATCTATGTTACCAGTATAATCTATCTGTAAAAATGCTTTTTTTAACAATCTCTTGATTGTCATTTTATCTTGAATATAACCCATTTTATAACTCCGTATATCTAAGTGATTTGATATATACGGAATTATAAAAAAGATATTACTTTACTTTAAATACCCTATGTTCATCTTTAACTTGTCTAATACCATCTCAGATAACATCTTCATATTCATCTCATCCTCCTTTGAATATTTCTTCATACTCCCTTTCTTTAATATCTTTTTACTCTCATCATAAAACTTATCTCTTACATCTTGATAAGTACCTACTTCTTTCCTCATCGTCTTTATCTCATCTTTCATCTCTTTCACTTCTTCCGCAGATGACCCTAACTCTCTATAAAGCTTAAAAGACTCCATACTTTCATTATACATCTTATGATCCTTATAAGACTGTTCTAACTTCTCTACTTTATCCTTTACTTCTTTCGGTAAAGCTTCATAGTCATCAGGATTATTCTCTCTCAAATCATTAAACTTATTTAACTGAGTCTCATATTGAGCTAATGTGTTTTCATATTGTTTTTTAGCTATCTCTTTATCCATTCGTATAGACATCTCCGATTCATAAATCTCTTCTAAATCATCTTTCATCTGTTCCATTGGATCATACTTACTCAATTTCTCCATCTTCTGATCATACTCATCAAACCTTTTCTTCAATTCTTCACTTTCCCCATACTCATCTAGATGTATTTCTTTAGCACTAGATATTATCTGCTGTGAAACTTCCACCCTCTCATTTATATGTTCCATTAATGCTACCTGTAACTCTTTCTTTATCTCCCCATCTTTCTCTAACTCAGGCAAGACTTCTTCTCTGTAAAATGTCTTGAAATCCTTTTCCGTCTCATACATCTTCACTTTTAACTCATCAGGCACTATCCCTATCGTATCTTCATAATCTTTCGCTTTACCCTCTAACTCACTCTCTGGTATCACTTCCACCACTACTCTTAAATACTTTGCAGGTCTATTTAAATCCCCTTCCTCTATCTTATCCATCGTTGAAAATTTTACAATCTTTTCAGCACCAAATTTATCCTTAAACTCCTCCATATCTTCATCTTTAAACTCCATATCATCTAACACTTCTTCTATCGCACCCTCCATCTCTTCAAAATGCTCCCAGGCTAATTCCTCTCTTCTTCTCGCTTCTATTTCTTCCATACTATCTTCTACACTCCCCATTACCATATCTTTCGCCACTGCCCCCATTCCTCCCAATAGTAACATACCCCCCACTACACCCAATACACCCTTTAATGTACCTTTCGCTACACCAGGTAATGACTTCTTCATCCCCTCCACATCTAACTCTTTTAACGAATCCCCAAACTTCTTAAAATCCTCTGCATTTACAAATCTCTTTATCCCCTCCACTAACTCATTCTTTATTTCTGGACTCTCTATCCTCTCTACTACTCCCCCTACCACTTCTGCCCTATGCTCAGGGTCATTCTCAAATTTCTCTTCTTGATTCTTTATTTCTGCCACTACCTTTTTCTCTTCTTCTTTTACATCAGGTAATTCTTTTATTTCCGGTACCACAGTCTTCTTCTTCTCTTTTATCTCTTTTATTTTCTTATTAAATGCTTCCCTTAAATGCTCTTGATAATCTTTAGGTAAACTACCAAAATTCACCTTATTCTTCGTCTTAGGATTTACAAATTTCTTCCCTTTTATATATTTCTCAAATGTTATCTCCCCAGCTACCTTATATAACACATCCCTAACTTTTTCTTCCAACCCCCTTTTATACCCCAACTCTATAAATGCTTTCTTTAATATATTTTCTAACTTTTTTCTGTCTCTCATTTTTTTCTCCTTAGTAATAATAAAGTACACACTATTTAATCTTTATTACATCTTCATACTTAAACCTTATCTCCCCCTCCCCTACTTTCCCTATCTCCACCCTCACTTCTTTTACCCCTATTACCTCTAACTCCCTCTTTATCCTTAACCCTTTCTCTATCCCCCCTACTCCCCATACTTGTACCACCACTAACCTCCCCCCACTCTTATCATATACTTTCTTTAATACCGGATACGATAACCCCATTATTATCTCATCCCCTCCTTTCACAAAATATAACTCTTCTATCTTTACTCCCACTTCTATCTCATCTATACACCCATCACTGTCTTTGTACCCATTCATATTCTCTACCTCCCCCACACACATATCATATATGTCCATTACACCATCACCATCATTATCCATATCAGGACACCCATCCTCGTCCTTATACCCATCCTTATCCTCACTCTCATTTATACACCCATCTACACTGTCTTTTACTCCATCCTTATCCCTATCACTATTTACAACCCCTTCTATACCCACTATAAACCTCCCACTTACACTCCCTATACCACTCGTTATCCCCTGACCAAACCCTAATAATATCATCTCATTATACCTCACTCCTACCACCCCTTCTACAACTCCCACCCCACGACCACTTATCGCACCCATCCCCTGAAACCCTTTCCAATTCCCTACACTATATACCCCCCACCCCCCTATTACCC
>Ga0194116_10008273_pt1 | contig 10575 bp, 5 predicted proteins | sample TA2MahsurfametaG_4_FD_148617 | JGI IMG/M metagenome (GOLD analysis project Ga0194116, IMG submission 148617) | Freshwater microbial communities from Lake Tanganyika, Tanzania - TA2015008 Mahale S9 surface | ecosystem: Environmental > Aquatic > Freshwater > Lake | place: Tanzania: Lake Tanganyika... | reverse complement strand
AGATGGTCGCCCGGCTCCATGCGCTGTCCGAGGCGCACCCACGGTATGGCTATCGCCGGATGGCCGCGCTGTTGCGGCAGGAAGGTTGGTCAGTGGGCAAGCGCCAGATCCAGCGATTGCGCCGGGTCACTGAAACGTTGAGATAGGTTAAGGAAAGACCGTTAGTTCTGGCTCCGTCAATTCTTAGCGCAAGATCATAGCCATCAGTCAGCGCCTCGCGGACCGCCCAAAGGCAGGCAGACTAGAAGCGCTCGGTCCCGGCGGGGGGAGGAGGACAACCCCCGGCAACGTTTCTGCGCGTTTCGCTTTGCCCGTCCCGCATGCGATGCGCCCGAATGGTTCAATAAACCTCCGGGCGAGGAAGCACCCACGCCACCTCATCAAAACAACTACTATTTCTGCCTCGCGCCTCCCAACGTGATCACGATTTGGATTGCACTCGATCGAGTCAACGATCAAGGTCCATCTCAACGTGATGCCTCGAAATCGAGCCTTCTGAAGGGTTAGGCTGGGCCTAATACAGAGTCGAGTCCATGTCTAAGAGCCAAAGGTCAGTTTCTTGTTCGGGCTGGTCGCGCCGAATGTTGCTATCTTTGGCCATTGGAGCGATTTGTCGCGACGCCATCACCCGCCTGCCCGCGCAGGAACCCAGCTCGAGTCCGCCAGCGATCGCCGCCACACCCCTCGCGGGAGCCTCCGCCTCCCAGAGGCTTTCCTTTAACGAGCATATCGCGCCCATCCTGCTGGAGAACTGCTACCAGTGCCATGGACCCGACGCAGCCGCGCGCAAGGGCAAGCTTCGGCTCGACGACGCCGCGAACGCCACGCTGGATCGCGGAGGCTACGCCGTGATCGTCCCAAGGCAACCGGATGAGAGCGAGCTTATCGCCCGTCTGATCTCGACGGACGAAGAGGAACGAATGCCGCCATTGGATTCGCACAAGATGCTCACGGCGGCGGAAATCGCGCTGCTCAAGCGCTGGGTCGCCGAGGGCGCCGAGTATCAGGAGCATTGGTCCTTCATTCCCCCGGTGCGAAATGTCCCGCCAATTGTGTCCCGCCCGGGCTGGACCGACAACGCCATTGACCGTTTTGTCCTCGCGCGGCTCGAACGCGAAGCCTTGGCCCCCTCGCCCGAGGCGGACCGCGCCACGCTGATCCGCCGGGTTTCCTTTGATTTAACCGGGCTGCCACCGACGCCGGCTGAGGTCGCAGCGTTCCTTCGCGACGGGTCAAGCCAAGCCTACGAAAATCTGGTCGACCGCCTGCTGGCGAGCCCGCGCTTTGGCGAACATCGGGCGCACTATTGGCTCGATGTCGTTCGCTTCGCCGACACGCATGGCCTGCACATGGACAGGGGCCGCAGCGTCTGGCCTTACCGCGATTACGTCATCCGATCTTTCAACCAGAACAAGCCCTTCGATCAGTTTACGCGCGAGCAACTGGCGGGCGATCTTCTACCGGCGGAAAACGTCGATCAGCTCGTGGCGACAGCCTTCATCCGCCTCGGCATCAGCAATTCGGAGAGTGGCTCAATCGAAGAGCAACTCGCGACCACGCTGCTCACGGAACGCACCGAGGCGTTTGGCGCCATCTTCCTCGGTCTCACCACGGGCTGTGCCGCCTGCCACGATCACAAGTTCGATCCCACCACACAGAAGAACTTCTACCAGCTCGGGGCCTTCTTCAACAACCTCGCCGAGTTTCCCAGCAACAAGTCGGACGCGGACTGGCCGCCCTTCATTCGCGTGCCGAAACCGGACCAGCGCCACGCCTACGACGCCTTGCTCGCCCGGCGCGCGGAACTCCAGCGTCAGCTTGCCGCGCGGCGCAGCCAAGCGGGTTCCCTACTTGCCGACTGGCTCAGCCGCGAAACTTCCCGACCCCAGGCGGTCTCGGAATCGGGCCTTCAGGCCCGACTGAAACTCGATGAAGGCACGGGCATGAAGGTAGCGAATTCCGCGCCCGGCGCGGCGGTTCGAACTGTGAAACTGTCTGGCCAGGCGCCCGAGTGGGGCGAAAATACCTGGTTGTGGCCTTCATTTCGAATGCAGGTTACCACGCGGGTGGAACTGCCGGAAATCGGCGACATGACCGCGGCGCAGCCCTTCTCCGTCGGTGTCTGGCTCATGCCGCGTTATGAGGACAATGCGTCCGTCACGCCTCCGTTCGGGGCCATCGTGTCCCGGGGTGATTTCACGGCGGAGGGCCGCGGCTGGGGACTCTATCGTGACGGGGACAAGCCTCCGGCCAAAACGGGCCGTCTTAGTTTTCGGCTGGCGAACCAATGGCCCGACAAGGCCATTGAGGTCAAGACCGTGAAGCCCGTCGTGATGCAGGCCCGTTGGAACCATGTGCTAGCCACCTATGACGGCTCGGGCAAGGCCGCCGGTGTCCATCTCTATGTTGATGGCGTGGCTCAGGAATTGTCGGTCACCGTGGATACCCTTTCCGGGGATGTCTGCAGCTCCGCTCCCCTGCAGCTCGGGCGGGAACAACCTAATGGAAATCCCCTGCGCGAGGCGCGCTACCAGGACTTCCGTTTCTACACCCGGCAGCTGACTGCCGAAGAGGCGGCACGCCTACCCCGCGAGGATCCGGCCGCGGAGATTGTCATGCGGCCACCAGAGCGCTGGACCGAGGACGAAGCCAAGATTGTCAGCGATTTTTATTTCGCCCACCGCGACGACACGGCGCGCACGCTGGCGGCGCGGATTGGCGAACTGACCGCCGAACTCGAAAACCTCGCCAAAGATGGTGACCCCTGTCTTGTTTGCGCTGAAGGTCCGCAGCTCGCCTACGCCAACCTTCTCACGCGCGGAGTCTATAATCAGCGGGCCGAGCGCGTGCGTCCGGCGGTGCCCCATTTCCTGCCCCCACTCCCAAGCGGCGCGCCGCTGGATCGCCGCGGACTGGCTGACTGGGTCGTAAGCCCCGGCAATCCCCTCTTCGCCCGGGTGACGGTCAACCGCATGTGGCAGGAACTCTTCGGCCTCGGGCTGGTGGAGACCACAGGCGACTTCGGGCTCGTCGGCGAGCGCCCGCCGCACCGCGCCCTGCTGGACTGGCTGGCAGCCGATTTCCGGGAGCGCGGCTGGGACGTGAAGTTATTCTACAAACAGTTGGTCATGTCCGCCACCTACCGCCAATCGGCGCGCATCACGCCAGTCCTTGCGGAACGGGATCCGGCCAACCGCCTGCTGGCCCGCGGACCGCGATTCAGGATGGACGCCGAGATGCTGCGTGACACCGCATTGGCGGTGAGCGGCCTGCTTGTCGAAAAAATCGGCGGACCTAGCGTGAAGCCCTACCAGCCCGCCGACGTGTGGGAGGGACTCGCCTACCCCGATGCGCCCGACGGAAGTTTCAAGGCCATACGTTATGTGATGGACCACGGCGACAGCCTCTATCGGCGCAGCCTCTACACGTATTGGAAGCGGCAGGCTGCCCTGCCCAGCATGGAAATTTTTGACCAGCCCGTCCGCATGGAAACCTGCACGCAGCGCCAGCGCGCCAATACTCCTCTGCAGGCCCTCGTGACAATGAACGACCCGCAGTGGCTGGAAGCGGCGCGCGTCCTCGCGGAGCGCACGATGATGGCGGCGCCCGATACCGAGGGCCGGCTCGCCCACCTCGGCCAGCTTGTCCTTGGCAGGTCTTGGCGGCCCGCCGAACAGAATGTGCTCCGGGAGACACTCCACCGGGTCCGGGAGCTCTATGCGGGCAACACCGAGGCCGCAGCACAACTCGTCGCCCAAGGCGAGTCACCGACCAACCCCGCGATCGCACCGACCGACCTCGCCCCATGGATGCTGGTCGCCAGCGCGGCCTTGAATCTCGATGCAGTGCTGAACAAGTAACAGCCACCTCGCCGTGTCCTCCCCTTCTCACCGAGCCTGCCTTTGCTTCGATCACGGTAGAGCCAGCCCGAGTGTCTACGAGTTGCCGTTTCCCTTGGGCCTGCGCGAGGAATGGAGCCGCATCGAGACCCGGCGGCATTTTCTGGGCCGGACGGGTAAGGTGCTCGGGTGGGCGGGGCTCGCCGCGTTGCTCGGCGACCGCCTCGCGGCCCGGCCCACGGCGGCGGGCGGGCTTCCGCAACTGCCTCATTTTGCCCCTAGGGCAAGACGCTGCATCTCTCTCTTCATGGCGGGAGGGCCGCCCCAGATGGATATGTGGGATTACAAGCCCGGGCTTACCGATCTGTTTGACCACGACCTGCCGGCCTCGGTGTTGGGCGCGCAGGTGCTCACGGGCATGACTGCGGGCCAAGCGCGCCTCCCGGTGGCACCGTCGCCGTGGAAGTTCCTCCAGCAGGGAAAGTCCGGGCGGTGGGTCAGTGAACTGCTCCCTTGGACCGGGAAAGTGGTGGACGATCTTGCCGTTATTCACTCGCTGCACACCGACGCCATCAACCACGAGCCTGCCTTCCTGCAGATGAACACCGGCAACATGGTCGTGGGGAAGCCTTCGATCGGGGCCTGGCTGGCCTACGGGCTTGGCAGCATGAACCAAAACCTGCCGACCTACGTCGTCCTCAATTCCAAGCTCGTGCCCGGCACCGGCAACTTCCCAATCACCCCGCGCCTTTGGGGCAGCGGATTCCTGTCAAGCCGGTTCGCCGGCGTCGCCCTGCGATCGCAGGGGGAACCCGTGCTTTACCTCAACGACCCAGCCGGGCTGAACCGGGAGGCGCGGCGTGCCATGGTGGATTCCATCAATATCATCAATCAGATGACCTACGAGGAGATGGGCGACCCCGAGACCCAGGCCCGTATCAGCCAGTACGAATTGGCGTTTCAGCTTCAGACGGCGGTACCCGAGCTGACGGACATGGGCGACGAGCCCGGTACGACATGGGAACTTTACGGCCCCGAAGCGAGGGAGCCCGGCACCTTTGCCTACAACTGCCTCCTGTCGCGGCGCCTGGCCGAGCGCGGCGTCCGCTTCACGCAGATTTTCCAGCGCGGCTGGGACATCCATAACAATGCCGTCTCCAGCACACCGAAGATGTGTGCGGTGATCGACCGCGCCTGCTACGCGCTCGTCACGGACCTCAAGCAGCGCGGGTTGCTCGATGACACCCTCGTGGTTTGGGGCGGCGAGTTCGGCCGCACGGTCTACAGCCAGGGCGGGCTGACGCGGGAGAATTTCGGCCGCGACCATCATCCGCGCAGCTTTACGACCTGGATGGCCGGCGGCGGCATCAAGGCGGGTATCGCCCATGGGCTGACCGATGACTTCAGTTACAACATTGTTCGCGATCCCGTGCAGGTCCGGGACCTTAATGCCACGATCCTCCACCTGCTTGGCATCGATCACGAGCGTCTGACGTACAAGTTCCAGGGCCTCGACCAGAGACTCACTGGCGTGGAACCTGCCTCCGTCGTGACGGCGCTGCTCGGCTGACCCCGTGGCGGTATTCTTCCAAATCCAGCCTATGAATCGACATCACCTTAACAGACCTCGAGGATGTTCTTGCCGCTGTCGGCCTCCCGCAAAATGCGGATCTTTTCCTCCGTCGTGTGTCGTTTGCCTTTCATACTCTGCGTTCCTTTCTATGGGCCCCAGACTGACACGGCCAGCGGATCAGTTTCTGGCGGTCGCCTCAAAGCGACTTGTCGACGTAAAAGGCATGAGTTTCGGGAAGAGTCGGAACGACATCGCTGATATCACGATCCAGTTGACTCGACAGTTCGACCAATTCGTCACGTGTCAAAAGTTGTCGAACGACAACAAAACCGTCTCGGAGGCTTCGGCGATTGGTCAATTGCGCGAAAACCATCGCTGCGAAGTGGTCGAAGACGCTCGGGCCCCGGGACTGACGCGGCATCGGAAACTTCTCCGCGCAGCGGGCGACCTCCTTCGGATCGATGCCAGCCAGAATCTGGGCGAAGACAGTGGGACCGGAGTTCATGCCACCAGCGCAACCGCCGCCGAAGTTCCCGGCAAAATTGAATCGAGGACATCGTCAAAATCGCTCTACCACATCATTATCTGCCGTTAACGAGATTCCCACCCGCGCTTAACTGGACAGCCGTGGGCCCAGACCAACTCTTCAGGCGGCCCGAAAAAGCGGGATCACGTCAGCGTTAGCTTAAAGAAACAACAATGTGCGCGTGGATTGGAGTGGCCACAGAAATTAACCCCCCCAAAAAAAAGAATCACGTGAAATCTATATTACAAAGCTCCAAATTCGTAGCGTGTTTATTGGGCCTACCGTTTCTAGCTCAGGCAGAACTCACCCATTACCCCATCAGTGGTGGAGAATCGCATGAGTTCTTCTTTCCGTCGACCGGCGTCGCTGTCGGCGAGCAGGCGCTCCTGCTGGGCATCGACAATTATCTGCTGCCGCTGCGCGAGAACGTTTGCCTATATCTCTCCAAGCCGACGTACCGCAAGAATCCAGTGCTGGCACCGAGCAAGGAGAATGTGAATGCCCCCGATCAGGTGGCCTCGCATTTCTACGGGACGGTGCTGAAAGACAACGGTAAGTATCGGATGTGGTACTACCCCTGTTGGTCGAAGCCCGCGGGCGACCCCTACCGGCCCAAGCTCGCGGACCTCCAGCAGGGTCCCGTTTGTTATGCGGAAAGCGACGACGGCATTACCTGGACTAAACCGAACCTCGGACAAGTAGAGTTCAAGGGAAGCAAGAACAACAATGCAATCCTGCTTTCTGACGAGAGAATCGAGACCGTCAGCGTGATCAAGGAGGAGAGCGATCCGGATCCAAGCCGGCGGTACAAGATGGTTTACAACGCTCACAACGGCACCACCTGGGTGATTCGCACCGCCACTAGCACCGACGGCCTCAACTGGAGGTTCGCGCCGAAGCACGCCATCGACCAATTCATCGAAACCGCCTCGTTCTATAAATTCAACGGGCTCTATGTCGCCAACGGGCAAAGGATCTTGCCGAGCGAGGGCGGGCATGCTGGCGGTCGGCAGGGCAACGCGATTGTCTCAGCAAATTTCGGCACCTGGCTTCCCGGCCATACGGATGCGTTTCTCCTTCCCGAGCCCGCAAAGCCGGAGGATCGCGGAATGCTCAAGCCCTATGATCAGGTTCACCTCGGCGTGGGTGCGGCGCCTTTTGGCAATGTGGTCGTCGGCCTCTACGGGCTCTGGCACAACAAGTCAGGCGACGGCGACCCCGCTAGCGAGCAGCGCTGGAAATGGTTTGGCTGGGGCAAGATCACATGCGACCTCGGTTTGGTCATCAGCAACGACGGCCTGCATTTCCGCGAGCCGGACAAGGGCCGCGTGTACATCTCTCATCTCGAGTCCCCGGCCACGCCGCTCCCCGGACAGGACTACCCCACTATCCTCACGCAGTCGGGCAACGGCATTTTCAACGATGGGGACGAAACCCGCATCTACTACGGTCGCTGGCTGAACGGCGACTACGACAACGGTTATTCCGGCGAGGTCGCCTTGGCGACCCTGCCGCGCGACCGTTGGGGTGGCCTCGGCCTGTACCCAGAGCAAACGCCGCCAACGAGGCCGGGGGTCCCAAGTCGCTACAGGAATCACGGCAGCATCTGGTCCGCACCGGTGCGGCTCCCAGCCTCCGGCTGCGCGGTCGTGCTCAACGCAGACCATACCAGCCGCATGACCGTGGAAGTTGCCGACGTGAATTTCCAACTCCTCACCGGATACTCCGGCGATTGGAGCGGAAAGTCGTCACAGAAGAGCGGGCTCGACTGTGCGGTGTCCTGGCCGGCGGGCGATCTCGCGGCGCTCGGCGGCCAGACGGTACGCTTCAAAATCAGCCTCAAAGCGGAGAATGGCGTGGATCCCCGTATCTACGCCGTTTACCTCCGATCTAAATGAGCCTCTTGACAAAGCTGTTCGCCGTCGCGCGGAGCCCGGGGCGGAGGTTTTTTTGCCTCCTTTCCGGGGTCACCATTGTTCTTTCGGCGCAGGCGGCGGCTTTGGAAGAGCAGGGTAAGCGCGCAAATCCCCGCACCATTATTCCCCACCAGACCACCGCGTACGTGCGGGACAAGGAGGCGGCGTTCTTGCTGGATGAGCTGTCCGAGTTTAAAGCCCAGCTCATGGCGTGGAACGACACGGAACTCCCGTCTGCCCGGATGCTCGGCGTCCTGATGAAGGCGATGTTTATGCCTTTTGCCCGTGAGTCATTGAATCCGGGCAAGTCGACGCTTGACGCCACGGGGCTGCGTCCGAAGGTGAGCGAGGGGTTTTTAATGCTGAACAGCCCGCGCATCGTGCGCATCGACCTCGGGCCGCAGATCACGCTGAAACCTTTTGCGGCTGTCGACATCGTGGGAGGAGAGGCCTCGGTGCCCTTCGTGGTGACAAATTCACGACCCGTTCCTGTCGTTTTTTCTCTCCGCGTCGGGGAGGGAGCATCGAAGGAACTCCGTACCATCAAGCTTCGCTCGGGCCAGACGTTTGGGTTCTTCTGGGATTTCGCTTGGGTCGACGCGGACTCCCTAGTGGCGACGGCTTCGTACGGCGAAGAGGAGAAGGAGTTCACTCTTCCGTGCCGCCGCTGGGAGGCGGCGACCGTCAGGGTCCGAGTGTTGGACGAGCGGGGAAAACCGACGCCGGCCCGTGTGTACCTGACAGGGGCGGATGGGAAAGCCCGTGCGCCTAAGGAGGTGATGCACCGGATCGTCACCGACTCGTACGCGCAGCCTTATGCGGGGGAGTATTTCTTCTACACCCCGGGCGAGTTTGAGGTCCGGCTCCCGGTCGGGGCCACCGTGATCGAGGCCGTCAAGGGTATGGAATACTACCCAGAGCGAACCACGGTCGATGTCAGCCGCGCGGGGTCCACCGTTGAGCTTCGTCTCCGTCGCCTGAGCAACCTGAAGCGAGCCGGCTGGTTTTCCGGCGAGACTCACGTCCACATGAATCTGTTCGGCGAGAACCGCATGAGGCCGGAGGACGCTCTGATTATCGCGAAGGCGGAGGACCTAAACGTGATAAATTCGTTGAATTGCAACGATCCGGCTACGGAGACGATCAACGACCAGCGTTATTTCGAGGGTCGTCCCCACGCAGTATCCGAGGGTGAATACATACTTTATTTTGGGGAGGAGATGCGCAACAACCTCTACGGCCACGTCGGTTTCCTAAATTTGAAAAGTTTCGTCGAGCCGGCGTACTCAGGCTGGCCGCGCAGTAAGTTCCCCTACGATTCCTCCCCCAACTATTACCAGGCGATCAAGGCAAAAGCCCAGGGCGGGGTAGTGACGTACGTTCATCCCGGTTCCGACGGAGAATGGGCCGTCGATTTCGCGCTGCAGGCGGCCGACTCGTTCGACGTCATGTGCCAGGGTGACGAGGAAAACAACACGCGCAACTGGTACCGTCTTTTGAATTGCGGCTTCCGCGTCCCAATTTCGGCCGGCACCGATTCTTTTCTTAACGTTCCGGAGCACTTGATCGCTGGGGCGGGCCGGGTCTACGTGCAATCGGGCCCGAGGCTGACCTACGGGGATTGGATCGAAGGCTTCAAGAAGGGCCGGAGTTTTGCGACCAACGGTCCGCTCCTAACGTTTTCGGTCGACGGGTGCACGCCGGGCAACGACGCCATCGTCCTGCCTGAGGGCGGACGGACGGTCGATGTGAAAGGCGAGGCCATCTCGATCGTACCGATGGATGCCGTGGAGATCGTGGTCAACGGTAAGACCGTGCGTCGGATCGAGGCCACAGGTGACAAGCGGATGATCGAAGTGACGGAGCGGCTGGAGATTGCCGAGACCAGCTGGGTCGCTTTTCGCGTGCGCGGCTCGGGCCACCGGCTGGCGCCGAATGACGGGGCGGTGTATGCCCACACCTCGCCGGTTTACGTGCAGGTCGGGGGCAGGCCGCTTGCTTTCAAGGCGGATGCCCTCCATCTTGATAACAATATCAACCGTTTGATTATGAAGGTCAGGAAACAGGGGATTTTCGAAGGTCCCGACAAGCTGATAGAGGTGGAAGACCTCTTTCGCAAAGCGCAGGGCGTCTATCGCGATATCGCCGACCGGGCGGCCAATTAGGGCGCCATGGGCGTCAGGAGCAGTTCGGAGGCTAACCTCTCGTTACGAGCAGCCAAAGCTCAGCCTAACTCGCGTTCAATCCGTGAGCCCGCGGTGGGCTCAATCCGGCGCGTCAGGCTGGGCAGACTTGGTGGCCGGCGTCGTCAGCCTCTTCGCAACTAGCCGGTCCACGCGCGGCGTAGTCTGGGTGCTGGTTCATCTCTCCCGCACCGTCCGGCCGGCGGGCGATTCCGCTCCTCGACCGCGGGTCCCGGTTTGGGGGTTGCCGCATCCGGCCGGGATGCGTTGCCTTCCCTCGCCGGGTCGTCCCGCCCCGCTCTCCTTCGCCCATGCGCCCCGTCATCCACCACTCTCCACTCATCGTCGCCGATCGCTGGGAGGACTACCGTCTCCTCGACGCCGGCGCCGGGATGAAGAAGGAGCAATGGGGGAAGGGCTACGCGTGCCACCGACGAAGCGGAAGATCGCCCGGCGGGGCCACTCGACGGGTCTGCCGACCAAGGCCACGCACCGCGGGCATGTGTGGACCTGGGACTTCATCGCCGACGCCACGGTG
>Ga0194116_10008272_pt1 | contig 10575 bp, 13 predicted proteins | sample TA2MahsurfametaG_4_FD_148617 | JGI IMG/M metagenome (GOLD analysis project Ga0194116, IMG submission 148617) | Freshwater microbial communities from Lake Tanganyika, Tanzania - TA2015008 Mahale S9 surface | ecosystem: Environmental > Aquatic > Freshwater > Lake | place: Tanzania: Lake... | reverse complement strand
GCCATCCCTGCTGCAAAGCAATTGGCTTCTGCAACTAAAATATTTTGACGGGACCTCACACCTTCACTGCTCTTTGCGGCCAACCACCTCACTCAACCAACAAGCACATCAGCACTCATCACTTCAGCGGCGGCTGACGCAGTGAAAGCGTCAGTTCCTAAACGTTTCAGTTGTCCAGGTGCTCCTCAACCCAATCTCAGCCTCGCGGCTTTCAATCGGCTCTCGGATCTGCGGCTTCTCAACCGCTTGTTGAACCTACACCACCGGCTTCCCGGGCTTTCGGTTCACAGCGATCTCGCGACCGCCAAATGAACCTACAACACCGATCTCTCGGGGGTCTTCGGTTCCTGCTCCTTCCACCTCTCGGGGACGGCGCAGTCCAAAACCATAACACCGGGTGGTCCGTTGGTGTCAACCCCTACAGAAGAGCTGACGGGATCGGCCGCCATTTCTAGGGTTTGGGGCAGTCAGGCCTGAGGCTGGACCCGAGATGGCCAAGCAGTTCAGCCAGGAACGGCTGCGGGTTCGGCCCAGCTCCAAGGAAGAAGCCGTGGTGGCTGCGGCCACCGATCACTTCGAACGCACCCTGATCCGCGTGCGCGGTGAGTGGGTGGGATCGGTGGCCGCGCTCACCCATCCCGGCGGCAAGGACGACGCTCTCAATTACGGCGAAGTGTTCCTGCGGGACAACGTGCCCGTGATGCTGCTGCTGCTCGTGCAGGGGCGTTACGCCATTGTGCGCAACTTCCTGGAAACCTGCCTGGAACTCCAGAGCAGTGCCTACCAAACCCGTGGCGTGTTCCCCACCAGCTTTGTGGAGGAACACGGCAACCTGCTCGCCGACTACGGCCAACGCTCAATCGGGCGCATCACCTCCGTGGACGCGAGCCTGTGGTGGCCCGTGCTGTGCTGGCTCTATGTGCGCCGCAGCCGCGACTGGGAATTTGGAAGCAGCCAGCGCGTGCAACGGGGGGTGCAGCTCCTGCTGGATCTGGTGCTGCATCCCACCTTTGAAGGCACACCGGTGTTGTTTGTGCCGGATTGCGCCTTCATGATTGATCGCCCCATGGATGTGTGGGGTGCACCGCTGGAAATCGAGGTGCTGCTGTTCGGCTGCCTCGGCAGCTGCTGCCAGCTGATGGCACTGGCGCAGAAGAACCACAACAGCCGCCTGCTGGAACAGCGGCTGGTGCTCACCCGCGAGTGGAAGCACGAACTGCGCCGTTACCTGCTCAAGCACTACTGGGTGACGAGCAAAACCATGCAGGTGCTGCGGCGCCGGCCCACCGAGCAATACGGCGAAACCCAGGCCCTCAACGAGTTCAATGTGCAACCCCAGGTGATTCCACCCTGGCTGCAGGACTGGTTGGAGGACCGGGGCGGCTATCTGATCGGCAACATGCGCACCGGTCGGCCGGACTTTCGCTTCTACAGCCTGGGCAACAGCCTGGCCTGCCTGTTTGAACTGATCACCGCACCCCAGCAGCGGGCTCTGTTCCGGCTGGTGCTGCACAACCGTGAACACCTGATGGCGCAGATGCCGATGCGGATCTGCCACCCGCCACTGGAAGCGCAGGAATGGAGTGCCAAGACCGGTTCTGATCCCAAGAACTGGCCCTGGAGCTATCACAACGGCGGACACTGGCCCAGCCTGCTCTGGTATCTCGGCGGTGCGGTGCTGCTGCACGAGCAGCGCTACCCCAAGGCGGATGTGCTGCTGATGGGGCAGATGAAGGCGATGCTGGAGGAGTGCTACTGGATGCAGCTCAACCAGCTGCCGCGCCAGCAATGGGCGGAATACTTCGATGGCCCCACCGGCACCTGGGTGGGACAACAGGCACGCACCTATCAGACCTGGACCATCGTGGGCTTCCTGCTGCTGCACCACCTGTTGCGGGTAGAACCCAGCGATGTGGGACTGCTGGACATCAACAGCAACTGAGCCCCAACCGCCTGCGGGCACAAAAAAACCCCGGCCATGGGCCGGGGTGAACTGCGCAGAGCGCTGGTGAGAACGATCAGAACAGACCGATCAGAACAAACCGAGGGTCAGCGACTTGTCGATGGGCAGAGCAGCGCCGATACCCAGATAGATGGTGAACACGGTGCCGAACAGGAAGGCAGCCATGGCCACGGGGCGACGGAAGGGGTTCTGGAACTTGTTGAAGCTCTCGATGAAGGGCACCAACATCAGACCCAGCGGGATCATGGTTTGCAGAGCGATACCCAGCAGCTTGTTGGGCACCACGCGCAGGATCTGGAACACGGGGTAGAGGTACCACTCAGGAAGGATCTCCAGCGGAGTGGCGAAGGGATCGGCCTTATCACCGAGCATGGCGGGGTCGAGCACAGCCAGGCCCACCAGGCAGGCGAGGGTGCCCAGGATCACCACCGGGAAGATGTAGAGCAGGTCGTTGGGCCAGGCCGGCTCGCCGTAATAGTTGTGGCCCATGCCCTTGGCCAGCTTGGCCCGCAGCTTGGGATCGCTCAGATCAGGCTTCTTGAGGATGTGCATGACAGTGACCGATGAGGTGGCCTGGTGTCAGGAGGCTAGGTAGCGACCTGGATGGAACGAGGTTGAACGAGGAGCCGTGGACAGGGATCGCAACAATGCGCAACCCCTGCTACCCAAGACGAATCAGAGGGGACCGGAGATGCCTTGCTTCCGGATCATCAGGAAGTGGATCAGCATGAACACGGCCAGCAGCCAGGGCATCACGAAGGTATGCAGGCTGTAGAAGCGCGTGAGGGTGGACTGGCCCACACTCTCGCCGCCGCGCAGCAGCTCAACCATGAAGTCGCCCACGACGGGCACAGCAGCGGGAACACCGGACACGATCTTCACGGCCCAGTAACCAACCTGATCCCAGGGGAGGGAGTAGCCGGTAACGCCGAAGGACACGGTGATCACGGCCATGGTGACGCCGGTGATCCAGGTGAGCTCACGGGGGCGCTTGAAGCCACCGGTGAGGTACACGCGGAACACGTGCAGGATCAGCATCAGCACCATCATCGAGGCGCTCCAGCGGTGCACCGAGCGGATCAGCCAGCCGAAGCTGACATCCGTCATCAGGTATTGCACCGAGGCATAGGCCTCAGCCACGGTCGGCTTGTAATAGAAGGTCATCGCGAAGCCGGTCGCGAACTGGACCAGGAAGCAGACCAGGGTGATGCCGCCCAGGCAATAGAAGATGTTGACGTGGGGCGGCACGTACTTGGACGCCACGTCGTCAACGATTTCCTGGATGTCCAGGCGCTCGTTGAACCAGTCGTAAACGGGCGATGACTTTCCGCCGGCGGCGGGTGAGGAGTTCGCCATGCAGCGAGAGGGTTTGGTTGGCAGAGTCTACCGATCACCTCTGGCCGCCCGTGAGCGCTGCACAGCCTTTGACACTGATGGCGCAGCGACTCCGCCGGTTTCTGCTCAAACAGGCCAAAAACGCTGCGGCGCTGGCGCTCTGCGGGCTGGTGCTGTTGGGCATGGGTGCCAGCGCCAGCGCCCTCAACGACGGCCAGCAACTGGTGGTGGAGAGCTGGCGTCTGGTGAACCAGAGCTACGTGGATCCAGATCGCTTCGACACGATCCACTGGAAACGGCTGCGCCAGAAAGCCTTGGAACGACCGATCCAGAGCAGCACGGATGCCTACGACGCGATCGACTGGATGCTGGCGCCGATCGGCGACCCCTACACCCGCCTGCTGCGCCCGAGCGATTTCACCGCGCTCAAGGCCAGCACCCAAGGCAGCGTCAGCGGTGTGGGGCTGCAGCTGGGCATCCCCAAGAACGACACCGCCATCGTGGTGATCGCGCCCCTGGAGGGCTCCCCCGCCGCAGAAGCCGGCATCGTGAGCGGCAGCGAGCTGCTGCGGGTGGATGGCACGCCCACCGCTGATCTCGGACTGGAAAGCACGGCGGCGCGACTGCGGGGCCAAGCCGGCACCACCGTGCTGCTGGAGGTTCTCCCCCCCGGAGGCCGGCTGCGGGAAGTGGAACTGCGGCGCCGCCAGGTGGATCTGCTGCCGGTGCGCAGCCGCTTGATCGAGGCTGCGGGCCACAAGCTGGGTTACCTGCGGATCACGCAGTTCGCGGAACCGGTGCCGCAGCAGGTGGCCGAGAGCCTGGCCCAACTGCAGCAGCAGGGGATGGAAGCGCTGGTGCTGGATCTGCGCAACAACTCCGGCGGCCTGGTGAGCGCCGGGCTGGCGGTGGCCGATCAACTGCTCGACGGCGCCACGATCGTGGAAACCCGCAACCGAGATGGCTTCAGCGACCCTCAGCAGGCCAACCGCGGCCTGCTCTATGGCGGCCCGATGCTGACGCTGGTGAACAGCGGCACCGCCAGCGCCAGCGAAATCCTGGCGGGAGCGCTGCAGGACGACGCACGCTCCAGCCTGCTGGGTGGGCGCACCTTCGGCAAAGGGCTGATCCAAACCTTGATCGGCCTCGGCGGAGATGGCAGCGGCCTGGCGGTCACGGTGGCTCGCTACGTCACCCCCAATGGCCGCGACATCCAGAACCTGGGCATCGAGCCGGATCGGTTGCTACCGCAGCCAGAGCCGCTGGAACCCGGCGGCGCCGAGGACAGCTGGCTGACAGCGGCCGTCCAGCAGCTCACAACCCAGCTGGAGCAACCCGGATGACAGGCTCCCGCACCTACCACGATCCCCTGCACGGGGCGATTCGGCTGGATCGTGAGCACCCGGCCGAGGCCCTGGCTATCGCCCTGATCGACACAGCGCCGTTCCAGCGCCTGCGCAGGATCCGGCAGCTGGGCCCGGCCTCACTCACCTTTCATGGAGCCGAATCGAGCCGCTTCACCCATTCACTCGGCGTGCTGGATCTGGCGCGGCGGGCCCTGCGGGAGCTGAGCCACTTCCACCCCCAACTGGAGCAGCACGCGGGCCTGCTCTACGCCGCCGCCCTGCTGCACGACGTGGGCCACGGCCCCCTGAGCCACTCCGGGGAAGAGATGTATGGCCTGCACCACGAAGCCTGGTCGGCGCGGTTGATCCGCGAGCACCCGAGCCTTCGGGAACCGCTGGAGGCCTTCGCACCCGGCATCGCCGCTGCCGTGGCCGACCTGCTGCTGCACGGCCGCTCCCCCAACGCCGCCATCAAGGCCCTGGTGAGCAGCCAGCTCGACTGCGACCGGCTCGACTACCTGCTGCGCGACAGCTACAGCACCGGCACCCGCTACGGGCAGCTGGATCTGGAGCGGATCCTGGCCAGCCTCACCCTGGCGCCGGACGGCAACCTGGCGCTGCACCCCAAGGGGCTGATGGCGGTGGAGCACTACCTGGTGGTGCGCAACCTGATGTATCGCAGCGTGTACAACCACCGCCTCAATGTGGTGTGCAACTGGCTGCTGAACCGCACGATCGCCGTGGCCCGTCAACTGGGGCCGCAGCGGGTGTGGGCCGATGCCGTGATGGCGCGCTGGCTCTGGCAGGCCGATGCCCTGGGGCTGGACGACTTCCTGGGCAACGACGACCACCGCACCGGCTATCACCTGCAGCGGTGGAAAGAGGAGGGGCCGCAGGAGCTGCAAGAGCTCTGCGTGCGGCTGCTCGATCGGCGCCTGCTCAAGGCCAGCGATGTGAGCGGGCTGCCCCGCGAGCGGCGGCTGGAGCTCCTGGCCCTGGCCCAACGGCTGAGCGAGCAGGCGGGGCTGCACGCCGATCTCTGCTGCGGCCTGCAAAGCCAGAAAAACCGCGGCTATCACCCCTACCGCGGCGGGCTGAGGCTGTGGGATGGCCGGCACCTCACCGCCCTGGAGCAGCGCTCTCCCCTGGTGCAGAGCCTGAGTGAGGCCCGTGAAAGCGCCTGGCTGATCCATCCGCCGGAGATCACCGTGCCGCTCCGGGCCCAGTTGGCGCTGGAAGCGAGCGATGGTGCTGCCTAACTTGCTGGGCATGCACAACAGACCCCTGGTCGCCTTGCAGCTCAAGGCCGAGGCCGAAAGCAGCGCCTCCGCCCTGGAGGAGGTGCAAGCCCAGCTGAGCCATGCCACCGCCGCTGGGGTGAGCTGGCTGGATTGCCATAACCGTGTGCTCACGCTGCCGGAGCTCAGGGAGATCCAGAAGTTGTTAGCGGAAGCGGCGAAGCCGCTGGTGCGGGTGTTGGCCTGCCAGCCCCTGGCGCTGGTGGCCCCGGCGGCGCTGGGGCTGGAGACGGAGCTGCAGCAGGGGCCATCCCCAGTGATGCAGTCCGAGCCGGCGAGCGACCCGCTCACCATTCATCGCGGCACCCTGCGCTCCGGGGATCACCTGGAGGTGAGCGGATCGCTGCTGGTGCTGGGCGATGTGAATCCGGGCGCACGCGTGAGCGCCGCTGGGGATGTGCGCGTGTGGGGGCGGCTGCGGGGCGTGGCCCATGCCGGCCAGGGGGGCGACCAGCGCGCCCGGATCGTGGCCCTGCAGCTGCGGCCGCTGCAGCTGCGCATCGCCGATGCCTTGGCCCGCGGGCCGGAGGATCAGCCACCGCCGGGGTTCTGCGAACAAGCCGTGCTGCGCGATGGCGTGATCGCGATCGAACCGGCCGAACCGCAATGGCCGCTGGAGCTGGGGCCCGGAGCGGGCCGCGAGCCCTAGCGATTCACCAAACCAAGCCCGCCCATCAAGCCGGCCACCGCCATGAACCACAGCGGCGAGATTTTGGTGCGCAGCATCAACACACACACCACCAGCGAAACGGCATAGGCGGGCGTGTCGTGGTCGGAGATGCGCAGGATCTTCAGGCCCACGGCGAACAGGATGCCGAGCGTGATCGGCCCCAGCCCCCGCTCGAAGGCCACGCGCCAGGGGCTGTTGCGCAGGCGATTCCAGCTCAGCGCCGCCGCCACCATCACCAGCGTGGAGGGCAGCAGGATCGCCGCCTCCGCCGCCAGGCCACTGAGCACACCCCAGAGGGGGCCTTCCTTCACCGCGGCCCCCATGCCGAGCAAGCCCACGATCATCGAGCTGGGCCCTGGCGCGGCCTCGGCCAAGGCGTAGATGTCGGCGAACTGGCGCGAGCTGAGCCAGCAGTATTGGTCGACGGCGAGGTGGTGGTATTCGCTGAGCAGGGTGTTGCCGCCACCGAGCGAAAACAGCGACAGGCTCAGGAAATCCCAGATCACCGCCAGCAGGTTGCGCCAATCCCCCAGCGACACGGGCTGGCAGACGGTGGTGCTGAGGCTCGCCAGAAGCGGGCTCATCGCTGCTCGGTGCGCGGCCAATACCAGGCCATCGCCAGGGGACCGGCGATCAGCACCAGCGGCACCAGGCGCACATGGAACACGCTCATGGCGATGAAACTGCAGGCCGCCAGCAGCAGCGCCACAGGATCGCGGTTGTAAGCGCCCGCGATCTTGAACCCCATCGATAAGGCCATGCCGGCGGAGGCGGTGATCACCCCAGCGAGCACACGATCTACCGCGAGGGTTTCGTGGAGGTAGAAGTAGCCGAGGCCCAGCAGCAGCAGCAGGCTGAACGGCAGCAGCAGGATGCCGCACAGGGCCGCGATGGCGCCGGCCAGTCCATGAAAACGGCTGCCGATGTAAACGGCCATGTTGATCTGATTGGGGCCCGGGAACAGCCGCGCCACGGTGAGACCGGTGATGAACTCCTCCTTGCTCATCCACTGACGGTCTTCCACCACGATCCGCTCGCTCCACGCGGACAAGCCACCGCCAAAGGAGGGCAACGCCACCTGCTGCATCCCGAGGAACAGCTGCAGACGGGTGGGATGCACGCCTTCCGTCATCAGTGGTGCACGAAGTGAGGGTCGGGCGCCAGCTCACCGTGTTCGGGATAGGTGGGATCCAGAGGGTCGGGGGCGCTGTAGCGCTTGGAGGCCTGCCAATCGGCCTCAAAGGTGGCCTCCAACCGCTGAATCACCGTGGGGCAATCGATCTCAATGCCGAGCTCGCGGCGCACATCAAAGGCACTGCGGTCGATGTTCATCGAGCCGGTCATGGCCGACTGGCCATCCACAAGGATCAGCTTGGCGTGCAGCTTCAGGTGCTTCTGGCGCCGGATCTTCACCCCACACAGCGCCATCACCCGCAGGGAGCTGAAGGTGTCGTAAACATCCCAATCACTGAGGCCGTGCTTGCCGCCGCACAGCACCCGCACCTTCACACCCCGGTCGCGGGCCGCCACAATCCGCTCGAGGATCACCGCGTCCACAAATTTGGGGTGCTGAATCCAAAGGCATTTGCGGGCTGAGTCGATCACCCGCGCCATCTGACCGCGACTATGGGCACTGCTCCACACCAGGCCCACATCCAACCGCGGCTCGAAGAAGGTGCGGTGCCAGTCGGCCTCAAAACCTGCCCGCACCTGCTCAATCACCTCAGGGTCGTGGGTCACGACGCCGTAATCGCGGGTTTCGGTGAAATATTTGTCCGAGAGGTTGAAGGTGGCGATCAGGGCTGCATGGCCATCGATCACCATCGATTTCTCGTGGGTCACCGGAAAGCTCTCACTGGTCCAGACCACCTCCACCCCCTGGCTTTGCAGCAGGGCGAAGGCGTCATCGTTCCAGCGGTCACCGCCTGAGGTGTGTGGGTTGAGCATCACCCGCACCCGCACCCCCCGCTCCCGGGCGCGGAACAACGCCAGCTCGATCGACTCGCTCTACAGCTTGAACTGCTTCAACAACAGCTCGTCAGAGGCCTGGTCGATGAGCTCGACCACCGCCGCATCGCCGTCATCGGGCATCACAAGCAGGCGCTGACCGCTGGCGGCGGCAACCATGACCACGAAACTCAGTGGCTCTGTTCTAGGGACTGAGCCAGGGTTTGCCCAGCAAGCGCAACACCATGCGCCATCGGCAAATGGCCTTAACCTGCCTCGATTCCAGACCGTGCCCGTGACCACCTCGGGGAGCCGCTCCATCCTGATCTGCTCAGGCAAGGGGGGCGTGGGAAAAACCACGCTCACCGCCAACCTGGGCATTGCCCTAGCTCGGCAGGGCATGCGCACCGCTGTGCTCGATGCCGATTTCGGCCTGCGCAATCTCGACCTGCTGCTGGGGCTCGAGAACCGGATCGTGTACACCGCCCAGGAGGTGCTCTCCGGCAACTGCCGGCTCGACCAGGCCCTGGTGAAGCACAAGCAAGAGCCCAACCTGGCGCTGCTGCCGGCGGGCAATCCGCGCATGCTCGAGTGGCTCAAGCCCGAGGACATGCAAACGATCGTCGGCATGCTGCGGGAGCACTTCGATGTGGTGTTGATCGACTGCCCTGCCGGAATCGAGGACGGCTTCAAGAACGCCGCCGGCGCCGCGGAGGAAGCGATCGTGATCACCACCCCGGAAGTGTCCGCTGTGCGGGACGCTGACCGGGTGATCGGCCTGCTCAACACCCGCGGCATCCAGCCGATCCAGCTGGTGCTCAACCGGGTGCGCCCCAAGATGATGGCCAACCAGGAGATGCTGGGCGTCGACGATGTGACGGACATCCTGGCCCTGCCCCTGCTGGGGCTGGTGCTCGAGGACGAGCAGGTGATCGTGAGCACCAACCGCGGCGAACCGCTCACCCTCAATGGCAGCGGCTCTCCTGCCGCCCAGGCTTACAACAACATCGCCCGCCGCGTTTGCGGTGAGGACGTGCCCCTGCTCGACCCTGCCAAGGTGCGGCGCGGCCTGCGGGCCAAGATCGGCCGCCTGATGCACACCAAAATTTTCTGAGCCGATGACCTTGCGCGACTTTGTGAACAAGCTGCTCGGTCGTCAGCCCGCCAGCGCCACCACAGCCAAGCAGCGGCTCCAACTGGTGCTCGCCCACGACCGCAGCGACCTCAATCCTGAGCTGCTGGAGCAGATGCGCCGCGAGATCTTCGAGGTGGTGAGCCGCTACGTGGAAATCGACCTCGAAGAAGGCGATGTGAGCCTGGAAACCGAAGACCGGGTCACCGCCCTGGTGGCCAACCTGCCGATTCGGCGCACCAAACCGCTGCCCGAGGCGGAACCTGATCCCGTGTGGAGCGCCAGCCAGGCCTGAGGGGAATGCTCAGGGCATTGCCGCCACCCGCGCCATGCCCGTCACCACCGTCACCCCCGCTGAACAGGCAGTGCTGCATCGCTTGTTGCGGGGGTTGAACAACCGTTCGATCGCCGCCGAGCTGCTGCTCAGCCACCGCACGGTGGAAAGCCACATCTCCCGGCTGCTCACCAAGACCGGCTGCCAAAGCCGCACTCAGCTGCTGCTCTGGGCCCTGGCCGAGCGATAAGCTCCCAGCCGGAGTGCAGGCTCCATTGCCGGCTTAGCTCAGTGGTAGAGCAGCGCTTTTGTAAAGCGAAGGCCATCGGTTCAAATCCGTTAGCCGGCTTGATGGATCACAACATTCGTCGCATCGATCGGCACCAGGCGACTGTGCTGATTCCAGGCCTGCAGCATTAAAAAAGGCCCCGTTGGGGGCCTTGCAATCACTGAATGGGAATGCTGTCTGATCAATCAGAGAGCGTTACCACGAGGCAGAACCTCTTCAGGGAAGACGAAGTTTTCGTGCGGCTGGTCAGCCGGTGCCATCCAGGCACGCAGACCTTCGTTCAGAAGAATGTTCTTCGTGTAGAAGGTCTCGAATTCAGGG
>Ga0194116_10008271_pt1 | contig 10577 bp, 7 predicted proteins | sample TA2MahsurfametaG_4_FD_148617 | JGI IMG/M metagenome (GOLD analysis project Ga0194116, IMG submission 148617) | Freshwater microbial communities from Lake Tanganyika, Tanzania - TA2015008 Mahale S9 surface | ecosystem: Environmental > Aquatic > Freshwater > Lake | place: Tanzania: Lake Tanganyika... | reverse complement strand
TGTCTCCTTTGGTTGGAGCGCCACGAGCACCGTTAGTGTTTGCGCTCGTCGCGCCGCATCCCCGTTGTGGGTGGCACCGCGGCCCGGTGTGGGCTCGGTTGCCGACGCCTCTATTGAGGCGTCTCTTGATGCAGATCAGAGGTTAGGAGAGGGGTGTTCGGGGTATGGAGCAGTTAGCGCTCACGTCTAGTGCGCGACGATCCATGCAATCGTCGGACTATTGCCCAGTTAGAGACCACTTATTCCAGATCGAATTTGAGAGACAAGTAGAGAAGGAGGTGAGAATCAGCGATATCGAATCTGGAGATTGAGGGTGAGCTGGGTATGTTCTGCAGTTTCCACTAACGAGCCGAACTTATGTCGCCGGCGACTTGCAGTTTCGAACTTCGTCGATTTCAGGAGGTACTCCCGATGTTCGTCGGAATGTCCAGCAGGTATGCAGGTCAACTCACCGTTCGGTTCAACAATCAGAAGGCCTCCTGGGGCGGTGCGTTTTCCATCCCAGGCTCGTGACGGAACCATTCCGTACGTCGCTGCCTCGAGAAAGTCCTTCAGTTTGTGATGATAGAAAATTTCTGGGTTCGCGACGTTCAACGGGTTCGTTGCAGCAAGATGGTCCGCCGTCGATGCGAGCCCCCCGTCACGACCGCAACGCATCGAATAATAGGCAAGGATGCTTTCCGATACGACTTCGGTCATTCGACTATCAAGAATTGACAGGTTGCTGCCGAAGACTTTGTGGCTTCCCACCAGTCTCAAAGTGTGGCCCGAATCAACGAGCTCTCTGCACATCTCGCGGATTGGCAACGCATTGAGTCGCTCGATTTCGCAGGCTGAAACTCGTGGTGTGATCTCGTACGTGAAGTTCGAAGCTAGCCCGGCATTGAACAGCGTTGGTGATGAACCCAGGAATGACTTGACCGTGTAGCCCTGAAGCCCACTGGCGCCAGATAATGGATCCAGGACATTGATGTGCAAGTCCGACTTCTCACTTCCCGTCTTTAGCTGGGAAATTTCGAGCAACTCAAGCATCTGGTCACCTTCGTTCGCCGAGAATACCCAAGTGCCAACTTGAATCGCTGGGAGAAGATTTCGCGTTTTGGCGCATATCTCTGATCTCGGAACCCGGGTTCCGCTGCTGGCAAGAACCACGGAGTCGCCATCGATAACGAACTCGTCTCCAGCGGAGGAGTCGCGCGAGATGCTCCGTACCTGCAATCTGCGGGTTGACTCGGTCGGGCTGTACTTGCCTACAGTGACGTAGCCCTCGCAAAGTAGCTCGGACAAAACAAGCAGTTCAGCCCACTCGCCCTTGTTATAGCGGGGAGAAGATGTCTCCTCAGAGACCAAGGGCCTTCACGATTCTCTTCACGGTTGCTTCGATTGCGGGCACTGAGACCGAATTGCCGAACTGTTTGTAGGCCTGCGCATCGGCTACCGGGATGATAAACGAGTCGGGGAATCCCTGCAGGCGCGCCCACTCTCGTGGAGTCATCTTGCGAATACCCTGTCGATTGACGGGCCCTTTGATGTTGGTCTTTGGCTCAAAGTCGCGCAGTCGTTTGTCGACAACGAGGTTGCGTTCGCGACCCATACCTCCCACGACAATCGCACTCGCGATATCGGAGTCGTGCTTAATGTCGAAGCCGAAGCCATTTCCCTTTGATGCGTGTCGATCGCGATGACGTATGAGAGTTTCGAGGTAGCGATCCGACAGGTAATACTTCGTCGACACGACATCAACTTCCTTGATGTCGGCGATAGTCGTCACCTTGCCGAGAGGCTTTGGAAACTCAAATCGGTCTGCCGCAGCCCCGCTCTTGAAACCGACGATGAAAACCCGCTCCCGGTTCTGTGGCACGCCGAAATCTTTTGCGTTGACTATCTGAGTTCGCACGTGGTAGCCCAGGTCTTCCTCGAGTGTGCGAAGAATTGTGCTGAGTGTGCGGCCCTTGTCGTGGCCAGCGAGGCCTTTGACGTTTTCCAGAAAGAATGCCTTCGGGGTGTGGTCTTCAATAACCCGCGCCAGGTTGAAGAACAGGGTCCCTCTCGTATCGGCGAACCCACCCTTAAACCCAGCAATCGAAAACGCCTGGCACGGGAAACCTCCAGCGAGGATGTCGTGCTTCGGAATTTCCGCAGACATACGCTTCTCGTTCGCAATCTGTGTGATGTCGCCGAACGGAACTTCTCCGAAGTTGGCAAAGTACGTTTGCTGGGCGGGTTTGTCCCATTCCGAACTGAACACACAACGTCCACCAGAGCGCTGCATGGCCAGGCGAAAGCCGCCGATTCCAGCGAACAGGTCGACAAAAGTGAACCTCGTCGTTTTGGGCGGCGGGAACGGCACCTCAACCTGCGCAGCCATATCAACTGCTCGTGACAACACCGAAGTTGGCACCATCCGCCTGAGCACCGCGAGGTAGTGCCTCTGCTGTGGAGTTCCGACCGACTGTAGGTAGTGCGTTACCGCGGGCAGCGACTCTGAATCAAAGACAGCGGCTTTTCGCGATTTCATTAGCTCCGCGAGGCCGCTGTTTCGATCGCCGATCGGTGGTCGAACAGTTTGTGTTGAGAGCGGTGGCATGACCTCCAAAGATTAGACCTTTGGTGTACTGGAGATGTGCAAGCGTTAGCACCGGACGCGGCAAATGGGTAGAGCTAGTCACTATCTGCCTGTAAGTCTGGCAATTCGGCGTGCCACTCGTGAATCCGAGTCATGCTCCATTAGCGTGATTACGGAGTAGCCGAGCCTGCGTAGCTGATCGGCCTTGCGGCGGTCGCGGCGGCGGTTGTTAGCGATCTTCCGCCGCCACCACTGGCGATTGCGCTTCGGTTCGACGAAGCAGCGTGGACAACCGTGCCAGAAGCAACCGTGGACGAAGACGGCAATGCCGTGGTCGGGGAGCACGAGGTCGGGTCTTCCAGGCAGACCTGCAGTTCTCGATGTATGTCTGACACCCAACTGCCGCACCACTTTCCGCACGCGTAGCTCGGGTTTCGTCCCCTTCGTGGCAACATGGCGCATCCGCTCCGCTACCTCTGGGGTTGGCTTGAGCATTCGCGGGCTGCTCGACATTGCAGTTAGGTTAAGCACTGTACGAGTAGGAAACTCTGTGGAGCTGACTGTCAATGGTTGCCGTATCCGCCCGTACGCGCGTCTGGAGGGCACCTCTCGACTTGCACACGCAAACCTTGCGGGAGCGAACCTGTACCGGGCTCGACTGACCAGGGCAAACTTGGAAGAGACAAACTTCTCGAATGCAAACCTCTTTGAGGCGGATCTGTTTCGAGCAAATCTCGAACGCGCAAACCTCTGCGGAGCGGACCTTAAGAACGTGAACCTCACCAAGGCGTGCCTCGTCGGCGCGAATCTCGCAGGCGCGAATCTCGCAAACTCGCTGCTCATCGAAACGGACTTGACAAATGCAAACCTCGAAGGTGCGAATCTGAGTCAGGTTCGGTGTATTTCAGCAGTGTTTATGGGTGCAAGAGTTGTTGACGCGAACCTATTTCGAGCCTTTGGAACACAAGCGAGTTTCAACGGCGCGAATCTCGAAGGCGCCGACCTGTCCGAAGGTGTGTTCGTCGGAGCGGACTTCACCGAGAGCCTGCTGACTGGAACTCGGTTCAGGGGTGCAGACCTCAGGCAGTCGATCCTTCCAGAATCGCATCGAGACTTGGCCAACGATCATCCGATTGAATCAGTCGAGATTGAACTCGAGGAGTGAAGATTTGAATCCGCCCCTGGGCTCGCTGAGCGTTTCATCTTGTAACGGCGCGGGAGATTTGCGTGGTTTTCTACCCAGGCGATACCCTTTGCGTCGACGCGTGAAGTCCTACGTTAAGTACCTGACGTGGGCCAAACTTAGCGGTGGGTTGGGGGTGTGAGTTATGAAAATGATTCCGAAGACTCCCTCAATCGGAACAGCGTCTTCCGAGCGCAAGGTCTTTCAGCTCTTGCAAGGGTTACCTGGCTGGGATGATTGGGTGGCCCTCCATAGTCTTCGGCTCGACTGGCACCTAAATCAGATTGAGGGCGAAATTGATTTTCTGCTTATCGGGCCGGCGGGGATCTTTGTCGTCGAGGTAAAGGGGGGACGGGTTGAGTTCGACGGCAATGTTTGGACATCAACTGATCGGAAAGGGGAGATCCACCTCCTGACAAAGGCACCCATGCGCCAGGCTTCAGACGCAATGTGGTCACTCAAGACGAAGCTGTGTGGGCAGGGTTCACGCGAAGTCAGAAACGCTGCAAAGTCGGCCCGCTGGGGTTGGATGGTGATTGCCCCAGATAGTCAGATCCACTCTCCTTCTATTGAGTGGCATCCTGACAAGATTCTTGGCTCGGGGGCGATTTCGAACTACGAAGCGTTTTCGACTGCCCTCGAGAAGTCTGTCCGGCACCACGTCAATCAGGATCCGAAACGTCATGAACTGACAGCTCCTGAGATTTCGGACCTGGCTCAGTCGTGTCGGCCCATTTTCGACACAGTTCCATCTTTGAAGGAGGAACTGCTGCATCTTGACGAAGTTGCTATGGCCTTGACAAATGAGCAATACAAGGTGCTCGATTGGGCCCTCGATAATCCCAGGATTATCTGTACAGGTGGTGCCGGTACGGGAAAGACTCTGGTCGCACTCGAAGTTGCGCGGCGGCGAAGAGATTCAGGCCTCGCGGTCACGTTCACATGCGGAAGTCAACCACTCCTCGACCTGCTGGCACGGCAGCCCCGAGTATCGGGAATCAACTTTGTCCATTGGTCGCAAGCGACCTCGTCGCCAAAAGCCGACTTTCTGGTGGTTGATGAGGCCCAGGACTTCCTCGGGGCAGAGTTTGAAGCCGTTGTCGCAGGCCTCCTTAAGTCAGGGCTGACGCATGGCGAGTGGTTCTTTGCACTCGACCCGAACCAGCAGTCTGGTTTGATCAAACCGTTTGATGGAGAGTTCTATGACATTCTCAAGTCCTACGCCACTGTGATGCGCCTCAACAAGAACGTTCGTAACACACTGACCATCATCGAACAAACTCGCTGGGCAACCAAGGCAGATCTAGGTGTTGAGGGGACAGGTTCGGGGCCGAAGGTGGTATGGGCACCGCCCGTAGAGGGCTCGACCGAAGGGGATCTCGTGGTTAAGGAGGTGAGGCGTCTGCTTGATGAGGAATCGACGCACCCCTCCGAGATCGCAATTCTCTACCTGAACCCAGCGGCAAAGCCATCCTTTTCCGAGGAGGCGCTGCAGGAACTCGGGGTTCCTCTGCTCAATGTTTCCAGCGCTCTTCATGTATCTGGTGTTACATTCGCTTCGGTTAGTGATTTCAAGGGTTTGGAGCGTCAAGCAATTCTGATAGTTGGTGCAAGAAACCTTGACGAGATATCAAACCCGCTACACCACCTTTACACGGGTATGAGCAGAGCCAAGGGTTTCCTCTGGATAGCTACAACGCCAGAGCTCGGGGACCTCATCCAAAACGCCGAAAGTCAGCCAGTCACATGAGCGCTCGACAAGAAATCGCAGAGTATCTCCGCAGGCATCTGATGGGTCCCACCTTCGGGTCCGGTGAAATGATTCCCGATTTGCCGCACGAGTTGTACACCGTGGCGGTTCTGTTTCCGCCAAACGTCGAGGTGAACGACATCGAAGATGAGTCCGAGGGCGTCGACGGAGACGGTGAGCACGAAGATCCAGTACCTCTATCGGGCCAACTCCGTCCATCGAGTATGGGGTTGTCATGCGTCGTAGATGTGGACGAGGTGGTAGTCGACCTCAGCACCGCAAGGTATGAGCACATTGATGGTCGCTGGAAGAGGAGTCCGTTCGTTGAGACTCTCAAGATCTGTCGCGGTCAGGAGAAGAACCCCTTGCTTCTTGGCGGCAGACTCGAGGTTGTTTCGCGTTGGCGAGAGTCGAGCATTCCTGGACGTTGGAATCTCACGGTCGCCGTTGTTAACCGGTCAGCTTTTCCGCCAGCGTCCGAAGGCAAGAAGGGAATCGCTGCAGCATGCCTCTATCAAGTCGCATTCACGGTGCGAGCTGACGGGGGAGCACTGTACCCTGCTTCGGGTGTAGAGCAGCCTGCACTCAACACAGAAGAAGAAGACGAGTTGGCGTTTCGATACCGAGGCAAGATTTCTTACGGTGTCGGCCATGGGTGTGCCGTGTCTTGGGACGACTCCGTACTGGAACCATGTGAGATCTCAACTGAGTCAATTCCGAGCCACACCGTTCCCACGCTTGCTGCACGAGAAGGCAACGATGTGTGGCTCGGCGCCGCGTGGTTATCCAACATAACAGTCGATCAGGTGCCACGACTTGGCGAACTCGTCAAGGCTTACTCCGATGCCATCGCTGAGATGGTGGCTCGGACACAACCCGTGAACGATAGAGAAACCGAAGCGATGAATCGCCTTGTGAGTCGCATGGAAGAGGCGCGTGATCGCATGGCTCGAGGGATCGAATTGCTCCGTGTTGATGAGGTCGCCTTGGAGGCTTTCAGGCGCGCGAATAGAGCAATGGTCGATCAACGTTGGGCCAGTGACAAGATCTCTGTTCTGAAGGGACGGCTTCGCTCACCGAAAGAGAACATCAACGCCACTCCCTCGGAGGCCGAGCTCCGAGCGCTCAACTTTACGTGGCGGCCCTTTCAGCTCGGATTTGCGCTGATGCTTGTGGAGTCCTTGGCGAACGACGAGAGTGAATGGCACGAGACGGTCGATCTCATCTGGTTTCCAACGGGAGGAGGAAAGACCGAGGCCTACCTTCTCGTTGCGGCTTTCATTGTCGTCTTGCGAAGACTTCGGGATCCCGTTAGGGGTGCGGGTACCGCGGTACTAAGTCGGTACACCCTCCGGCTCCTTACTGCACAGCAATTCCTAAGGAGCTGCACACTCTTCTGTGCCCTGGAACTATCGCGACGTGCAGCCTCCGAAAAGCTAGGTTCCACGCCATTCGAGATTGGTCTGTTCATCGGTCAAGACTCCACCCCGAATACGTGCCGGAAGGCGCTTGAGCTGATTGAAGAAGGAGAGGTGACACCTGAAGTGAGCCCATTCGGCTTGCGTCAGTGCCCTTGGTGCGGTACGAGACTGCTACCCGACGAGCCTGGTGGCGAACACGGTTACCACGCGTCGAACAGCGATTTCTACTTTTCCTGCCGAAATCAAAGTTGCGCATTCGTCGATCGCCTACCAATTCAGGTCGTCGACGACGCGATGTTCAGCCAGCCCCCAACCATGGTCCTCGCGGTCGTAGACAAGTTTGCGTTGCTGCCCCGCGAACCCAAAGTCGGAAAATTCCTCGGTTCCGACGAAAGATTTCAGCCACTTTCGCTAATCATTCAAGACGAAGTCCACATGCTGGGATCAGCCCTGGGAACGGTCTTCGGTCTCTATGAGGCAGCCATCGATGTGATCTGTCGTCACTTCTCGGGTGGAAGAGGTCCAAAGATCGTCGCTTCTACAGCCACGACTCGTGACTCGAGGAGGCAGATCGCAAATCTCTTCGGCCGAGAAGTGAGGGTATTCCCGCCTTCTGGGCTAACCGAAGATGACAGCTTCTTTGCTCTCGCTCAAGCAACTCCTGGACGAACGTACCTCGGAGTTCTCTCCCCCCATCACAGCCCTTCAATGAGCCTTATTCGTATTGCCGCGCTACTCGCACAATCGGTGATGGACGTCAGGATGAACTCAGATGAGCGTGACGCTTACTGGACAAACGTGATCTATCACGGATCTCTTCGCCTGCTGGGCAAGACCCTAGTTTTCGCCTCTGACGACATACCTGACTGGATTGGGAGGTATTCAGCTGGATCTGCAGAGTCGCGTCAGATACGTATAAATCAAATTGAACAAATGACCAGCAATGTTCAAGACTGGGAGATTCCGAAGGTTCTCGAGCGTCTTTTTGTTCCGGCTGGCAAACCTGAAGAAGCCTTGGCAATTCTCTGTGCCACAAACATGATCTCGGTCGGTGTTGATGTACCGCGGCTGGGGCTGATGCTCGTTCACGGACAGCCAAACGGCACGTCGGAGTACATTCAAGCCTCTAGTCGAGTTGGTCGACAGTCCACACATCCAGGTTTAGTCGTAACGCATTATTCAAAGACCAAGACTCGAGACACCTCACACTACGAGACCTTCAGGCCGTATCACCACTCGCTGTATAGGTACGTGGAACCGACGAGCGTGACACCACTTGCACTACCAGCTCGCCAGCGGGCACTGCCAGCTGCCCTTGTCGGAGCAGTCCGCATCATTCATGGACTCACAGAGAATGATCATGCGGGGAACGCGCAATTTGGCGAGGCCGAATATCAACAAACTGTCAGAACGCTCAGCGACAGGCTTGCTGCCACTGGAGACACAGATGCAACACGCGCTTCCGAGCACCTTGAAGAATTGGTGCGGGACTGGTCGCAACGATGTAGTAAAAAACTTGTGTTTGAGAGTGCAGACCGAAAAGTCGACAGTTTGATCTGTGACTTTGGCGAGCTGCGACCGAAGTCTTGGCGATGTGGACGTTCATTCAGGAACGTTGATGTCGCTTGCGACGTGGGGGTCGGGAAACGTGGGTGAGTCGAAACGAATCATTCGAAGAGTTGCGGCTGTTAGTCCGTTTGGAACTGGGGCAATCTGGGAGGACAATCGCGAGTCCTTTGTCGCGATGGATATCTCACGCTGGCCGAAAGACGCTGGCACGCCGATTGAGCTCAAGCGCCTGGAGGACGATCTCCAGGTCGCGGGTTTCAGAATGCCACCAAGACAGAATTCACGAGAGAGGAAGCCACTGCCCTTCTACCGATTTCCTGAATACCTCTTCTGCCCTGCATGTCGTTCACTTAAACAATACAAATTCGATGACGATCAAGTACGACCAACGTGTCAAAACTCGAAGTGTGCTCGAACCACACTTGTTCCGGTTCGCTTCGTGAAGATGTGCGCTGACGGCCACATCTCTGACGTGGATTGGCATTGGTGGGCTCATCGGGGCGCGAAGGAGAGTACCTGCCAGGAGAAGCACTCATTGGTCTGGAGGGAATTGGAAGGAGGTATCGGACTCGAGGGATTGAGTGTGGAGTGCAGGAAATGTGGAGCGAAACAGAACCTCAAGGACATTGGGTCGATTCCGTTTAGGTGCAGTGGACGACATCCCTGGGAAAAGATCGAAAAGTCAATCAACTGTGATGCTGATGTACTTGTGACGCAAAGAGGAAATCACAATGTTTGGACTCCGAGTTTGCGAACCGCACTCGATATACCTCCCGAGTCGAATTGGGAGCCTGACGATGACCTGCGAGAGTTGCTGCGTGAGAATTCAGAATTCAAGAACCTATTGGGACAGGCACCTGGTGGATTCTTCGAAGCACAACAACTCAGGGGAATCGCCGCTCGGCTTCGCATCCCATTGGAGAAAGTTACGCAGCTGTTGGAGCAGGAAAGAGCCGGAAGTCGACAAGAGAGCCCCGAGACTCAATTGCCACTTCGGGTAGGGGAGTGGCGAGCATTTTTGAGGTCGGAGAGTGCCGATGACCGAAGTCGTTTTGTGGTTGAGAAAGTTGACTTGAGTTCTTCACGAAATGAGCCTGGCGGGAATGCGACCCTGACGTGGATTTCTCAAATTTCTCAAGTTGTTGCGGCTCGTCGGCTCCGCGAAGTCCGAGCACTTCGCGGGTTCTCCCGAATCAAAGATGTTGGTGAGAGTTACAAGAACTCGACCGTAAAGATGGTTCCGTGTTCGTTGGATCCGTCCGTCAAGTGGCTACCTGCAGTTGAGATCTACGGTGAAGGAGTCTTCCTCAGTTTCAACGACGAAGAGATGCGAAAATGGGAAGCTGCACCAGAGGTCCGAGCTCGAGTCTCGGGACTGATCGGCAGCAGCGTTCCTCGCCTAGGTGACGTTGTCGAGCCACCAGTGTCGCTGCCGCGGCTTTATCTCTTGCATACACTCTCACACTTGTTGATTCAGCAATTAATCTTTGACGCTGGCTACCCGGCCGCATCAATGCGGGAGCGTTTATATGTCTCTGGGGCAGATTCCGAAGATGCCATGTGTGGTCTACTTGTCTATACGGCGTCTGGAGACACCGAGGGCAGTATGGGCGGTCTTGTACGTCAAGCAGAGCCAAGTCGATTCGTCAATACGTTCGCTCGCGTGCTTGAGCGCGCGCAATGGTGCTCGCTCGACCCCGTATGCTCCGAGACGCGCAGCGGAGAAGCTGGCGTAAACCAGGCGGCCTGTCATGCCTGTTCATTGATACCAGAGGTGTCTTGTGAACTGAGAAACCTATATCTTGACCGTTCGTTGATCATCGGCAGCAACTACTCTTACTTTCGGTAGCCAATATGTGTCTCAACTTGCCGCAATACACCCAGTTAGACGATGATCAAAAGAGGGTGTACATGCTTCCAATGAGCGGTCGAAATCTGATCTCGGGTCCTCCGGGTACGGGTAAGAGTGTTATCGCAATACATCGAGCGGCAGCGATGGCCAAGAAGGGAAAGCTGCCGACGATTCTGATGTTCAACAAACTGCTGCAGTTGTGGACCGCGAAAGCATTAGAAGAGGCAGGAAGAATA
>Ga0194116_10008264_pt1 | contig 10583 bp, 9 predicted proteins | sample TA2MahsurfametaG_4_FD_148617 | JGI IMG/M metagenome (GOLD analysis project Ga0194116, IMG submission 148617) | Freshwater microbial communities from Lake Tanganyika, Tanzania - TA2015008 Mahale S9 surface | ecosystem: Environmental > Aquatic > Freshwater > Lake | place: Tanzania: Lake Tanganyika... | reverse complement strand
TCTTTCGCAAAATGCTCGAGAGCGGCCACCCGCCAAACGACTGGGGTCAGCTTATGGGACAGGCCGAACTTGCAGGGCATCGGCTGCAACGCGTGTTCAGCACGCTGAGCGAATAATGTTCGCCTGAAGCGCGGCCAAAGGACTCACTACTCCGAACAATCCCGGTACTTGCTGTCCCGGCACAGCTTGGCCTTCTCAACCGCTAGTGCCTTCTGAGACTCGTTCAAATCACGGCTGATCTGTACAGCCAGACCTACCGCCTGAGCTTCGCCATTCAGGCGCGCCAGCTCAGCCCAGACCATAGCCTTCGGCAGCTCGCGCCGCCAGCCCTCACCGGTGTAATAGATCGATGCCGCCATTAACTGCGCGGCAGAGCTGCCGTTGCGTGCAGCCTTCAGGTACCACGACAAGGCCAACGCCCCGTCGCGCTTGGTGCCGGCGCCGGTGCGGTAGCACTCGCCGAGCATGTACTCGGCATCGGTATAGCCCGCCTTCGCCGCGGCTTCGTACCAGTGAAACGCCGCCTGAGTATCGGTCGGTGTACCGCGGCCTTGCAAATACAGGGTAGCCAGGTTGTACTGCGCTGCCGGCAAACCGCCCTCGGCGGCCAACCGATACCATCTGAATGCCTCTTCCGGATTACGGTTCACGCCCAAGCCATATTCATACAAGTAGCCCAGGTTGTTTCGCGCGTGCTGATCACCCAACTCTGCGGGCTTGCGCAGCGCACGCACCGCGGTGCTGTAATGACCACGTTCGATAGCCTTCATCGCTGCAGGCAAGTCTGCCCTCGCTGACCACGAAGCACAAACAACAAAAAGAAATAGCAGCAGACGGCTCATGCGAGTTTGCTAAAAGTGGAGTAAAGCCGACCGGCTTTTGAGCCAGCTGGGCTATTTGGGCTTGCAGAAGATTCGGAAGAAACTGAGGTGGCGATCGCACTCTGCTCAGAAGCACCGTCGGGTAACCCGCCTACACCACCAACCGTTTTACGCGAAAAGCCTTGGCAGCGCGAGCCGTCGGCACGCAGTACCTCTATCGCCGGCATGATGCGAGTTTTGAAACCCATTAAATGACAAGCGTAAGGGAGATTCGGGTCCCAACTCACCGAAAAATGCCGGCACTGCCAGCAGTTCGGCGCTTCGCTATCAGCGTGGGAAGCGTTCATTTCTTGTCACGGTTCCGTTTCTGGTGATCAATCCATGCACGAGTGCCTGCCGCAGCAAACACCAGCGCTAAAAAAATCGCGCCCAGTAATCCCTGAAAAAACTCTCCCAGTGTCATGTCCGCCGGCAGAAAACGCTCCGGATGCATCACCACCAGGCCCAGCATCAGCAACAGTACGATCAGTACGATACGCACCAACCTGAACACCAGGCGTTTGACCCGGTCATTCATTTCCCCTCCACGCACGTTATGTCACGCGGATATTTTGTCACAGCCCTGCGGTGACGCGCAGGACGGGCTTATGGCCCGCCCGCGGCTTAGCCGCCCAGCAGCTTCAGCACGGTTTGCTGACTGGTGTTGGCCTGTGCAAGCACAGCGGTTGCGGCTTGTTGCATGATCTGCGTCTTGGCGAGTTCGGTTGAGGCCTTGGCGTAATCAGCGTCTTCGATCTGGCTACGCGAGGCAGACAAATTCGTTGATACATTCGACAAATTCGTGATCGTGTGCTGGAGTCGGTTCATGACCGCGCCCATAGTCGCACGGGTAGCATTCACCTTGTCCATGGCGCTATCAAGCAACGCTAAAACAGAGGATGCACCTTCTCGCGTGTTGATTCTCACACTACGCTGCTCAACGTTCAGATCAACATCACCGGTAATCTCGCCAGTAATGGGGCCCTTCTTACCAAAATCACCAAGGTCAATCGTGATCAGCTGATTTGAGCTGGCACCCACCTGGAATGCGAGTCGACCCACTTTCGGTGGATCGAGGTCCATACTCGCGCGACCGCCGAAAGTACCTGTTTGGAATCCGAGAGCACTGAAGTTACCGTTTGAACCGAAGCCTTTGTCACCCGCTTCAACAGTGAATGGCTTGCCATTCGCGCGAAGCAGCGCTTCTTGGTCCGACGGCGGCGCTCCGATTGGCGAAGGCAAACCCATCGGTAATAACGCGGGGTCAGAAATCATTCGTACCGTGCCATACAGTGTTTTTGCCTCTTTAGAGGTTGCACTTGCGTCTCGTATTGCGGTGACCTCATTATTGCCAAGGCTATTCCGAACCAATGGGTTCAACATCACTGTCACATCAGCGTCTGCGGCAGCACCGCGAAGGTCAAACGGCGTACCAGGAACGGTTGAGGTGACCGTAATCACTGCGTCAGAAATCGAGAATTCCAAATTAGCGAGTGCCTCTTTTTCTGCGGCACTACCACTAGTCTGGCTGGCAACCAAGCCAGTACGAAGCGCAGCGGCGAACCCTGCTGCTGTATTTAGAGGGGCTGCTGGAATGACCCCAGAGAATGTAACGCCATTAATATCTATTGAGGCTGTATCCCCGGCCACAAAGGCCGTTCCATCTATGGTCACAGTCGCTTTTTGAGCAACAGCTCCACCCTTTTCAAGCCCAAAGCTAGCGGCAGTCAATGCATTAACGCTTCCATCAAACCAGATTGCAAGATTTCGGCCGTCGGATTCAATAGTGACGCCATTACCATTATCTGAAGTACTCACACCATGCTGACCAGCACGTTCATTGATTGCTTCAACCACTTTTAAACGTCGCGCTGACTTCGTCTCGCCCTGGACGAAATCTATAGAGATTTTCGTTCCATTGACAAATAAGTCATAGGTGCCTGATTCGGGATACTCGGTGTCTGTCTCAATACCCTTTGAGATAACAGGATTAGGCTGAGCACGGACACCCGTCTCGGAACTACTTGAATTGATTGCGGCAGCCACCGCGATCGCGCTCGAGCTTGGATCGCTGCTGTAAGCGACCGAGCTGGACTGCTTATCATCTGCGGAAGTAGATGCCCGGATTTTGATACCATTGATTACAAGATCACCCTCATTCAAGGCTTTGTATTGGGCTGGCTGGTTTTCGTTAATACTAAGCGACGTCATGGTCGCCGTTGCGCTGTCTTCAGTGACTGAAAAGTTATAAGGGACTCCCGGGGTATTCGCTTGCAACAGCACTTCGCCCTTTGTACTGCCCTTGAATGCAGTTACCCCAAGAACCTCAGCATCAACGTTAACTTTATCCCTTAGACTGTCTCGGATGAATTGAGCACTTTCAGACGCAGCGGCCACCGTGTGGGTGTAGGTGCGGCCGTTAATCGTTATAGAGAATTTTTCGCCGACCGTCAGCGCCGCAGAGCGAGTGATGGTGATTGCATCTGATTGAGCAACTGGTGCTAACACTGGCAACCGCTCATCTGTATTAACCACTGACTGATTTTTGGTAAAGTTACCCTCAATCAGTCCTGCCCGAGTGATATCTCCGGTGGAGGATGATGATAACAATACTGGCGTCTGTATTTTCGATTCTAGCGAGATAGTCGAACTCTGTACGCCCTGACGCAGACCAAGTCTTTTACCAAAGACTTCAGTATTAGCGGTAGTTTCAAACCTTACCTCAATGTTTCTACCATCGGCTGCCAGCAGGGTAACGCCCTGAGAATCAAATCCAGTATCAATTGCTTTAACACCCGTCTTATAACTGATGGCGTTAACAGCAGCAACAACCTGTGCGCGCGTTTGGCGCGGATTATTCAAGATCGTTGTTATGTCGGGCGTCGAGTAGCCATTGATAAAGACTGTGCCAGTCACAGCGGAAGGGGACTCCATCGCTTGGCCGGTAAATACGTTTTGATTTACTTTAGCAAATACACCCGTACCAGGTAGCATAGTGGAATGCTGGCGTGTCGTCTCGATGAAGCTGTTGAGTTCGGTAGTTCCCGGGCTCATCGTCAGCTTGGCAACGTCACCCTCGTTAGGCGCGAAATCGATTACCAGCGTCGTACTTCCTGGCGCATAGCTAACAGTACGACCAGATTCTTTGCCAAACGCCTCACTTGCTTTGAGGGTAGCGGCTATTTTTGCGGTTGCAAGTACAGATGTGCTTTCAGCACTGGTAATTTGAATTGCGGTACCACCGATTACTACTGTACCCGGCTTTGGTAAACCTGATATCGCGATAGTTTGGGTTTCACCGGCAGTGATGCCGGTATCGATTGCTCGACGGTTGATAGCTGCGGCCTTAGCAATTGCGCTACCAGATGCATTATTAGGGGGTGAGGCTTGGTCATCATCGGAGCTCGAAGGACCAATTTCAACACCATTAATCTGTAGATCGCCAGCCCTCAGTGCCGGGATACTACCCTCAACCCGAACTGCCAGTGAAAACTCGCGATTACCGGTATCAAGGTCGGTAATTGCCGTACCACTTGAATCTTTAAGCTGATACTCAATGGAGCCCGATAAAATTGCACCATTGAAGTTGGCTTCCGGGTCAAAGGTGATTTTTCCGGTTGTAGTGTCAATTAGACCTGTCATCAAGATGTTTTCACCGCCATCCGTGACAAATCTAGCCTCAACAGTGGTACCACCTGCATAATCAATATTCAGGGAACCGCTCTTCAAGAATTTTCCATTACTGCTTGTAAATGTCTCGGAGACTTCTGTTACAGCCTTTCGCACGTTGTCAGTAACCACGGGGCCAGTCGCCCCAAATGGGTGAGGCGACACGACGATTTTTGTGACATCACCATCAGTTGCCGCATAAGTAAAAACCAACTTGCTTCCGCTCACCACCACGCTACGACCTGAGTCTGGTGAAAACTGGGGATCAGAGGTAAGCTTATCCTTTACAAAAGTCAAATATGTCGGCAAGCTGCTGAAGTTTGAAGCGTTGACATTGATTTCAATGTCGGCAAGCTTAATCAAACCTGCGGTTGCAGTTAGACCAGTAAAGTCAACTTCTTGCTTCTCGCCCACGCCATCACTACTTTGCGTTCCAGATAGCGTACGAACAGTCGTTGGGTTGATAAATACATCGCCAAAATGACTCACTGAGGTCGCTTTATAGACCGGCATCTCGCCAACACGCTCGCCCGCCTCGCCACTCAATACCGGGAACCCGTTCCACTCGGTCGTCTCAGCGACCCGAACGATTTCTTGCTTAAGCTGCTGAAACTCCAAGTCAAGGTAGCTACGCTGCTCGTTTGCGTTGGTGTCGTTCACCGCCTGAATCGCAAGCTCTCGCATGCGAATCATCATGTCGGTGATCTCGTTAGTCGCGCCTTCTGCAGTCTGAATCAACGAAATGCCGTCAGCAGAGTTGCGAACTGCCTGATCCAAGCTGCGAATCTGGTGCGTCATTCTGGTGGCAATCGCGAGGCCCGCCGCGTCATCGCCAGCCGTATTAATACGCTTGCCGGTCGATAGCTGCGCCATCGCTTTTGACATTGAGCTCTCTGTTTGCTTCAGCGCGTGCTGAGAAAACATTGCCTTAATATTTGTATTTATGACACCCATGCTCGGTTTCTCCTTCCGGCTACTTGGTGCTGCAATTCAATTTGCGGGTAATTCCGCCTATGTGCAGCTAGAAGCAATTCATGTGCCAGAAAAAACTGCTTTAATTTCAATAGGTTAAAGCTTCTTTGCTTGGCGCCTGACATCTGTTAGTGATGGCCCGGCAAATTCTGTCGGTATTCCGGCAGTGGTTTGCCGCGTAATTGCCACTCGTTTGATCGCCGGAATTGTTTTTAATTAATTAACTTCTTTCCGCACGGCACCCAAGCCCATCACATCGGCGAGCGCTTCGTACTCTTTTACTAGCTCGGGATGGTTCGGGAACTGGGTCAACGCATATCCGGCCGCAGTTAACGCATCCGCCAAGTCCAAATTGCACCGCAAAGCGCGGATCAACATGGAATGCGTAAATACAGTTGCTTTGTCACCCTGCTGCTCGATCAGCTGCTGAAGTAAATCCACGGCCTGAGCCCAATCTTCCCGAACGACTGAGAGCAGACTGGTAATGGCAAGGATGTCTTCATTGTCTGGATAAAGCGCAAGACCAGCATCGCCGAGGGCGTACGCAAGCGCATCTCTGTCTTCCCCCATCAATGCCTGTATCGCCATGCGGAATTCCTCCGGAGAGAAGCGCGAGACTTGAGACATATTGAAGGCTTGGCCGTTGTCGGCCATAGAGATCATGACTTGGGCGAGGTTTGACATTGAATACTCCTGTTAAATGCGACTGTTGTGGGGCAAATAATCCGGCAACGTCGGACCAATACGATCCAACACCGCTTTCCAGGCCTAGTTGAGCAAAACTGATGCCAAGCCATCGACCATTACGAAACCACCGCTTTTAGGTAGGTTTGAACACTTTGGCGTGCTAAATTTTTATGTTCAATCTAGGCGAGGGCCGAGCAAGGCGGCAATCCACGGCCGCATGGCATTGTTCTTCCGAGTGCCATCAAAACTGCAATAAAGAGTTTAAACGGCCTCGCGAACGGCAATTTTTTGCCCTCAGGGGCTAATCGTTGCCCAGGAAAGCTCCAAAACGACCATCAACTGGCACAAATTCTGCTAATGCGATTCGCACACAAACAAAAGGTGTCGAAAAATGGACATGCGCGTTAAGCGGGAAAACAGAGATATCTGCGACCGATCAATCCTAATAACAGGTGGAACCGGGTCATTTGGAAAAGCTTTTGTTCGAACGATTTTGAACTTCTGCCCTCAGGTCAAGCGACTCGTCGTGTTTAGCCGGGATGAGTTGAAGCAGTTCGAGATGGCGCAAGAGTTTCCAGAATCAAAGTATCCCGCACTACGATTCTTCATCGGAGATGTGCGTGACGAGAACCGATTACGCCGCGCTCTGGAGGGTGTCGATACGGTGGTGCATGCAGCCGCATTAAAACAAGTTCCCGCTGCCGAATACAACCCATTCGAATTCATAAAAACGAACATCATCGGTGCCCAAAACCTGATTGAAGCCTGCCTGGACACTGGCGTGAAGCGTGTAGTCGCATTATCGACCGACAAAGCGGCTGCACCCATTAACCTTTATGGAGCAACCAAGCTTTGCTCAGACAAACTTTTTGTCGCCGCAAATAACTTCCGTGGTGCACGAGACCTACGTTTCTCTGTTGTTAGATACGGAAATGTGATGGGCTCGCGTGGCTCGGTTATCCCCTTCTTTTTGAAAAGAGCCAAGAGCGGAAAACTACCCATCACCGACCCCAACATGACGCGATTCAACATCTCGCTCGAAGAAGGTGTTGATATGGTGATTTGGGCACTTGAGCATGCCATGGGCAGTGAGATTCTTATCCCGAAGATTCCGTCCTACCGCATCGCCGATGTTGCCGAGGCCGTGGGGCCCAATTGTGCGCATGAAGTCGTTGGTATTCGTCCCGGCGAAAAGATTCACGAAGAAATGATTACCCCGAGCGATAGCATCAACACCGTCGACCTCGGGCCGTATTACGCAATTCTTCCCTCGGGGCATGTTGATGAGTATCTAGAAAAACGTAATGCACAAACCGTTGAGCCAAACTTTTCCTATAACTCAGGTTGCAACCCTGATTTTCTATCGGTGGACAACATTCGTGATTTGATTCGTCGGCACATAGATCCGGCTTTTGAGCCAGCATGAGATAGTCGTGCTTTTAATAGGCGCACGTATTCCGTAGAAATTGAAGAACGAACCATCTAAAATGACATGAATTCGCCCTCAAGGCCTATCGCTCCCATCCCGTACGGGCGTCAGTCCGTCAGCCAAGAAGACATCGAGTCGGTCGTATCCGTGTTGCATAGCGACTGGTTGACGCAAGGCCCGGTAGTTCCCGCCTTCGAGCAAGCTATTTCGAATCTATGTAATGTACAGCATGCTGTCGCTACCAACAGTGCCACGTCTGCATTACACATAGCATGCCTTGCTCTCGATGTTGGCAGCGAAGACGTCGTCTGGACCGTACCGAATACCTTTGTCGCCTCCGCCAACTGCGCGCTTTATTGCGGCGCGCGAGTCGACTTTGTCGATATCGACACAGATTCGCTTTGCATGTCGGCATCGGTGCTTGAAGCAAAACTTGCGCAAACCATGGCTACCGGACAGCAGCTGCCCAAGGTAGTCATTCCAGTACATTTCGGCGGCCAATCCTGCGACATGGAAGCAATCCATGATCTTTCCCTTCGTTTTGGATTTCACGTAATCGAAGATGCTTCACATGCAACCGGCGCAACCTATAAAGGCAAGCCGGTCGGCAGTTGTCAGTACAGCGACATTACCGTCTTTAGCTTCCACCCGGTAAAGATTATTACCACCGGTGAAGGGGGCATGGCCGTCACGAATGACCCCGCCCTCGCACAGCGCATGTCAATGCTGCGCAGTCATGGCGTCACGCGTGACCCGGAGATGCTAGAGCGATCCAATGCGCCAGCCTGGCACTACGAGCAGCAAATGCTGGGCATGAATTATCGGATGACTGATCTGCAAGCGGCCCTTGGCATCAGCCAAATGGGCCGGCTTGGAGAGTTTATTCGGCTTCGATGCGACATCGCTCACCGATACGATGAAGCGCTCAAAAACGAGGGACTGCGCCAGCAACTGGTACCAGCCTATACAAGCTCGGCAAGACATCTATACATCGTCCATGTTGAGAGCTCGCAGCGGGATACGATATTTACGCAGCTTCGTCATGCCGGTATCGGCGTAAATGTGCATTACGCATCCGTTCACCTGCAGCCATATTATCGACAGCTTGGTTTTGCAGAAGGGCTTTGCCCGAATGCAGAGGCGCATGGAAGTGAAACACTCAGCTTACCGATTTACCCTGATCTGGAAAAATCAGAGCAGGATCACGTGATTACTACCCTCATTGAGCTACTGAAAAAACCGCTAGGAATTGCCGCATGAAATCCCACTTTATTGCCGAGGTCTCGAGCAATCACCACAGCGACTTGGGCCGCTGCAAGCAGTTCATCGATTGCGCTGCTGATATTGGCTGTGACTCAGTAAAATTTCAGCTTTTCAAAATTGAAGAGCTATTTAGTAGTGAGGCACGTACATTCAATCCTGAATTGAACCAGCGAAAATCCTGGGAACTTCCGATTAGCTTTCTTCCCGAATTATCCAAGCATACTCATACGCGCGGCCTGAAGTTCTCCTGTACGCCGTTTTATCTTGAAGCTATTGAAGAGCTCGAGCCATATGTTGATTTCTACAAGGTTGCCTCATATGAGCTCATGTGGGATGACCTACTAATCCGCTGTGCACTAACCAGCAAACCAACCGTGCTTTCTACGGGCATGGCAACACTTGACGAGATTAACCATGCAGTAGATGTACTGGTGACAGCGGGCTGCAAAGACCTAACGCTACTGCACTGCATATCTGGATACCCTTCGCCAGTTACTGAATGTAATTTATCGGCGATTGAAACGATTCGAAAATCCACCGGTTTTCAGGTGGGTTGGTCGGACCATAGTGTCAACGCAAATGTAATACACCGTGCCATACATCGTTGGGGCGCAACGATGGTTGAATTCCACCTGGATCTTGATGGTTCTGGTGATGAATTTAAAACTGGCCACTGCTGGCTTCCTGAGCCGATGCAGGTACTCATCTCGGAGATTGATAATCCTTTGTTAAGTGATGGGTGGTCGATTGCTGATGGAAGCGGACAGAAACTACCCTCCCCCTCAGAATTAGCAGATCGCGCATGGCGCGCAGATCCTTCGGATGGATTGAGACCGTTGAAAGAAACTCGTCAACAGCTTTTAGCAAAGCTGGCAGCATGAATACCGTTGCGATCATTCAAGCTCGAATGGGCTCAAGCCGTTTACCCGGCAAAGTGCTACGTGATGTCTGCGGTAAGCCCATGCTTGCACATATCGTTGAACGCGTCTCTTCTTCACGTGGCATAAACAGAGTCGTCGTTGCAACTTCCGACAAGTCAGCTGATCGGGCGATTCAGGCATGTTGCGCTGAAAAACAATTCGACTGCTTCAGAGGTGACGAGCAAGACGTTCTCGATCGTTTTTATCAAGCTGCGAAGTACTTCAATGCCGAGCGCGTGGTTCGGATAACAGCCGATTGTCCGCTCGCAGACCCAATGATAATAGGGAATTTAATTAATTACTTCGCTAACGGTGAATACGACCATGTAGGCGTGGCAACGGGGGCGGGAGCCTTGTTTCTTGACGGAGGTCGCTACCCTGATGGGTACGATGCCGAGTGCATGAGCACGACGGCGCTAGATCGAGCCTGGAGAGAGGCTACCGAACAAACTGACCGAGAGCACGTTACTCCATACTTATGGCGTCAACCAGAAAAATTCAATTTAGCCATGCTGAAATCAGAGATTGACTACTCTTCGTTGCGCCTCACGGTCGACACTGAAGAGGACTTTCAGCTTGTTAAAAAAATTTATCAGGACTTATACCGTCCAGACCGGCACTTCCTTTTAGATGATGTAGTTCGCTGGCTTGGATCTCATTCAGATAAATTGAATATAAATCAACAGCACATCGGTCATGAAGGCTATGAGGTGCTGTGGCAGCCAACAGCCGCCTAGACAAAAGGAAAAACGATGAACGGCCCAAACCTCTACCTTCACGGTA
>Ga0194116_10008262_pt1 | contig 10585 bp, 11 predicted proteins | sample TA2MahsurfametaG_4_FD_148617 | JGI IMG/M metagenome (GOLD analysis project Ga0194116, IMG submission 148617) | Freshwater microbial communities from Lake Tanganyika, Tanzania - TA2015008 Mahale S9 surface | ecosystem: Environmental > Aquatic > Freshwater > Lake | place: Tanzania: Lake... | reverse complement strand
AGGAATTATATTTAAAGCAATCTAAATAAAAGGTTTAATAATAAATTTTCTTTTTATAATTAATAAATCCTATTTTAAATCTATCAAAATAAATGTGATTTCTTGCTAGCTTTAAATAATTTAAATTATCATTATTATTATTAAAATGCTATGATAATTATCTGCATCAAAGTTGAAGTCATAAAAGAATATTTGTTCTACAGAATTCAGAATTTTATTGAATAAATTTTCTTTTTGGTTGTTGTAAATATCAAAACGCTTATTAATATAAAGTAAATATATAAACTCTATTTTTTTAATAAATAAAAATAGAATAATAATTCCTATGAAAAATTATGACGAAGATTGTGAAAATAATGTTTCTGGTAATGTAAGCTCAATAGACCAAGATTATAGTTTATCAAGCGATTGTAATAGTTACGATTCTTATGAGACAATTGGTGATGAGGTCAATGATCTATTAGTTAGTCCAAAAACAGATATGAAATGGAATGAAATGAAGAAATTCGAAAGTATTGAACCTATAAATGAATTCACTTTTGATAATAATTCAGATTTGATAGAATTAGATTCAAAAATAAAAAATCCAACAAATTGTATTGATATTTTCAATTATATGCTTCCAGATGGCTTTTTCTCTGATTTAGTTAGTAAGTCTAACGAATACGCTCAAGAAGAAATATTAAAACATTCTAAAATAAAACCTTTTTCTATTACTAATAGATTCAAGTCTTTTACTGAAGAGGACATAAAAAAATACCTAGGATTGAAGTTATGGATGGGGATGCATTCCAACTCCTATTACCAAGGTAAGGATATTTAGTAAATTTTTAGATAACTGGAAAAAGAACGATGATATATTCATTACTAGGTTTGGAAATTACATGTCAAGAAATAAATATGTTCTTGTTGATAAATTTTTTCATGTTTGCAGTAATCGTATTCTTGGAATTAGTAATGATAACGACGATCCTATTAGAAAAATAAGACCATTTATTGATAAATGTAACTTCAAATTTAGTTTCTGCTACCCTAACCCTTCAGAATTCATAACTGTGGATGAAACAATGGTGAAATTCCAAGGAAGAGTAAGATTTTTACAATATATTCAGAATAAACCGGTGAGATATGGTATAAAATTATTTTTGGTATGTGATAGTTTCAATGGATATTGTCTCAATAGTATAGTTTACACAGGTAAAAACACAACTACAAAATTAGACTCTTTTTCTGCTACTGATACTGTTGTAATTAGATTGATTGAAAAATACCTCAATTTAGGTAAAACTTTATTTGTGGACAATTATTTTACAAGTAAAAATCTTATAAAATATCTTATAAAAAAAAAAACTTATCTGGTAGGAACCATGAAAAAAAATAGAATTGAAAAAATAACCCAAATAAAAACACCTGAGAAAAATAATTTTTCTAATTATTATAATACAGATGATAATTACATAATTACTGTTTATAATGATAAAAAAGTGGTTTATTTAGCAAACTCAAAGGAAGTAGTAACTAAAATAGAAAAAGTAAATAAATTTGGAGAAAAGAAGACTGTACCTTCAATAATTATGCTTTACAATAGGTTCTCAAGGGGAGTAGATATATCAAACAGAAGTACAACTATTTACAGATATCCTCATCGACATCTAAAGTGGTGGAAGCCGCTATTCTTTCATTATATTCAAATAATCATCAACAATTCTTTTATATTGTCCAAAGAGAAAGGTTTTGTAAAGTGTCACAAAGATTATTATATGACTATAATAAGATTTCTTATTGGAGATGGTAAGAAGAAAATAAATAAAACTAAAATGATTCATCAGATGGAATATATCAATATAGAAAAAAAATCATATGGAGAAAGACTACAATGTGAAATATGTAAAAAAAGAACTATCTTTTGCTGTAGAGCTTGTAATCTCAAATTTATTACTCCGCTTTGCTTTGTTGACTGCTTTAATTCTTATCACAATATATGAATGTATTTATTATAAAAACTTATTCATTAATATTTAAAGTCTCTATAAAATTTGGGTAAAGTCTCTATTAAAATTAGGGTTTTGTAAAATTTAAAGTTAAAATATTTATTATTCTGAAAGCTTATTTAAATAGAAAAATAGTAATATTTAGAAATATTCAATTTTTTAACCTTTTGAAACCTTATCTGCCACTTTACTGAAGAAATAAAGACGTCATAAATGATGTATAATGCATTTTATGATTTTAAGTGATAAATTTTATTCAGTTTAATAAATTTAAGATTTTAAAATTATAATTGAAAGCATAATTATTAAAAAATAAACTTTAAAATAATTTATATCAAAAATGTCTGATCAGAATATTATTTATGCAGAAACTTTGAAAAATCTTAAAATCACTTATACAGCTAAAAGCAATGAGGAAAGATTAAAAGCTGAAAAAAACCTAATTCAAATGGAAAAAGATCTATTCAAAAATTTTAATATAATATTAAGAAATTTAAGTCTTGATCAAAATATAGATGGTAAAAGATAATATATTTTTGCTTTATATGAATCAATTTATTGAACGAGAACAACTATAAATCAAATTTCTTAAATTAGACATTAAAAAAATTTTATTTTATCAAATGTTTTTTAAATTCAGATAATACAAAGCTCTCCACTTTGGTATATTTCAAAAAAATTTTGAAAACTAAAGTAAATGAAAACGAAATTTCTCTCGAAGAATCAGTTTTCGTAATTAATTCGCTAATTGATATAATATTCGATAGTAAATTCAATGACATATGCCTAAATAACATAACCATACTTTTGCAAGTGTTTTTGAATTATCCTTTAGTTTATGGTCGTAGGCTTAAAAATTAATGATTTTATAAAAAAAAATGAAAAAAACTATTATTATTGATACTTCTATAAAATTAATCTATTTAATTTTAAAAAATTATTTAAAATATAGCAAAATTACTACCTGATATAATAACCAAAATAAATTCCTATACTGAATCACAAAATGATATTTTAAAATTTAAACCACTTCTTGGTTTATATGATAAAATAATGCAGAGTAACGCGATAAATGAAAAAAATTACAAAATTGTTTTGGAAAAAATGTTTGGAAATCTAGAATATATTTTAAAATTTGTTTTAGAAGGAATAAATCAAATAGACGCATCTGTGAATTTTGATCATTTTTTATTATGGTAACTTAAATCTTCCTTAATTTAATTAGCAAATTTTGATTTAATGCTTTATTTAACTTCTTTCAGTGTAAATATATTGAGAATTATTTGTGATTTCTTGTACTCCTCTGTTTTGAAAATGAAGAAAAAGCTTAAAATTGATTTATCAATTTTGGACATTTTCAACAAAAAATATCTACCTTATATAATAAAAATTATCATTAATGAACAATATTCAAGCTTAAATGTTGGAAAAATCTGTTGGACTACTAATAAGGAACTAGATATTAGCATTAATGCTATGAAAGCTAATGCAATAAATTTTGTTCATTTGAGTTTGTCTTGTATCAAAAAAGGAGAGAAAATATCTCAAGATTTTGCAAATGAATTAAACATTTTAATTAATTACGGAATTCAACTTTTTGAATTTACCATTTCTAATAAATTTGAGTATTTGAAATTAATGAGTAGTAGCTCAAAAGAATTTCCTGATAATAACTATGAAAAATTCCTTTACAATTATTTAACCTTCTTTTCAAGAATTTTATATATGGAACCATTCATAACAGCATTCTCTCCTTTTATTTTTAAGTAATCATTTATATTAAATTTTATTTATAATAATGTTTAATTATCAATCATTAACTATATTAAAATTATTTGCATTTTTCCTTAAAAATTATATTTTATTTTAAAAGGAATAAATAAACTAATTTTTATAGATTTTCAACTTCAATTATTTTACCTTTACTGGAAGTCAATGTTAATGAGATTGAAATGATGAAAACAGACGGGCAATCATATGCAAATTTTATTGATAACATTATAGATGATCATAAAACAAAGAATTTAAAAAGCATATGTAGTTTTCTTCTTCAAAACTCCTGTAAATATATTAATGGATTCACCGGTTTTATAATTAATTATCTTTGCGAGTTGATAGAATTTAATTTAAATCAGCTGAATTCCTTCGAGAAATTTACATATTTAAAAAATGAAGATATAATATTTAAATTAAACATTTCAAATGAATCTCAAATAGACATAGCATTTTTTGTTTTCAGCATACTCACTCATAAAATTATAAAAAATCAAAATTACATGTATTAATTTTTAAAACTTTTATTTTAATACAAGTTTAAATTGTTTAAATATTCAATAAATTCTATAGCAACCAACTGAAAAATATTTTTGAAATCCATTTCGATAAAATTTACAATATAACCTCAGATATAATTAAAAACAGACTTTGTTTATTTTATGGAAATTATATGGATGAAATCTTTGATAAAAATTCTCAGCAATTTATTCTTTGCTTTGAATTTTTATTAAAATCGCTATTAGATTACGAGAAATTTCAAGGCACTTCTTATATTGTAAATTTAAATCATAATAATTTTTTAACAAAAATATTTTTATTCAATCAAGATAGGATTTATTTTATAACTATTTATATTTAAAGAAAATTATAATTATAGGCAGCTGAATCTTTATATGCTTTATTATCTAATGAAAAAATTCATGAAGATATTAAGATTGTTCTTTCAAATTTCCTTCCTAATTTAATTTTCCACATAGAAAAAATAAATATACATATATTCTTTGATTTCCTATTAGAACTCACTTTCAAAGTTGATCTAAGCTTGTATGTTGTGCAAATAATGAAGTTTTTATGCAAAAAAGTTGAAACTGTAAAATTAGAATTTAAAATTAAAATTATTGTTATTTTTAAATTTTAAAAATATTTTTTTTAGATTTATAAAATAAATTAGGCAATTGATAGAAAAATTCGTCTTGTTTTCCATAAAAATAATGATGATGATAGCCATATTATTTTAATAAACAAATGCTTTAATGTGATTCGACATATTTGTGACAATCAAAACTATGTGCTTTCAAATTACAAAGAATTTTGCGAAACAATATCAACCTTATTCAAATATATGAATCATATTAGAAAAATTGAATTTGATGAAGACTTGATCTTGGTTATGACAAGCTTAATAACATTAGGAAAAAAAGTTCCACAAGAGGCTATTAATTTTTTCCAATATACTCCTAAATACTTCAAGAAAAATAAAGGGTTAATGCTAGATTTATTCGAATTACTCAATGCTTATATTATCTACGGCTCTGAAATGTTTGACTCTGATTTTGAATATATTAAAATTCTTTGTGATATAATAAAAAAATCAATCACAGAATATTCAGACTATGATAAATCATCTTACTTAGGATACAACTTACTTAGTATACTTTTACAAGTAAAATCTTTTTTTTCATTTTTCGAAAAATTTTTTGAATTTAGTTATTTTTTCTTTATATTAGACATACACAAAACTGGGTCCTGATACTATCAGCCAGATTATAATAGACAGTGTGAACTCCATAAACAATTTAATAAAATCAATTACTACATCAAAAAATAAAGATGAAAAAACAAATAAAATATATGACTTTGTTGCAGTTCTATCTGTTATTTATTCCAGCTTTATCAAATATCCTACTCTTTCTTACAGTGTGATATTTGAAAATAACTTTTTGATGTTAATTGTGGAAGCGACCAATATCTTTAAAAGTTTGAAAATTCTGTCTAATTATTTAACAAAAGTAAAAATAATTATTTTTATTGGCAAAAACCATTAAAGGAATTAAAATTTAAAAAAGGAATTAAAATTTAAATTTTCTAACTTTAGGTTTTTAAATAAAATTTTCAATTAAAAAAAAATTTTTTATAATTTATAATTTATCAATTTTTCACTTTAATTTAATTAGATAATTATTATTGGAATATGTGCTGTTTTAGAAAATGAAAATATCTCCTTACCTTCAAAAGAAGTTTATTATAACTTTTTAAATTTCTTATTAATCCTGCTAAACAATCAAAGATTAAATGAATCCAAAAAATTAAAAAGTGTTCACCAAGAAGAATTAAATTCCGGATTCGATGAAGAAGAATCAGAAGAAGATGAGATAGAAGAAGAAGAATTTTATGATGAAGATGAATTATTAAAAAAATGTGTTAATAAAATTCTTAAGGATAAAAAATTCTTAACAACAAATAATTTGCCAAATCAAATGGATTCAGAAGTAATAACACAATATACAGAATTTATTTTTTATTCTTGAAAAATTCAATTTTTAAAAATTTTATATAATTTAAAAGGCTGATTTTCATGAGTATAACTCAAGGATCAACAGCCCTCTTAAGCAGTATGATGAATATGAAATATTCAAAACAACCGTCAATAAATTCAAGCAAATACAAACAGATACTTTCAATTTATGGCAATTTAGCTTAGGAGATAAGGAAAAAGAAGTATTGAATGATATGTTTTCTACTGTAAGAGTTGAAATTAATGAAAAAAATATTCAGACAGTTCCTAGAAAAATTATCAAGGTTAAAAGAAATCTCGAAAATAATGATTTAGATAATTAAATTATTATTATTAAATATAAATTAAAACAGTCCTTATGTGAAGATTGATCTATATATTATTAAAATGGATAATTAAATAATTAATTTTTCTCTAAGGTTTAATTTTCTCAAGGATCATGAATCTCAGAAACACTTATTAATCTTATTCTAAATATATGATTTTCCTGTTGAATTAATTCTTGTATAATATCATAACCCATTCCATTCAACCAAATTTCTACTTATGAGAAGCTATAATAGTAAAAAATCATGTTTTATCAAATATTTATTCATATAAATTATAATATTGTCTATATTTTGATAAAAAATATTTTATTGATGCCACGAATATTTTCTAAAGAATTTCTTCAATATATTTAAATTAAGAATCACTTAATCTATAATTAAATAAATATTATTATTAAAATAATTTTGTATTGAAATTGATTATATAATTTCAATTTACTTTACAAATATGTTGGATCATCTCATAAATTCAAACAATTTAAAATCTAAAAAGAACAAAAATATTTCACCTAAACCTAGAAGGGAAAATATAAGTAGTTTTGGTCCCTCTTTGGGTAAAATAAAGCAACTAGAAGTTTCTAAAAAAGTAAGAAAAATGATTCATTATGATTGTAATGAAAATGCGAATTTAGAAGGATTGGATGATGACATACCCGACGAAGATGAAGTTTATATTAAAGAAAATTTATTAGTAAATTTAAAAGAAAGACAACAAAGAGAAAGAGATAATCACATTACTGAGTAATACATTTACTTTTTAATTAAAATTATTTTGTTGCTTTTTGAATAATAAATGAATTGATAATTGTGAATATATAATACAAGTAAATTTATTGTTCATGTTATGACTCTTGAAAATGATATAATTAAATTTTATATTGCAAAAAGATTTTTTATTTTTAAATATTTAAATTTCATTTTTTTATATAATAGATCATTCATAAAATAAATATAGATCGAACAATGAGGATTTATCCATAGTAAATATTAATGTATCAATCTTATTTTCAGAAGAAACATTATCAAATTCAAAAAATAATTCCTTGACTTTTAACTATTCACCAGATAGCACAAGCAGAATGAACAATACCAAAAGTATATTTAATAGCGCCAAAAACACTTTAAAAAGTTATCTAAATAAATCTAATTCTAATAATAATCTCTTGACAGATAATACATTCACAAATAATAGCATCTATAATACTTTAAATTCTAATTATTCTAGAGACAAAAAAGAAAGTCCTGGCAATCCTTATTTGATGGAAAAAATTACAAGTTTACTAAATAAAAACAAACCCCATAATAATTATAATTTCAACAGTTTAACTAATAATCAACCTAGCAGTGCTAAACATATTAGCAACAGAGATTTTATAAAAAACCAATATAATAATGTAAATATACAAAATTTTAATTTTACTAACAATGTTACTCAGAAAAATTTAAATACAATCGATATTATCGATTCTCCAGAAAAAATTATTAGCGGAAAAATAGGGAAAAATTTATTAGATATTGTCCATGAGAAGTTTAGCAAATCTAATAACAATCATGGAAATTCAGAGAAGAAAGAGAATTGTAAAAATAATGACATTTTTAATGATTCTATTGATACAGATAATAAAATCAAGATTAATAAAATACATGAAGAATCGAAGAGCATTTATGAAGAAAATTTAATAAAATTAGACAACTCAAAGGAACCTAATAAGAAAATTAATACAGGAAATTATTTTAGTCCTCCTTCATCAAAGAAAAGATTAGTTGAAAAATTTTATAATCTCACTGAAAATAAAATAAATAATAAAAATCATTTATATCATAATTTGTTAGAAAAAAAAAGTAAAAATGAAATTGTAATAAGAGACTCATTAAGAATTTCAATGAATTCAAATAATCAAAAAGATTTGATTGTAAATTTTAAAAATACAAAAGGGCATAAATTTGATTTCAGCAGATACAATTATAAAAGCCAAGATTTAACAGCTTTATTAACTAATAGGAATATACAAGAAGGGAAATTTCATAGGAATACAATTATTTCAAATGATTCAAAAGAGACTAATTCAAAATCTCATTCAAGAGATAAGTCTGAAAATTTCATTGTCAAAAATAACAAAAATAATATAAATAATTTTAATTTCCTCAATAATAACAACATATCTAACGAAAATAATAAAAATGATCAAATACAGCTTTTAGATAAAAAATCTCACATTAACACTATATTTGATGATAAAAAATCTGGCTTCAACATAAATAAAAATTTTGATCATTTAAATACCATGGAAATTATAAATAATAATATCCTTACAAATAGTCCAATAAAAATCGACAATAATTACAAAAAAACAAAAAAAGATAATCAGATATATAAAAATAATATAAACATTGATAAATCTCAATCGAAAATTAACATTATTAGAGACTTTCAAACAACAGATATTATTGGCAATGAAAAAAGCAAAATAGAGAATCTCAATCATAACAATCTTGAGAAATTTGGTAAAAAAAATCATGAAGATGAAAAAAAAATGAAAGAAAAAAATGCTTTAATAATTCGAGATGTTAAATCTTTACATATTATTACCCAAAAAGCCTTAACAACTAAAAACAATATAATTTCACTTGGAGACACAATCGAAGAAGAACGAAAAAAGACTGTTTTTAACATGGATAGCTCCGATAAGGCCCTTTTTATAGATGATAATTCAGATATGCCTGTTGGAGTTGCAAAAAGTCAAGATCCATTTAGTAACGAAAAAAATAAATCCAATAATATGATTGCAAATTTTGAAAATGTTGTGTGCAAAACTGATTCCAATTTTAAATCTCCACAATCAAATTCTTTTACCTATACAAATGCTCTTAATAATAATTATAATATTTCTGAAAAAGAAAGAAAACAAATAATTAATATTATTAATATTAACAATAATTATAATATTGGGAATTTAAACTTCACTTCTGCTGATAACATCTACTCCATTACAAATCCGAATTCCAATTTTAAAGAAAATAATAGCAAAAGCAAATACAATGCTTTTTTAATGTCTAAGGAAAACTCCAAAACTAAAAAAATAAGTAACTCAAATTCTAATTACAATAAAACTAAAAATAGGATTGATCCTAAGAAATTAAATAAAAATGTAAGTATTATAACAAATACCAGCAATCCAAGTTTGTCAACGAAAAATAATATAAATCTTAATAACAAGATATCTGTTGAAAAGTCTTTAAATTCATTGAAAAGTAGCAGCAATATTTCTAGTTTAAATAATCAAAATACTGCTAATCTTTTTAATAAGCAGCAATTATCAAATATGTATTGCGATAATTCTAATTTTATAAACAATATTTATTTAAATAGTAATTTAAATACTCCAACTATGAATTCTAAAAATAATATGGGTAATAATAAATATAATCAATTAAATAAAGAGAATAATCTCCAAATGAATTCAATAGTTGAGTTTATGAATAATTCTAAAGAAAAAAATATTCCTCAAAGTAATAAAAATGCAAATAATTATTGTTTTTTGGAAAACACTTCTATTGACAGTAATAAGCTTCTTTCAAAAAGTGAAAAAATTAAAGAAATTTTGAAAAGTTGTAAAAAGGATGAAAATAATAATAGGTTTATAAAGATATCTCCTTTAAATAAAAATAAATAATAAGTTAAATGAATAAAATTAATAAATTTTTAATTTTAAGGTTTTAATTTATTTAGCTAAATAATCTACTTCATTATAAAAAGTTAAAAATGTAAATTATTTTTCTTAGAGTTAAAAAAATTATTAATTTCGGGATAATCTATTATTCAACGTAAAATCATTAATTATAATTGTTTTAACAAAATATAATTTTATTTGGAAAACATTTTGAGTTTTTTGTATTGTTAAATTCTAATTTCAATTTATAATATATATGAGATAATTATCTAATTAATTATAAAAAATTTACTAAATATTTTT
>Ga0194116_10008259_pt1 | contig 10586 bp, 8 predicted proteins | sample TA2MahsurfametaG_4_FD_148617 | JGI IMG/M metagenome (GOLD analysis project Ga0194116, IMG submission 148617) | Freshwater microbial communities from Lake Tanganyika, Tanzania - TA2015008 Mahale S9 surface | ecosystem: Environmental > Aquatic > Freshwater > Lake | place: Tanzania: Lake Tanganyika... | reverse complement strand
AAAAATGTAAAAAAATCTAATTTCTTGTTCAGATGAAATTTCAGAATTAATTTTAATTTTATTTGATTTAATTTTTCCAATCAAAGTATCATTTATATTTAATAATTTTTATAAATTAAAAAATGAATGAAAATTTCCAATTTAATAAAAATGAAAATAAAGAAATTTTCCACAAAAAAATTTCAATTCCAGATGCAATATCAAATATTAAATTTGATGACTCTCTCAGCGAAATTAAAGATAACAAAGATAATAATTCAGGAAACATATTGAATGTTTCTTATTTATCAATAATAAATAAAAAAGAAAAAGATAATAATTTTTCCGGAACAACAAAAAACGATGAATATAAATCTACTGATAATGTTTCTACTAAATCCAAAAAGAAAAAACTTATAAAAGTTTTAAATGTTAAAAAAACTAAGGAAGAGATAGATAAAACCTCCAAAGATATCAATTTAAAAAGCACCAAAGAAATTTCGAATGAAAATGATAAAGTAAAAAATTCCAATTACTTTTCAAATGAAGTGATAAATAAAGATTTTGAAGATATTAAATTAAAAGATTCTTTAGAATATTTCGAAAGTGACATCAATTGCATTAAAAATTACAACGAATCATTTTTACAGTCAGAGCATAAGCTGAGAAATTTGTTTATTAAATTTGATAAATCAAGAACCAAGTCATTTATAATTCCTCACATGAGAAAAAGCTCCAATTTTACTGTAAATTTAAACTTTAAGAAAGAACTTTTAAACGAAAAGGTATTAATTATTTTAATTTAATAAAAATAAATGATATTTAGTATTTAATTTTAAATTTTCAAAGTTTGCAAATTTTATTTTATTAAACTTAATTTTAAATTAAAAGTATTCAGATCCGAATATTTATAGCTCGAATTTAAACAACAAGGGAATAAATGATTCAGAACCAAATAATTTTAATAATTTAAATTCTAAGCTTGATGACGAAGAAAATAATAATATAAAAGATGCAAGCGAAAATGTCACTAACTTTGAATTATCCAAGCAGATTTTTGAGGCAATTAATAAATTATTTTAATTTTAACAAAAAATATAAAATAATTTTATTTTTGAAAATCAAGAAATATTTTAAATTACATTAATTAGAATATAAACAAAAATAAAGATATTTCTGAAATTCTTTTACCAGCTAGATACATTTCGCTTCCTTATATGAAAATTAATAAAAATTTAAAAATAAAGGGGAGCCCAGGAACATTACTTGAGATAAAGAATGGATTTATTTTATTAGAAGAAAGCAGTTCTCTTTGTATTTCAGAATGCTCCTTGGTATTTAACTATGAACAATCTAATTTTATACAAAAACTAAATTCAGAAAATGATAAATACTCAAAAATTTTACAAAATTCAGAACTAATAAATAATAAAAACATTTATAATATAAATTGCATAAAAATTATGGAAAATTCAAAATTGGAAATCAATGATTGCGATTTTAGATCTATAATTCATGAAAACGAAGAAATCCTAGAAAACGAAAATAAAACAATTAAAGAAACCTTAATCAATTGTGTTTCTTCAGATGAACAAGAGACAAAAAAAACTCACAATGATTTAAATTTAAACTCTTCAATTTTTTCTAATTTTGATAAAATTTTAGAATCCAACTTTTTGAAAAACATATGTATTGATAATTGTCATTTTTCAGAAGTGGTAAATACTGTATTTTTAGTAAAAAATTTTCTTACTTTTAATCTTGAAAATTCTGTAATTACAAACACAAAAACTGGAATTGAAATTAATGAATGTGATTTAATAAAATCGCATTATAAACAAAGAATTTTAGTTAAAATTAAAAATTGTCAAATTTTCTTAAACCATCATAATGCTATTGTTTTCAAAAACACTAATGCAAATTCTTGCAATACCAAAAAACATTTAAGTAATAAAAACAACTCCACTAACGATGTTGTTGAAATCCTGAATAATAAAATAACGCAAAATAGAGGCTTTGGGATTTCAATAGAAAACTTGATGTATAAAAGCTATGAAATCGTAGATAACAAAATTGAAGAAAATCTTTTAGGAAATATATTTATAAATAACATAACGAAATTTGATCATTCTTCTATTTCTTCTTTATCATCTAATGACACAGAAGCTCTTTTATCTCACAGGAATAATAAACCTGGCGAAGATGTAAATACTATTCTGAATTCAAATTTCCCAGTTAGCATAAATTATTCAGAATATGATCTGATCTTCCTCAAAAATGAAATTAGGAATTGCTATTCGAGTTTTGGAATAAAAATATTGAATTCCACTAATATAAAAATATTATTCGAACATAATATATTAGAAAAAAATTTAATCGGAATGCAGTTATTAAATAATAATTCCATCCATACTTTCATAAAAAGTTCTAAAATTTCTTCAAATTTGGAATCAGGAGTTATTATAGTAAACAATAAAATCAAGTCTAGATTTACTTTTTTTGAATGCAACATAAATTTTAATAAAAATTTTGGAATAAATGCGAATAACAATTATTATCTTAATAATGGTAATGCAAATTCTTTTTCTTCAAAAGGTAAAGATTTTAATGATATATGCAACAATGAAATCGCAATTTTCAAAGGAGAGATAAATGATAATAATATTGGAATTTTATTTGAAAGTTTTTTGTGTAAAGTTGATTCCACGAAATTTTTAAATAACAAACTTTTTTCAATAAATATTAAAGAGGAAAAATTCAAAGAAAATTTAAAATTTTTTAATTATGAGAAAAATTTTAATGCTTTGGTTAATACACCTATTGGAGGAAATTGGGGTATATTAAATAATGATAAGTGTATTTGTCAATCTGGGAAATGTGTCATATTTTAATAAATTTCTATTAATCTGTAAATTTTAAGTAAGTTATTTACTATTTAAATTCTTATAAATTGCTAATAATAAGAATAAAATAAAGATTTGCATATTTAATATAGTGAAATTACTATTATGGTAGATAATTAAAAATCACTCTTTATTAAGTTCTTTATTTATTTAAAACAAATTATTTAAGGATAAATGTTTATATCTTATATCCATCTCTAATAGTCTATATTAAAAGTAACCATTTAATATATTAAATACCAACATAATATATTTTAGACTTTTTTAGAAAAATTCCAAAAATGCTGATACTATCTTTTTAATTTATTATAATTTATCGAAGTAAGATTGAATTATTAGTATTGTAAAAGCTAATATGTACATTTATAAACATTATTTGTTATTTGCATCAAAAATGTTGAAGATGCAGATTTATATATTTAGAATAACTTTCCAGAGTAAAATAAATTTTACAATTGAGACAACAATTTACATAATAAATTTTTAAGCTTTTTATCAAAAAAATCAAAATTTGTTTATCGTTATTATTGTTTTTTATAGGTTTAATTATAAGATTGATCATTTTCATAAAATGAATTAGAAGCAGAGTCAGAATAAGGATCCGAATCACAATCAGAATCGAAGTCAGATAAATTCTACAAAAATTCGATAAAATCAATAGAAAATCATTAATATAAAAAATGAAAACTTAGAAATGAAATACTTTATAATCTAAATCTATATTTGTTTATATCTTTAACTGATTTTTTAAATTTTCAATTTTAGAATCAGCTATCTGTAGAATTTCTTTTAGCTTGATTTGCTTATTTTGATCATCATTGAAGTTCTTTTTTACTTTTTCCAACTGACCCTCAAGTTCATTAATTACATCATAGCTTTGATTTATTTCATCTTTAATAATTTTTAGTTTATTTAAAGCCCCTATCACAGCAGATTTCTGAGGAGAAATTTTTTTCGCTAAAGCATACTGAGAATTTAACTTATTTGATTGAGAAATTATTGAATTGTTTTTACTTGGCTTGACTATATGCATATTGCTTTGAGATTGATACTTTTCATACACTTGGGTCATATCCAATTTTGGAAAATCCGGTTTTATTTTTAATGTTGCTGACTTTTCCATTATCACTTTGTCAGGAAATTTAATGTTTTGTATATCTTCAAATTTTTCTAACTCATGCAAGTTAATATTCGAATCTATATCTTCATCAAAATCTTTGCTTATGTTCAAGCAGTTATTTTGTTTAAAATTTGAACTACTATATATGTTTGAAGCATCTTCTCCTTTATTGTTAACTGAGTTTATTTCAGATAAATTCAAATTTCCGGTGATGTTGGGATCAAGCTTTAATTTCCCTAAATTTTTGCCTATTATTTACAAAGATATTTAACTTGAAATATAGAGCTTAAATTTGAAATTATTATTATAAAAATTTATCAATTAAAGAGTTTTATAATAAAGCATTTTCAATATTACTTCCTAATGGTAAATTAAAATTTAAATTCGAAGAATTGAATTTAAAATCTTTTTTAGAATTATCTAAAGTTGAAAGACCTGTTTTATTTCTATTAAGAGTTTCTAAATCCTTTTTAAGCAGCTAATAATTCACGTTTTAAATCAAATCTTTTTATATCAAAAATTACAAAATAATTTTGTATATATTATTTTTTCTGCAGAAAATTTGCAATTTTTATAAATAAAGAAACTTAATTCAAATATTAAAATTAATAATTGAATCCAACAAAAAACTACTTAATGAATTTTTAAGCAAAAGCATATTATTACTAATGAAAAAAGATGAAAATTAGTTTTTTACATTCATCTCAGAATCCAATTTTTCTTTTGATTTCTGTTCCTTATTATAAATAAAAGAGAATTTTTTTATTATCTCTCTTGTATAAGTAATTTCATTAACAATATCTAAATTGGTTTTTTTGGATTCGCAAGATAAATTTCTTTTCTGAATTCCAATGCTGAAGAAATAAATTTTTCAATTTCTCTTTTTAAATTTTCAATAATTTGATCTTTATCTTTTATATTAAAAATTATGAAATTTATTTCATTATTAGAGCTTAAAATTTTTTCTTTTTCCCAATTCATTTTTGAAACTAATTCAAGAGTCAAACTATTTAATTGTTTTTCTTTAAATGATTTTATTTTAAAGGTCTCCCTTATTTTTTCAAATAAAATTCTGTTTTCAGTGATTATATCATTTAATATTGATAAATGTAAATCATTAGTTCCATTTTTTGAGATGCTTATTATAGATATTAAATTTTCTTTGCAATTGTTTGAATTTATTCTTGAATCCGATATTTTTCCAATGACTTTCTTCTTCTGATATTGCAAAGTAGAGATTTGACCATTTATTCTAAATTAATTAGATTAATGAAAAATTTTTGTTGTGAAAATATCTTATGGTATGAATAAAAAGAATCAAGAACTCGCTTTACTCTTTAATAGGTATATCATTTTTTTCTGTATTTGAATTGCCTGCCGACATTCAAAAAAATATTTAAAAATTATTGATTTAATTTGTTAATTTATTTTGCTTTCGGTATTGAAACTTAAAAAAAATTTTTGTCTTAGTGGGCTTAATTAAAATAAATATTTTATTTAATTTTCCTTTAGAGACTCTAAATATTTATATATTTAACCAATAATCATATTTAATTTTATAATAAAGAAAAGGTCGTAATAATAAAATAAATTTAAAAACAAAAATGTTTTTAAATTAATGGCTTAAATCCTGAATACAAATAAATAAAATTTCAAATGGAATGTTAAAAAGAAGTTTCAATTAATCGTAAAAATCTACTTATTGCATTATAAAATTGATAAAGTTTTCATATTTTTATTAAATATTTCTTGATTTGTTCTTTGTATCCTTAAAATCAAACTTTGGAATAAAAAATTTATTAATTTAAAAGTTTTCATTTTAATCAAATAATGTTCATAAGAATTTATTTAAAGAATAAAAAAACCGAAATTATTTTTAGATTAAGGATATTTTATAATTTAAATTTTACCTCTTAAACTTTATTTTTAAAGCATTTACAGCTTATTGGTATTTTTTGTCTTCATTTAAATAAAATACAAAATAATTTATATTGACTTATATTTCTAAAAAATTAAATGTTTATCTAATATTAATTTAAAGATTGTAATTCTCATTAATTATAGATAATTATACTTATTTTTAACAAGGAGTAAATAAAAGCAGATTATGTATATAAGATAAATAATGAAAATCAATCAAGTTATATTAAAATCTTCGAATTTTATTTTAATTTTAAGTTTTTAGAAATGGCCAATCCATGTCCTGTTACAATAATTTCTTCAAATTAGTATAAATTTGACGGAACCAAAAATATCGCAAATTTTAATAATTAAAATGAAAAATTTAATTTTTCTCTCTTTTTCTATAAAAAAGCAAATAAGCAGAATTATTCAAAACTTTATTTTCATCAACTCTATAAACATTCTCATCATCAAATTCATACCATTTATTTTGGTTTTTACACAATGCAGTATAGTGTCCAGAAGACAAGCTACCAAAATGCTGTGATATTGCAAATAAATCATAAACAGCATCATTTTCCGGACCAACAGTATAATCCCTTAAATTTAAACCTTCTAAAGGATAATTTATCAAAGATTCATTTTTCCCATTTCTAATCATACCCATAATAGTATTGGTAGATCTAATTTTAAATCTTTTTAGCTGAATTATTAAAATATGTGGTGCTTTGTATATCTCCATCGTTTTAGTTGCTTCTTGATGTTTTTTACAACGAGAACAAAACCAAGAATTATCTTTTTCCAATTTCTCTTCTGATCTAAATAAATTAAGGCAATCATAAATAGAAATATTAGAAGATTTGATAATTAATGGTTTGCTGTTTATTTCTTCAATGTTAAATGGGAAAATTTCGTTGTTCAAAAATTTATTTGTCTGATAATTTTTAAAACTTATCAAAATACACATATTTCTTTGAGTTTTCTGCCTTTCGAAAATATGTGTAATTGGTTGATTGATGTCAAATGCAGCTAAAACGCGACATTGTTCGCATTTGCTATCTTCACAAAATTCGCATTTTTGCTTTGAGGAAAAAAGTCCACTAGCCTCAGGAATTGTGTTTAAGAAAAATAAATCGAAAGGAATGGTTTCATTTTCAAAATCAATTTTTTCATATTTTTCCGGTTTAAAATAATGCTCAAATTCTTTTTTTATGTAGGCTGAATTATCCGATTTTAGGTTCTCTTGAAATTTATTAATATCAGTACCCTTTATATCTCGAATTACTCTTCTGAATAATTTAAAAATTTCATAAAATAAGCTTTTAATATCATTTTTGTTGTTCATTGTAAGTAATAAAGGATAAAACAAACCTTGCCTAGTTTTTTTGCTAAATACGAGAAGACTGGTTTCTTCTTTAAAAATAATCGGATCTACATAAAAACTATAGAAATTCCCATTTTCTAATTGCTCTGATTTATAGAATTTCTCATATACAATTATTTCTCCATCTTTATCAAGAATGGTAGTGACTTCTTCATCATCTTTTAGAACTCTTTTAAAAATTTTTTCACTTGAAAAAACAACTGCGTCGTAATACCCCAGGTATTTTGGATACTCAATTTTAAAACTATTATTTTCTACTTCACCGAAATTATGATGTACATTCATTTTTATATCTTTTACGGTAATTTTCTTACTAGAAGAAAGTGGATGCTCCATATTGTAAGTTTTATATTCTTCGACTTCTTTTTGAACATGCGGAAAATATTTAAAGTAAAATTTATTTTGGTTTGTTGGAATTGGAAGACCCAAATACATAAAAGGATCATAAGTTATTGAAATTCTATTACATTCAGGGCACATAATAGTGCTTCTATATTGTCCATGGAATAAATCAACTATTATAGAGTTTTCACGTTTAAGATGGTTTTGCCACCATCTCTTACTTGCTTCATAATCACTCTCCTTTTCTTCTTTTTCTTTCATTTCTATATAAGGCTTGGTCGCATTTCGGTTCATATCTTCATGAAGGCTATCAAGCAAATAAGTTAGCAATTCATGCGAATCTTGTTGAGAAAAGCCTTGAAATTTCTTTACAATTTTAACAAGCATATGCCTGAATTCTCCTGGGGATAAATATTCACAATTACTATTCCATAGATTTGCCATCAGATCATAGAAAGAATTAGCTATTTGGCCTCCAGATCCAAAGTGGCTTTTTGAATTAATATCACTTAGATGATATTTTAAAAGAAAGAATTTTGATAAGTCTTCAGTGTGTGAAAGACATTGTAAAGCTGAATTCATGAAGCAAGTGTTGCCAAGGTTTCGAAGTCCAACTTTTCCAAAACGGGTGTTATTTGTGTCTAATATATCTTCGAGTTTTGTGCTATAGAGTTCTTTTAACCCAAATTTTTTAATGTAGAATTTATTGAAACGGCTGTGAAAGTCGATGTGATGTGTGTCATGAGCTTTGCAAGAGTTCGAGCAATAATGAATCTATAATTTAAGTTATTTGTGAAATTATTTGAAGAAGAATTTTATAATAAAAGTAAGAATTTTATTCTCTTTACTTTTATTTAAATTATTGTTTTTTCCATTTTTAGCTAAAAGTATTTTTTAAGGAATTGTTAACATTTAAAAACAAATAGAAAATTTTCAAGATAAATAGTAAAGTCAATTAATTCTTATCTATACATTTTTACATGACTCACAATCAACACTACTTTTTATATCTGTTATAATCAAATTGCAATTGTTACAATGAATTTCTGGACCAAGTATCTTAATATAATTTTCATCGATTTCAGCTATAATCAAATCACCGGGTCCATATTCAAGATCCTTAATTATGTTATTTAAATAAAGTTTAAATTACATCAATTGTTATATTATCAACGTCAATCTTATTAGCAGATATTGTAAAGTTCCTATTCTGTGTATTATAAGAATAAATCAATTTAATTATTTCTCGAATTCTTTTTTTCATTCCAAATAAAATGGTATACAATTCAACTTTTTCAAAAGTATAATCTGGATGATCCTCATGCTTTAACTTAATTTTGAATAAATCAGACACACACCTTTTTATTTTTTCTTTCAATTCAGCTACAGTATCAGCTTTTGAAATTTGAATATATCTTGGTCGAATATAATCCAAGCATTTTTCTTTTAAATGTTTGTTCAAAATGAGAATTTTGAGCTATATCATTATTCAATGAAATATTGAAATTTTAAAATTTTGAACAATTTTAAATATACAAAATTATAGGTGTTTTTAAAAAAAAAAATTTTCCAATGTTTTAAAGTTTTTAGAATTATAAAAATCATGAAGGAAAATCTATTTAAAATTTACTCTGATTAAATGGGTGTCAATTAAATTCGTATTGTCTTTCAATGAAAACCTCGGAATTTCATTATAGCAATTAAAATGTGTCTTCAACAATTCCCAATCTTCTTTTGAAACATAGAAAAAATCTTGGTTTTCTCTTGCTTTTTTGGACAAAAATACATTAGTTTGTCTATATTCTGGATCGTAATCATACCAGAAATCTTTATATTCTAGAATATCATGATTATTGATATATCCTGGATAGGTAATAGTATTTATTTTTATATTTTCTTTTCCGTTTCGATTCTTAGAAGAAATTAGGTAAAGAAAATTAGAATATATTTTATTTAAGTTAAATAAATCTTCTTCTCGCATTGACTTCTTCATATATTCCTCTAGAAAAGGCAACGCTAAATTTACCCATGAAACAGATATCAAATAAAATTCATTTTTACGATCAGGATTTACAGTTAATTGATCTCCGTTATTTCTTTTCAAAATGCTTTTTATTTTACCTAGGTCTTCTCTTTTTTCATTAAAAAAAGATTTTGTATCGTTTAGCTTAAAATTTGAAAATATATCATATTGTTACATCATATAAAATGAATCAATTAAAAAATAAATTTAATTTTTTTCTGAATAATATAAATAAATAACTATTTATAGAAATTTATAATAATATGTATCAGTTTTACTTCTTGTTTAAATTTTTCAAGGGTATCTCTAAACAATGTATTTATAGTTTCCTTACTATTTTTCTCATTGGTTATATTTCCTTCATCAAATAAATCTAATGACTCTTTAAGTAAGTTAATACAAAGCAAATTTTCTGAATAATTTAATTTTACGAGTGCGCCTCTATATAAAACTCTAATTATACAAAAAACAACACTAAAATCTAAATTTCTAACATCGTTATTTTCCAAATATTTTTTTATTTTGAAAATTAAATAATCCATAATTTGGGCATCTTTTAATCCATGTCTAACGAATGTCAGAATTCCAATAGATTTTATTTTATTAAAGATATCAACTTTTGGTTCTAGAATGGCCAGAGAAACATAAAATTCCGCTAATTTATTATTTACATTTTTTTCTTCTATCAATTTTCTTGCTTGATCTATTAGGTCTCCATATTTTATTCCTGTTTCTTCCTCTTCTTCTTTATCTACTTCATTTTCATCATTGTGATTTATTTTTTGAATTTTTTCCATTTTTAATACAAAATTATTTTTATATTTTCATTTATTGATTTAGATTTCAATATACATCAATAGAGAAAGGTTAAAAATATGATAAAATAAATTAGAATATTTTAATAATTATTTTAAAATAAAAATTTATCATGGG
>Ga0194116_10008254_pt1 | contig 10592 bp, 8 predicted proteins | sample TA2MahsurfametaG_4_FD_148617 | JGI IMG/M metagenome (GOLD analysis project Ga0194116, IMG submission 148617) | Freshwater microbial communities from Lake Tanganyika, Tanzania - TA2015008 Mahale S9 surface | ecosystem: Environmental > Aquatic > Freshwater > Lake | place: Tanzania: Lake Tanganyika... | reverse complement strand
AAGTCTTGAAAAAATACCCGGTGTAAAAAAAGTGAGTGTATTCGGACAAAAACCTGCAATTGCTGAAACCAAAAAAGGAATAGCCGGAGTTGTTGCCAAAGGAATAACATCGCAATATGACACCACGTATTTGCATCAAATTCTAACTCAAGGAAGATTGCCAAACATGCAATTGCCAGATGACACCTTGCCGAAAGCGGAAATTATCTTATCCGAATTTTTAGCAAACAGATTGGCACTGCAAGTTGGTGAGAAAATGGCTCTCTACATTGTAAACGGGGAAGATGATATACAACAGCAAACCTTTACGCTAAGCGGAATTTACAAAACAGATTTGGAAGATTATGATGAGAAATTTGTTTTTTGCCATTTGGCATTTCTGCAACAATATAGCGGATGGGGAGTTCAAGGACAAATCGTCATTGATACGGTAAGTGTACCTGGAATTCCAATTGTTCAAGCGGTTGCTTTTGGCAATAAAAATGAATTCAATTTGCGTTGGTTGAATGGCGAATCAGCTAAAGATCCATTTCTTTTAACACAAGGAAAAGACACCACTTTGACCTTAATCACCTCGGCAACAAATATGCTTTCTGACACTACACAAGCGCATGTGGTGTGGGAAAACAATAGGCCCAAATGGACCTACTCAAATCTTCGCGGTAGCGAAAAAAACTACATCGGCGGTTATGAAATTCAAGTCGATGATTATGAAAAATTAACGCTACTCATTGACCCAATATGGGAAGCTCTTCCGTATGATTTATTTCTAATTCCATTGACCGATCGCAATCCTGAAATTTTCTCATGGCTGGAAATGCTCGACATCAATGTCATTATCATCATAGTACTCATGGTGGTCCTGTCTATTGTTAATATGACCTCAGCATTACTCATCTTAATCTTAGAAAGACAACGTTTCATTGGCATACTAAAAACCTTAGGAGCGGCAAACAGCATGTTATTGAAAGTCTTTTTGTATCAGGCTATTTGGATTATTGGAATAGGCTTATTGGTTGGAAATGCGCTAGGATTTGGAATTGCTTATGTACAAATGAAAACAGGTTGGGTAACACTAGATCCGGCTAACTACTACGTATCAAAAGTCCCCATTCAATTGGACTTTGAATTAATTGGAATGATTAATTTAATCACCATCGGTATTTGTGCATTGGTTATGATTTTACCTTCTCTGTACGTGTCGACCATTCAACCTGCAACCGCCATTAAAAAAGACTAAACATATCTTTGCGTTATGAAATATTACGAAAACATACTTGGAACCATTGGTAACACGCCAATGGTAAAATTGAATCACGTGGTGAAAGAGGTTCCTGCATTGGTCCTTGCTAAAATTGAAACAACCAATCCAGGTAATTCCATTAAAGATCGAATGGCTTTGAAAATGATTGAAGATGCCGAAAAATCAGGTAAATTAAAACCAGGCGGAATAATCATTGAAGGTACCTCAGGAAACACGGGAATGGGACTAGCCATTGCCGCAATTATTAAAGGATACAAATGCATTTTTACCAGCACCGACAAGCAGAGTAAAGAGAAATTTGATGCACTTCGTGCATTGGGAGCTGAGGTTATAGTTTGTCCAACAGATGTTGATCCCGAGGACCCAAGATCATATTACAGTGTCTCTTCAAGATTAGAAAAAGAAGTGCCGAACAGTTGGAAACCGAATCAATATGACAATCCGAGCAATGCTCAAGCCCATTATGAATCTACCGGTCCGGAAATTTGGGACCAAACAGATGGAAAAATTACGCACCTTGTTGTTGGAGTTGGAACAGGCGGAACAATTTCAGGCACAGCGAAATTTCTGAAAGAAAAAAATCCGAATATCTGCATCGTAGGTATTGACACCTACGGTTCCGTTTTTAAGAAATACAAAGAGACTGGAATTTTCGACAAAGATGAAATTTACCCCTACGTGACCGAAGGCATTGGGGAAGATTTTTTACCCGAAAATGTTGATTTCAACCTCATTGATCAATTTGAAAAAGTAACAGATAAAGATGCTGCTTTGATTCAAAGACGCATAGCCAAAGAAGAGGGTATTTTTGTTGGAAATAGCGCTGGATCCGCCATCTCAGGAGTACTTCAATTGAAAGACAAATTCAAACCTACAGATGTAGTTGTAGTTATTTTCCACGACCATGGCACAAGGTACTTAGGTAAAATGTACAATGATGAATGGATGAAGATGAAGGGCTGGATCTAATTTCTTACTTCGAATGTGTTGATATGACACTTTCAATAATTGAAACACATTGCTCCATCTCTTCACGTGTAATGCACAACGGCGGTGCGAATCGTATAATATTTCCGTGTGTAGGTTTGGCTAATAAACCGTTCTGGGCTAAATCCACACAAATATTCCACGCTTGTTCACTTTCTTCCGTATTATCTATTACAACGGCATTCAATAAACCTCTGCCTCGAACTTTAGTAATTAATGGATAGCGTTCCTGTACACGTTCCATCTCACTTCTGAAAAACACGCCCAATTCTGCTGCATGCTCTGCCATTTTCTCATCGCGTAGAACTTCCAAAGCTGCGGTAGCTACGGCACATGCCAGAGGATTTCCACCATATGTGCTACCATGTTCACCCGGTTTAATGGTAAGCATCACTTCATCATTTCCCAAAACCGCACTTACCGGCAATACACCACCCGAAAGGGCCTTTCCTAGAATTAGTAAATCTGGTTTTACATTTTCATGATCACATGCAAGTAATTTGCCCGTTCTTGCAAGTCCCGTTTGAACCTCATCTGCAATCATAAGCACATTGTATTGGCTACACAAGGCACGAACACCTTCCAAATAACCTTCATCCGGAACAACAACCCCCGCCTCTCCTTGAATAGGTTCAAACATGAACCCTGCTATGTTTGGATCCGATGACAAACACTGCTCTAAGGCTGTCAAATCATTGTACGGAATTCTCAAGAACCCTTCTACATACGGACCAAATCCAGCGTAACTACTTGGGTCATTCGATGTAGAAATTGCGGCTAATGTTCTTCCCCAAAAGTTGCCGTCAACAAACACAATCTTCGCCTGATTATCTGCAATTCCTTTCACCTTATAGCCCCATCTGCGTGCGAGTTTTACTGCTGTTTCACCCCCTTCAACACCCGTATTCATGGGCAGCACTTTATCATATCCGAAGTAAGAAGTAATGAACTTCTCATAGGCTCCCAACTCACTGTTGTAAAACGCACGCGATGTAAGTGTTACCCGCTGCGCCTGATCTGTCAAGGCTTGAATAATCTTCGGATGACAATGACCTTGATTCACCGCGCTGTAGGCAGATAAAAAATCAAAATATTCCTTTCCCTCTATGTCCCACACCTTCGCACCTTTTCCTTTGGCAATAACCACGGGGATTGGATGATAGTTGTGTGCACCATATTTATCTTCCAAGGCCATGGCCTCTTGAGAGGTAAGATTTGTAATCATATTCTGAAGTTTGCGCAAATGTAACGCGAGAATGTTGTACTTTTGCGCTCGAAAAAATTAAGTACTATGTCAGGAAATCGCACATTCACCATGATTAAGCCCGATGCTACGACAGCGGGAAACACCGGTAAAATTTTAGATAAAATTATCGAATCTGGATTCACCATTCGCGCAATGAAATGGACTCAACTTTCGAAAGAAGATGCGTCTCGTTTCTATGAAGTTCATAAAGAACGTCCGTTTTACGGCGAATTGGTAGAATACATGACTAGTGGTCCAATTGTAGCCGCCATTCTCGAAAAAGAAAATGCAGTTGAGGCGTTCCGCAATTTAATTGGAGCTACGGATCCTTCAAAAGCAGAAGAAGGAACTATCCGTAAAATGTTTGCGAAAAGCATAGCAGCAAACGCTGTGCACGGTTCAGATAGCGATGAGAACGCTGCAATTGAAGGTGCATTCTTCTTCTCATCTCGCGAACAAGCGTAATTGTTTACAAACTTTCAAAATCTTCGGGAGTTCGCTATGAAAAAAGTAACTCCCGATTTTATTTTTGTACAGACCTTTAAGAAAGACCCATGAATAAAATCAAAGTAGCCAATCCCATCGTTGAAATGGATGGAGATGAAATGACACGAATCATTTGGAAGTACATCAAAGACAAATTAATACTTCCCTATGTTGATCTTGATATCAAATATTTCGATCTTGGAATTGAAAACCGCGATGCAACTGAAGATCAAGTAACTATAGACGCAGCGCATGCTACCCTGCAACACAATGTTGCTGTGAAATGTGCAACCATTACTCCAGACGAAGGACGCTTAGAAGAATTTGGTTTGAAAAAAATGTGGAAAAGTCCGAACGGAACCATCCGCAATATTGTTGGTGGAACCGTTTTCAGAGAGCCAATCATTTGTAATAATATTCCAAGATTAGTTCCCGGTTGGACCAAACCCATTAACATTGGTCGTCATGCTTTCGGAGATCAATACCGCGCTACAGACACTGTTATTCAAGGAAAAGGGAAATTAACAATGACCTTCACTCCAGAAGATGGAAGTGAGCCTCAAACGTTTGAAGTATACCACTTCGATGGCAACGGTGTTGCATTGAGCATGTACAACACCGAAGAAAGTATCTACGGATTTGCGCGCAGTTGCTTTAATCAAGCCATTATGCGTAAATGGAATTTGTACTTCTCTTCCAAGAATACCATTCTAAAAAAATACGATGGAAGATTCAAAGATATTTTCGAAGAAGTGTATCAGAATGAATTTAAAACAACCTTCGCGGAATTGGGTATCACCTATGAACACCGTCTCATTGACGACATGGTAGCCTACTGTTTGAAAAGTGATGGTGGTTTTGTTTGGGCTTGTAAAAACTACGACGGAGACGTACAATCTGATATTGTAGCACAAGGTTTTGGGTCTTTGGGGCTCATGACTTCAGCCTTAATTACACCAGACGGAAAAACAATGGAAGCTGAGGCTGCTCACGGAACAGTAACAAGACACTATCGTCAACATCAGCAAGGTAAAAAGACCTCCACCAATCCAATAGCTTCCATCTTCGCATGGACCCAAGGGTTGGCTTTCAGAGGGAAACTGGATGATAATTCAGATTTAATCAATTTTGCTCAAACACTTGAAAAGGTCTGTATTGACATGGTTGAAGCGGGAAAAATGACAAAAGATTTAGCCGTTTGTATTCACGGTTCTAAAACCTCAGAAGAACATTACTTGACTACCGAAGGTTTCTTGGAAGTTATCAATCAAGAGCTCAAGCAAAGACTATCTTGAATCATTTAACTCTTTAAAGCCCGCTAGTCGGGCTTTTTTTATGGCTTTATAAATTCATTCGTATACACTTCATTCGAAAAATTAAAATCACGATCGCACACACGTACTTTAAAGCGACATGTGTCATAATTACTCAAGAGATAATGTGCTGGGTATAAAACAATACTCACCTTTCCTTTCTGCGTTTTATTCTGACCAGGAGGTTGAACCCACGGTACCCGATAATAAAATGGAATTGCATTTGGATTTAAACATGGATCTTCACTCATGGTAATCCAAACTCCGTTGTGCTTTTCTTGATAGTCTGCAAAAAAATTATACTGGTGCAAACAATCAGAAAATACTCCGCCTGTATCTGATTCGTTCAACCCAAAATTTCCATCACCATCAATAAAGTCAGCAAATAACATGGCACTGTCTCCTTGTATTACAATGTTTGCCCCTGAAAGGCTAGGTTCATTCGGATAAGTCTCTACCTCCAAACAAGAAGTCAAAGTGAAAATCACAAGGAAGAAGAGTAAGAAATAAATCTTTTGCATCTTTGTAAAGATAGTCGATTATTTTTCGCACGAAATGTATCAGTTGAACGAAATTAACAGTGAAAATTTCAATGAAAAGGCCATTGCCCTGTACAATTGGCAACGTTTTCATATTCCAGTCTATCATGAATACCTGAATCTCATTAATCGCAACTTTACAGTAGATCACTGGACAAAAATCCCGTTTCTCCCCATTCAATTCTTTAAATCGCACGTTATTTTACCCGAGTCCAAAACCGCTGAAATAATTTTCAAAAGCAGTGGTACGGGCGGAATTCGCAGTCAGCATCATGTTGAACATCTTGCAAATTATGAAGACAGTTTCCGACTGAATTGGAAACGAACATACGGCCCTGCATCTGAAAAATGCATCTTAGCACTGCTACCAAACTATCTAAACAATGGAGATTCTTCCCTTGTTTACATGGCCAATGACCTCATACAATCGGGAATTCAAGGTTCTGGATTTTACCTCAATGATTTTAAAAAACTCAGAGACCAACTACTTTTCAACGAGGAAAAAAATATACCAACCATTCTGCTCGGAGTTACTTACGCGTTATTGGATTTTGCGTCTGAATTTCCCATGCCGCTTAGAAATACCATTATCATGGAAACGGGAGGAATGAAAGGTACTCGAAAGGAATTACCTAAAAATCAAGTGCATGAAATTCTAAAATCTGCGTTCACATGCAATGAAATACACAGTGAATATGGTATGACCGAATTATTGAGTCAGGCGTATGCCACATGTCATGGAATTTTTCATTGTCCATCTTGGATGCGTGTTCTTGTGCGTGAAGCTTCTGACCCCTTTTGCACGGTGCCTTTGGGAAAAAGAGGTGGTTTGAATATTGTTGATTTGGCTAACATCAATAGTTGCTCATTTATTGAAACACAAGACATCGCTTTAACCCATAATTACGAATCTTTTGAGGTGTTGGGAAGGGTAGATCAGGCCGATTTGCGCGGGTGCAACCTCCTTGTTGCTGAAGTATAAATAAGAAGGGATCCCCTTTGGAACCCCTTCTTATTTTGTTTAGGAAATCATTTAACCAAATTGTTTTGCCCAACACAATTCAACTCAGTCAGAAGTTAAACTTCTTATTAAAGACGTAAATAGAAGAAAAGGGTTGCCTACTGACAACGAACTAAGAAATAATTTTTCTTTCCACGTTGCAAAACCAAAAATTCTCCGTGAATTAAATTTGAATCTGTAAGCTTCGATTCTACCCCCATTTTCTCCTTGTTCACACTAATGCTATTTTCCTGCAACGCTCTTCTTGCCTCACCTTTGGATTGTAAAAATGCAGAATCAACCAAAGCATCAACAAGGTCTAAACCATTTTCCAATGCGGTTTTCGATAGGTTTCCTGTTGGTACACCTTCCATCACATCCAAAAGTAATTCCTTGGAAAGGCTACGAAACTCAGCATCTTTTGCGAATAAAACTTGCGACGCCTGAATGGCTTGAGCTGTATCTTGTTCGCTATGAACACGTGTTGTAATATCCAACGCCAACGCTTTTTGAAGTGGTCTTGAACCGGGATCGGTAAGTTGCTCTGCCTCCAATGCCAAGATCTCTTCTTGCGTTTTTAAGGTGAAAATTCGAATGTAATTTTTCACGTCCTCATCAGATGCATTCAACCAAAATTGATAAAATTTATAGGGGGAAGTTCGGTTAGAATCCAACCACACATTTCCTCCTTCGGTTTTACCAAACTTGGTTCCATCTGCCTTTTTTATCAACGGAGTAGTTAAAGCGAAGGCATTTCCTCCATCTATTCTTCGAATAAGTTCTGTGCCTGTAGTAATATTTCCCCACTGATCTGAGCCTCCCATTTGAAGCGTTACGCCTTTGTATTTCCACAAATAATAAAAATCATAACCTTGTATGAGCTGGTAGGTAAATTCAGTAAAACTCATGCCCTCCCGATCATCTCCAGAAATTCTGTTCTTCACAGAATCCTTTGCCATCATATAATTTACCGTAAGTCGCTTTCCAATATCTCGAATAAACTGCAAGAACCCCATTTCCTTGAACCAGGTGTAATTATTTACAATCTCCGCAGAATTCGCTCCGCAATTAAAATCCAAAAACTTTTCTAATTGCTTCTGTTGACAAGCCTGATTAAATCGAAGTTCATCTTCGCCCAATAAATTTCGCTCTGCTGATTTTCCACTTGGATCACCAACCATACCTGTTGCTCCACCTATTAAAGCTATGGGCTTGTGACCGCATTGTTGAAAATGCAAAAGCGTCATGATCTGCACCAAATTGCCCACGCCCAATGAACTTGCCGTTGGATCAAATCCAATGTAAGCCTTACGCATGGTTTCGTTTAGATGCGATTCCGTTTCGGGGATGGAATTGTGCAACATTCCACGCCAGCTCAATTCTTCAACAAAATTCTTATTCATCATAGGATTCAAAAATACAACGTAAACACTATAAGAGATCTTTTAATTGCTCCAATCGCATGCCCCTAGACCCTTTCAACAACAGTGTCTTATTTTCTATAGCGTTCGAAATCAAAAATGCACGCAACGCTTCAACAGAAACAAATGACTTTGCATAAACTTCACTGAAAAATTCACCGACAAAATAGCCATCTAAATTCAATTCCATGGCTAAGTTTACAATGCGCTCATGCTCTTGTTTACAATACTCACCGAGCTCAAACATATCTCCCAAAATAAAAAAAGGATTCTCAAAGTAAACTAAATTCCGAAGTGCCACTTCCATGCTACTCGGATTGGCATTGTATGCATCCAATATGACACGATTCTTTCCGCTGTTCCAGAGTTGACTTCGATTATTCGAAGGATTATAGGCTGCAATTGCATCTGCAATTTCTTGGTCCCCAATTTGAAAATAATTTCCAATAGCAATAGCCGAAGCAATATTGTAGAGATTGTAAGTTCCTGCCAACTGGGTTAAACAATGGATATATGTTGCACCAGCATTGACTGAAAATCGAAAATCTAGCGTGGGGGTTTCCTTCATTATTTCAATTCGGAAAGGATCTGCATTGAAACCATAAGCAACATGATTCATGGTTTGGATCATGCTAGTTAAGTGTGGTAACTCGGTATTTACAAATCCCATTTTTTTGTTAGCACGAAGTGAATCAAACAATTCTCCTTTCCCCTTAATGATTCCTTCTACGCCGCCAAAGCCCTCCAAATGAGCCTTACCAATATTGGTGATTAATCCGAAATCTGGATGAACAATATCACAATACAATGCAATTTCTTTTTGATGATTTGCCCCCATTTCAATGATAGCAAATTCACAATCTGCGGGCACTCTTAACATTGTTAAAGGCACACCAATATGATTATTCAGATTTCCCTCTGTTGCATAAACCTTGAATTTCTTGGCAATTACTTCACGAATTAATTCTTTGGTTGTTGTTTTTCCATTGCTCCCTGTTATTGCCAATACTGGAAATTGAAATGTATTGCGATAATCAGCAGCCAAGTTTTGCAATGCTTTCAGGGCGTCATCAACCACAATCAGTCGTTCATCAAAACCACCTTCATTGAAAACCTCATCTACAATGGCATATGCTGCTCCTTGAGCAAGGGCATCTGTCGCAAATGCATTTCCATTGAAATTCTCACCCTTTAATGCAAAAAACAAACTTCCCGAAGGAATATTCCTTGAATCGGTAGTGACTAACCGTTTCTCAAGAAACGCTTTGAAAATTTTTTCTCTTGCATCCATGGTTCAAAAATAAATCACCCCGCGAATTGCGGGGTGATTTAAACTGAATTATGCTAACAATTTTATTCCATGCCACCTTTAGCACCAAGACCTGTTGGTGATCCAACGCGATCCATAGCACAACGGAAACCGATATTTCTTGAAGACTTACGCTCGTCTAAGAAACGTCTCGTTGATGGGATGTTGTAATACACGCGATCTTCCCAACTACCACCTTTGTACACGCGTGATCTGTTGTTGATTAAAGTGGTTTTACCATAGTCATACATGCGGTGTTTCTTATCGCGATCACCATTTTCGTATCCGTTGTAGGTATCATAGGTTGCATCTTGGTATTTTCTAGAGCTTTGGAAATCACCATCACCGTAGTCAATGTTATCTGATTTTCTGTAATTCGTTCTGTTGATATTTTCCTCAATTGTTACATCACGCATACGTTGCTGACCGGGTGCGTTCACAATGTATTCCTCAAGTTTCAATTTGATAGTTACTGCCAATTGCTCTAAAGGCTTCTTTTTGGTTGCTTCAGTCAATTTCTCTGTTAAGCTCTTGGTTTTTCCGCCTTTACCGTCAGATACCTGACCAGAACCATTGATCAAATTCATAACTTCTTCAATTGGCTTTTTCGCAGTTTCAGCGTCAATTGCGAGAACCATTTGGTCTTTACACGTTAGTATCAAAGCCTCTTCATCTGGAGATAGCGGATAGTTGGTATTTGCCTTCATCTTTCTCTCCATATCAATCAAATACTCATTGATTCCTTGCAAGTCATAGATATTTCCTTCGTAAACCTCTTTAACAACACCATCAGTATCTAACTCTTTTGTGCGATACACATTACCTCTAAACGGACGGAATTCAGAACGCTCGTCTTCGCTTAACGGACGATACACATCAGCAACCCATTCAGATACGTTACCTGCCATATTATACAATCCGAAATCATTCGGTGGATATTGATAAACGGGTGCTGTAATGTCGGCATTGTCATTCAGATAACCAGCAACACCCATGGCATCTCCGGTTCCTCTCATAAAATTCGCGC
>Ga0194116_10008253_pt1 | contig 10592 bp, 11 predicted proteins | sample TA2MahsurfametaG_4_FD_148617 | JGI IMG/M metagenome (GOLD analysis project Ga0194116, IMG submission 148617) | Freshwater microbial communities from Lake Tanganyika, Tanzania - TA2015008 Mahale S9 surface | ecosystem: Environmental > Aquatic > Freshwater > Lake | place: Tanzania: Lake... | reverse complement strand
CAATCCCCATTTTGAACATTTTCACTTCTTATTATTCTTTATAATTTAAAATTAGTCAAATATTTCATTAAATTTTATTCTTTTATTTATAAAATTAAATTTTTTTTAATTATTAATAAAAAGGTTTAGAAAATAGAATGAATATCTATTTTTTAGTATAATTATTTAATTATTTGCAAGCTTTAATTTCTTTATCTTTCCTAAAGTACTTAAATAGACATCATTGTCTTCGCCATATTTATCTTTGAATACATAAACACAAGCATTAAACATTTCTAAAGCTTTGTTTTTTTCATTTAAATTTAAATACAAATCACCTAAATTTTTATAAGTCATAGCAGTTTGTGGATGAGATTGACCAAAAAGTTCACAAAAATTTTCTAAAGCTTTATTAAGAAAATTAAGAGCTTTTTTATTATCACCAAGCATCAAATAGCAATTCCCAATATTATTAAATGTAATGGCAACATAATTATTTGATGTTCCGAATTTTTTTTCATATACATCCAAAACAACCATATACAATTTTAAACTAGTGGAATAATCTTCCCATCTATAATAAATTCCAGCTAGATTATTCAAAACTTTTGCTGAGTCAACAGTTTCCATCCCATAAGATAAAAATTTAAATATTCGATACGCTTTTTGATAAAATTCTCTAGCAGGCCTTAAATTTCCTCTATTATCTTCTGCAATACCCAGGCAATTATAAGTCCTTGCCACAAATAAATTATCTTCACTTGAAAAAACTTTTATCTGATTTTGTAAAACATCTCTAAGCAATTCTACTGATTCATCATACATTCCCATATCATCATATAATGTTCCTAAATAAAATTTTATTGTTAAACCTAGTTGAGTATTAGATTCTCCCATTTCATTTACTAAATCTATAGACTCTTTGAATAAATTTAAAGATAAAGGGAAATTGCTATTATAGTCTTTTTGGCTCTTTGCAAAATGAAATTTTGCAAGTGCTATGTTAATTGATCTTTCTTTTATTATTTTATCATAATTATGATACAAAATCTTTGATATTAAGTAGTGATTTTTTATATCATCATTCTCTAAATACTTAAAAGCTATAAGCATAAAACTTTCCCAAAGATTCATTGATATATTTTCAAAAGGTTCAAGATTACCTGCATCTATGCTTGCTTCATGTTTTTTAATTAAATCTTCTATTTCTTCAAGGAAATTATTGGAATTAGTTTTAAAAAATTCGAGTGTTAATTTTTCCATTCTTGAAATGCTATTTTTGAGAGAAATTGATTTGTCTTCTTTTGTGTCGATATCTAAATATAAGTTCTCTATTCAGTTTTATAATTTTTTTTAAATATAGATGTATATTTATTTACGAAAAATGTTAAAGAAAAATTGAATACAAGTCTTTTGAGAAAATATATCTTGATCTTCGTAAATTAAATTTGAACTAACTTCGTTTGATTGTAATAATTCTAAATTTTTACTTATGCAGTTTGGGTTTTCGATATTCAAATATTCTGTTCTAGAAACGTTTAAATCATTGTAATTAAAATTAATCTTTTCATCTTTATATAAGTTAAATTCCTCTTTATTTTCAGGTTTATTATAAATTAAGTTTTCTGAAATATTTGTGCTATTAGTTTGATTTTCTTGATTGATTTTAAGCTCATTTAATTTTTTATTATTTTGATTGAAATTAATATTTTTATTAATTTGTTCTGCTTCGGAAGTTTTTTTATTTGGATTTTTTAAATCTTCAATTGTATAAAAATCTTCCTTTATATTACATTTATTAGTATTATTAATATTTTCTGATATCTCCTCATATATAGAAGATTCACTGATTTTTATCAAATCATCAAAATTATTTTTTTCATAAATCGAGTCATTTAATACAATTAAATCCTTTTGTTTATTCATTATATCCAAATCTAAATTATTTGTATCGTGAACTTGAATTCCTTTATCTAATAGATTCTGTTCTTTAAGACCTTCTTTGAGGACAGCAAAAATATTTCCTTTGTCTTTATTATCAAAATCGGAGTTTGTTAATTTTAAAGTGTTATCATTAATATTATTATGTGAATTACTTTGTTTAACTTTCTGATTTTTATCAATAATAATGGTGTTATTTGTCATTTGTTTGAAATCATTAATAGTCTGGTCTTCAGTTTTTATGTTATTATTCGAGTTTTTTTCAGATATAAATTTTTCCTTTTTAGAATAGTTGAAAGTTTCCTGTTTATCAAAGTTTATTAAATTTTCTGTTTGCATTTTTAATTCGGCTGTAAGATTTAAAGGGATATTGCTTTCCCTTTTGTCATTGGAATTTGAATTCTCATTTTCTTGGATTGATTTCGAATTTTGTGAATTAGTTGATATATGTTTGTTTAAACTCAAAATATCTTTCGGCATATCGGATTCATTTTCTTTCAACAATTTAGTTGAGCTTTGATTAATATCTTCATACAAAAAATCACTTTTATTCAAGACATTGTAATTATCCCTAGCAATTTCAATAACAGAAATGTCGTTATTTGTTTTATTATTCTGAATATGGGAAAGTTTAAACAAAAAGTCAAACCCTAAATTTTTTTATAAATAAAGAGCATTTTTTAAAAATAAAAGATATCGATTAATTACTTTCCCCATTTTTTTTTCCTGTCTCTTCATTAGCTTTTATAGTATTGCTATTATCTTTACCATTATTATAAGCGTTTTCATTTAAAACTATTCTTTTTAGAAATGTTTGTTTTATAAGCTTTGTACAAAGTCTTTGCCTTTTATCTGTCTTGAGGAGTTTTTTCAACAAATTTTTAATATTTTGATTATGATTAAGTCCGTTTATTTTGTTGCTAATTGTCTGGTTGTCTATATTCATCAAAATCTCCAAGGTGAAATCTTTTGAATAATCATCAATTTCATACAAAGGCTTATTTTCTAAAATTTCATAAACTAGCATTCCAAGATTCCAACTTTCTGTTATGCTATTTAATTCAAAATTTTGTTGCATTTTTATGCATTTAATAACTTCAGGAGCAAGCAAAATTAAATATTCTTTTTCAAATAATTTTTTAAGGTTATCTTCACTCTTTATTTCATTATATGAAAAATCTAAAGGATATTTAACAATCTTTAGTTCTTGTGTAATTTTATCATAAAAAATTTCATTCAAGTGCAGGATTCCGAAGAACAAATTTCTTGTGTTGAAAAAATCGAACATTTGTATCAAATTTTTAATCAAATTTAGTATATCTGGGATTTTCAATTCTTTCCTTTTAATGATATTATATAAATTATTGAAGTTTGGTTTTTCTAAAATTAAGCAGTAATTGAAGTATTCATTCACTGACAAACAGCTACTACTCGATTTTCCCAAAATTACCGGTAAATACTTATTATTATGTTTTATTCTATTTTCCAACTCTTGATTAAAAAGCAATTGATTTTCGTAAAAAACTAAATCTATTTTTGTGTCTACGTATTCTCCTATATAAATTTTTACCCTATTTTTCTCTTCAAAATTAATATCATTTATTAATAAGTCTTCTTCATCAATATTATACATGCAATTGAACAGTTCAATTGACATTCCTTATTTATAATTTCTAAATATTATAATATAAAATTAAGAATTCATATTTTTTTCCAGATCTTATTTCTATTATTCCCAAACAGAATTAAAATTTGAAAATAAGAAATGGTTTTACACTTTTTATATAAATAAAAATTACAATCTCAATATTTCATAATTTTGTAAAGATATAGTAATTTTTATAATGATTGATTTACAAGTAATCAAGTATTATATTTGTTTATTTTTTAATTATAATATAATTTATTAATTTAATAATTATATTCACAATTAATTTGAATTATTAAAGAATAAATTTCAATAAAAATTAGTCCTCGCTTTTTATTAAAAATTTAATCTATATTCTTAATTAATTCATAAATGCTGCTTGCTAGATAAGTAAGCTGAGTTCTACTTTTGATCATTGCTACTAGTAATATAATATGCATAATCTCTTCTTTATTGAATGCTATATTCATAATCTTGAAATGAGATTTATTTAATTTATTAGGATGACAGGAAACGTTTTTTATAAATTTTTTGTAATTAACTTCTAATAACTTGTTAACATTTGAATAATTATAATCTTCATGAATATATCCTAAAATCTTTTCAATATAACATGAAACAGCATATCTTATAGGAAATGTATTCAATTTACTGTCATCCATTTCTTTTTCGCGATCATCTCTACATTCCATGTTTTCTCCTAAACTAGCGTTATGTTTTTTAAATTTTTTTATTTGTTGGATTTAATATCAAAAACTTTTTTTAGGAAATAATAATTACGAGTTAGTAGTTAATTTTGTTATATATTCTATTTCTTCGTTGAGACAATCTACTCCTTTGGGATATAAATTGTGCAAAATATAATATCCATGATCATTCCAATTAAATTCCTAATTTTAATTTTAAGTATAAAATTTTCATAAATACTAAATAACTTCGATATTCTTCTGAATGAGCGTCGAAATCATGATATAAATTGCAAAAATTAGAAATATGCTTTTCAAAATTACAAGTTTTTTCTTCACCTTATATATTTATGATTTTTTGCTTATTTCATTTATTAAACAAATATTATAATAAACCATAAATATATTTACATTCGTTTTTTAAATCGAGATTATCAGATATATCCAAATCTGTTGTATCTTCATCTAAATAATTTCAAATAGTAAAATTTAAAATTTTATATATTACCTTTTAAAGGATCTTCCTCTTCTTCTATATTCTTAAGATTTTGAATTAATTTTTCTTTGAGGTCTTTGGAAGGAATTACTAAAGTGTTATTTTATATTTTAAAATTTTGAATCATTACTTTTAGAGTCTTCTGATTCATTTTTTGGAAATTCATTTTCTTCAATTAAATTTATTTTCAAAGATTGTACTATTAACGAAAGCCGATGATAATATACAATAATCATTGATGCTTGGATTAATTCATTCATATTCCAAGAACTTGAATCATTCGCTTCTTTTCTATTTGTTAATTCCTAGAATTAAAATTTGAATTATAATAAACACATAATTTTTCAGAATATTTATGAAATATAAACAAGTTTATAAGTATATAATATTTTTTTTTACTTTTAAATCATCTCCTTTTATTTTCCAAGGTTGATGTGAAAATATGTTATTAAACCTTGCTAATTTTTTTAATTTTTCAGGTAGAACATCCAATCCAAAAATTAACCATGATTCATCTCCTCCACTTTCCAAAAATTTTTCCTCTATTATCTTAAATAGATAGTCGCATTTGGCACTCGAGACAACCATCAATGCAATATAATATCTCCAGGTTTTTGGAATATAACCATCCTCATTAATGAGTATTTTTTCAGTTTCCAATAAAAGATAGAAAAAATCTTTAAACCAGAAAAAATAATGCTCATAGTTATATAATCTATATTTATTGTATTTCTTAATAATTTCTCTTTCAAAATCTTCTGGAGATTCCGAAAAATCGCTATTCAAAAACTTTTTCGTTAAATCATTTTTTTCATACATTGAAATGTGTAAATTTATAGAAGAAAAAATGTATCTGTTAGAATCGTCTTGCATGTATTCTTTAAATTTCTGCTCAGAGAAATTTTCATCGAAAAAATTAAAACTGTTTCCTATAACAAAGTTTTAAAGTTTACATGACATTTCATATAATTTATTTCAAGTTTTTTTACTTATCAAATTTAAAATTAAATAAAATACAATTAAATAAATATACTTTTATTATTTGAAATATTCATTTTTTCTAATTCATTAGCTTCTTTGTCAATTTCTTTTAAAATATTTTCATTCGAATTATTTTCATCTAATAATTTCTTTCTTTTTTCTTCAATTTTGAAATTATTGTCATGTTTATCAAAATTTAGATTATTAGAAAATTTTACAAAATCATTTTCTATTGATTGATCTTGCTTGTTTATTTATTAAAAGATAATTTACTTTCTTTAAAAAAATTTGTCAGATAATTTTATTGAAAATTACTTTGAATTGATGCTTTAGAATATTTTGCAGAAATGTAAAAACTTGCTTACTGAGTGTTTCTGACATAAAATATTTTATTCTTTTGACTAAATCCTTACAGAGACTATATAAATATTATAAAAAAATTCTCATACTTGTCATTACTCTTTATATTAGTATAGCTTTGTTCTAGTTCAGAGGTTGCTTTCTGTATAAAAAAATAGACTTTACTTTATAGCATTCAACATAATTTTTGCAATAGAAGCTATTTAAATAGTTGACCAATGACTTTATGTAATTATAATAAAATCTGAGTTGATCTGCTTCAGAGTCCAGATTTTTTAGCATTTTTATTCAAATAAATTAAATAAAAAGTTTGTAAATTATTATTCATTTAATTTCAAAATTAAACTAAAAAATCTGATTAAACTAACAAATTTAATTTTTTAATATTAAAATTTCTTAGCATTTAATTTTTATATAAAAAAATTATTAAACTTTCAAAAAAATTTATTTAGAATTGAATATATTCATATAACTAAAACTAATATTCTATTCTTATTTCATTTAAATTATCACTACAAAATACAATTATTTAATATTATTATTTTTTTAAAATTTATGCTTTTTGGGATTTAAAATTATAATTTGGAATTGTCTATTCCCAATTCAATCTAGCTAATTTTTTCTTTACTAATAAAAATATAAAATAACCTAACTAAATTTTATATAAATTATTTCCTTATGTAGCGACCTTCATCGTCGCAGCCTACTCTAAAAAAAAATCCATTTTTAGTGCATTCTTTAGGAGGGTTAGCAAAAACATCGGGATCAGCTTCAAGAATCCATTTTTCAGGATCAAATACTTCTAAGCCATTCCAAGGTTGCCACATTCTAATAATTTTTCCTGAAATTACATCAACCCAGATATGATGAGGTCCCTTCACCCAGTGGTCAACAACTCTTTCTTGCCAAAGGTATTCGATTCCAAGTTTTTCTCTACCAATATATCTTGAACCTTCTTTCATAAACTTAGGGTTAACTGGATATATAGTAATATTATATCTTCTTCCAGGATCGATACATATACATTGTTTAAAAATGCTATAATCATTCAAAATCCACATATCTCCTTTAGTATGAAAAGTTGTTAAAGTTGAATTTTTAAGGAAACCTTTTACATTATAATCGATTCTTAGTCTGTAATTGTTCCAGTCATAGTTGAATGTACCTTGCTGAGAAGTATAGCAATGATCGCCCAATGAATCTGGTCCTGGAAAAGCTCCAATGCAAAGAGGATTTGTTTTCATTCCTATAAGAACTTCATAAAATCCTGTATTTGTAAAAACATCTGGTAAATAAGGATCAGCAATAGTTGATTTTTCTACCTCTTCCGGTTGAGCAACAGGAATACATGTAGTTAATTTAATATCTTTAACTTTATCACTCCATGCAAGCCCACCAATTCCTTCACATAATCCACAAGGTGGATCATAGTCGTCATTATCACATCTTCTATTTCTATCCCATTTGTGAGGATTTCCATCTGATTGAGAATTGATTTCTTGAAGTAAAACCACTACTAATCCTAATGTTATCAGCATTACCATTAAAAATTTTTTTTCTAAAGATTTATATAGTAAAAAAAATATAAAATTAAATAATATTATTTAATTATTTCAAGTTATTTCAGTATATCATATAATTTAAACTATTTAATTTTAATCGAAATGTAAAAGCAAATTGATAATAAAATCCTAATTGAATAAAAAATATAAATAAATCAATTAATTATAATTAATTTATTCTTCCTCATAAATTTTATTTATAATATTAATATGGATAATGAAGAATTTCAATTAGTTTTTTTTCTTACTAATATAAAAAAATACCTTTCTAATCTATGTGATAATTGTATTGACGAAATATGTGATTCAACTGTTCAAAAAATTTTGATGTCTAACGTAGAGCCTCATAAGAAAATAGAAACTTATTTGAAAATAATAAAAGAAAAAAGGAATAAAATTGAATGTGATTATAGGAATCTATTTGAAGATGAGAATGATAGTAAAGAAAATATTACTAAACATTATTTGAAATCTGACAGTGAAAATAATTCTCATCTCTCTGAGTGCGATGGTAATTGCGGAAAATCGACTTCAATTATTGATTTAAATACAAATAATAATCATATAAAAGTGGAAACCTCAATTAAATATGATAATGCTCAACATAATAAAAAAAATAAAGGAAACAAAAAAAAAAGAAAACGAAACGCTACATAAAATCTAATTAATTTTGAATATTATTAATTTAATATAATTTATTGAAGAATATTTATTTTTGAGTGAATATTATTCTTCAATTTTTTTATAATAAAAAGAATTTTATTAAATCATTTTTATCAAGATTTATACTTTTATTTTATTTTACATAAAATTTTTTTAATTAATCTTTATCAACCATAAAATCATTTTGATACAAGTGATTTTTAAGGACCTATACAATTTTTTGTAAAATATATAATGAAGCATTAAAAAATATTAAAATTTTAAATTCAAAATTGACTTTTTTGAATAATTTAAAATGGAAATAGCGAAAAATAAAAATGAAAATGAATTAAAACAAAAAATTTTTAATGATACTAATCAAGAAGATGAAGAAGAAATATATGATTTGATAAAATCTTCTGCATTATTAAAAGGATTAGAATATAATGAGAGAGAGATTGAGGCAATAGCATATTGGAAATTTCCAGAAAAATATAATAAATTATCAAAAAGCCAACTTGAAGAAATAAGAAAAACTTATAAAATAGATGTAGATGGTCAAGACATTCCTGCACCAATTAGTAATTTTGAAAGTATGAAATTTCCAAAACCTATAATTCATGGGCTTTTAAACAAAGATATAGACTACCCCACACCAATTCAAATGCAAGGTTTACCAGTTGTGTAAGGAACAATGTCAAATAAAAAATTTAAATTTACTTCAAAAATATAATAATTTCTTTATATTCTGTAAATCTATTGTAAACTTCAATTATATTTTTTTAAATAAATGTATAAAAGTTTATCAGGAAGAGATATGATTGGTATAGCATTCACAGGTTCGGGAAAAAGCTTAGTATTTATACTCCCAGTTGTACTTTTAAGTCTTTCTGAAGAAAAAAAAATTCGTTTAGAGTCAGGCGAGGGTCCATTTGCTATTGTAATTGTTCCATCAAGAGAATTAGCTGTTCAGATTCATGAAAATATAAATTATTTTGTCAAATATCTTTTACGAAATGGGGAACCGGAAATAAGATCTGTATTATGTATTGGAGGAGTTGATATAAAATATCAAATCGAAGAAATACAAAAAGGTTCTCATATAGTAATCGGAACTCCTGGTAGATTATCAGATTTATTGGACAAATCAAAATTGAATTCTTCAATGTGTAAATTGCTGGTATTAGATGAAGCTGATAGACTTCTGGATATGGGTTTTGATGAAGAAGTGAGAAAAGTAATGGAAAAATTTAGATATCCTAAACAACTTTTACTTTTTTCATCAACAATGCCCAAGAAAATTCAGGACTTTGCAAAACAAAGTCTTTTTAAGCCAATTGTCATTAACATAGGAAGAGCAGGGTCTGTCAATTTAAATGTTATCCAAGATATTGAATTTGTAAAAGATGAATCAAAATTAATACAGATTTTAGATACTTTGCAAAAAACTGCACCACCAGTATTAATATTTTGTGAAAACAAAAATGATGTTGATGAAATACATGAATATTTAGTATTAAAAGGTATAGATGTTTGTTCTATGCATGGAGATAGAGATCAGGAAGAACGACATCAGGCTATAAGGGAATTCCGAGAAGGACTTAAAGATGTCTTAGTTGCTACTGATATTGTATCTAAAGGCCTTGATTTCCCAGAAGTTGAACATGTGATAAATTATGATATGCCAAAAGAGGTAAAATTTAAAAAATAATTATTAGTAGATTGAAAATTATGTATTGAGAATTGGACGTACAGGGAGATTGGGAAAAATAGGTAGAGCTACTACATATATAAATAGAAATCAAGATGAAGCGATTTTATTAGATCTTAAACATTTATTAATTGAAGCCGGACAGAAGTTGCCGCCATTTTTACAATCAATCTTAGAAGAAGACCCATCGCTAGCTACTCAAGAATGCTCTTTTTGTGGAGGGCTTGGGCATAAATTAAATCAATGTCATAAACTGGAAAACCAAAGGATGAAATCAATTCTAAATAAAGTCAATATGGGAAAAAAAAATAATTAATAAATTTTAATTGATAATTTTAAAAAGTTTGAAATTTGTAATTTGTTTTTTTATAAAATAAAATATTATCAATATGTAGATTACGGAACATTTGCAATTTAAATTTCAATTTAAATATTGGAAGTTAAATGTTTGTATAAAAATATTAAAATAAAAAACCTAAGTAAGAAATTATGATTAATAAGTTTTGGTTATTTGAGAAATAAATTTAAATTTTACAAAAATCTCTTTCCTTTATTTGATATGCATATTTTTGATTTAATTATAAAT
>Ga0194116_10008251_pt1 | contig 10593 bp, 11 predicted proteins | sample TA2MahsurfametaG_4_FD_148617 | JGI IMG/M metagenome (GOLD analysis project Ga0194116, IMG submission 148617) | Freshwater microbial communities from Lake Tanganyika, Tanzania - TA2015008 Mahale S9 surface | ecosystem: Environmental > Aquatic > Freshwater > Lake | place: Tanzania: Lake... | reverse complement strand
GATTGGGGTTTGGGAATTGGGGATTGGGGATTGGGCCCAATCCCCAATCCCCAATCCCCAATCCCCAATCCCCAATCCCCAATTTTCAATGTTCTAAAATATTTCTTCTATCAGAAAAGAATATATATCACTTTTTAAATGATTGATTATTTTTAAATAATATTGAAAAATTTTTTTAAATTTTAATTTTATATTAAAAATCTAATTATCAATCACAAAATTTAATTAATTAAAATAATTTATATTCTATTAATTAATGATTTTTACAAATAATTTTTTTTAAAAAATCACATTTTGAAAAAATTTTCTTGTTTGTTCACTATTCTAAGAGACATTCTTTTGTTTCTTGAAATTCTTCGATAGGTATATATATAAAAGATAAAGTTTTATTTGTAAATTCAATAGAAGTTACATTTGCCTAGTAAGTGAAAAATTTATTTATTAAATGAATATTTTACTTTTAATTTTTTGAAATGCTCTTTTAATTGTTTAACACAGACAATGTAATCATGTTCATTTTTTATCTCATCAGTCAATAAAAATACTTTACATCGTTTGTTTAATTTCATAAAACTTGATTTATGAATATTCATAATCTCAAAATAAAAATATTCTAATAAAATGCAATCTAAATTTACTCCTTCCAAATCAATCGGGTCAAAATATATTATTTTCCCAAATTTATTTTCGATTGACAATCTTAAACATCTAATTTTTTCTAAAGGCATTGATAATATTTCTTCATAAGAGGGAATTAAATTAAAATTATTTAAATTTTCTTTTAAATTTGGATAATTGTATTTGATAAATTCATTATTTTCAAAACTTTTTTGCAAATCTGTCATTTGTTTATATTCATTTTTCAAATCAGAAAAGGAAATATTAAAATAAAGTTCTATGAATTTATAATTTAAAAATCCAAGGTTTGAGTCTCTTAAAACGATGTAATTTTCAATATCATTTAAAAATATTTTTTTTTCTTCATTTTGACAAATTGGTTTTTTTTTTTTTCCTAGAAATATTGATTCAAGATAAGGTTTAAAGCATCTTTCTGGAATTAGAGAATATGATAAAGATTTTTTTAAATTGGAAATGAAAACTTTTTTAATTAATTCTAAATTTGCATTTTCTTTAGTAAGAAAATAAACAATATATTCATCATAATCTTTATTCCTTGGAACTGTAATTTTAATAAGTTTTAAATGTTCGTACATTTTCTCATTTTTCATTTTTGTAAATTTTGAAACTTCAAAAATCTCATTCTTTTCATCTATTTTATTAGAAGTTAACTAAAATATAATTTTTTTCTTTAAAAAATTATTTTTGAATTTTTCAATATTTTTCTCATTTAGATAATCTCTTATTTCATTAGAGTCCTTCAATAGTTCATCATTTAATTCTTTTTCATGAAGTGATAATTTGTTTTCAACTATTTCATTTTCGATTTCAACATTTTTGATTGATTGAATATTTTCAGTATTATTCGAAATTTTATTTTCATTTGTTTTTGTGAGAAAATCAAGTTTTTTATTTATGCTAAAAGAGTTATCTAATTTTTCATTAGTTTTTTTATTAATATTTGTGTCTGGTTTTATTATATTTATACCTGATTTTAATAGAAAGGATTCTTTCTTCTTTTCTATTGATTCAGAATTTTCTAAATAATTTTTCTTCAAATTGTGATTATTAGTATTATTATTCTCATCTTTGATATTTTTTTTATTTTTAATATCCTCTTTCGTTTTCATTAAAAACTTCACTTTGTCTAATTGCTTTTTTAATTTAGGATGCTCAATTATATCTAATGATTTATTATTTGAAAATGACTTAATTGTATTTTTTGTTTCAATTGAATTATCATTTTCTATCATAATCTCAGATACACCTCTAATATGATTTTTGTCAATAAAATTTTTATTAAAATCGAGATTTTGGAAATTATCTGAGTATTCTTGAGCAATTAAACTATTAAATAATTTATCAAATAAATTTTCATTATTTCCAGAACTTATCAATTTTATACTATCTTTTATATTTTCTAAATTTGGTTCAGAATTTAAAAAATTGTTTTTAAATTTGATGTCAAAATTTAGATTAATATTAGAGATATTATTTGTGTAATAATTATTAGCATAGGAATCAATAAAGTTATTGTTCAATTCTAAATTAGAAATTTTTAAATTATTTGAATTGTTGATATTATTGATATCAATATTTTGATTTAAACTTGGATTACTATTTATTGTCCATGTTGGGTTTAAATTATTATTCAAATTAAATCCTAATGGAATGCTGCTACTTTGGTTGTTTTTTATCGAGTTGTCATAAAGTTGTTGATTATTATTAAGAGATTGAAAATTATTAGATGTTAAATTTGAAGTTGAAGGCTTAATCATAGGATTATTTAAACTTGAAGATAAATTATTTGAAAAATTTAAAGATGATAAATTAAATCCTGATTGCATAGAATTTATTATTGGCAATGAGCTATTATTTTCATTTTGTATGCTTACATTATTAGGAATCAAATTATTGAAATTATCTAAATTGAATAAATGTTATATAAAGTTTATAATATCGTATTTTGGTATTTTTGATGATGTTTATATTTAATTACAAATTTAAATTTTAAATTAAGGGAAAAATTTATACTATTGATTCTCTGTAAATTTCCAAAAGCTGAATTATTCATGTTGTTATTAATATTTGATGTAAGAATATTATTGTTTGATAATAAATTTTTATTAAATGAATTATCAGCAAAATTAGGATTTAATCTGTTAAAAGAATTTGAAATAAAACTATTATTATTCAAATTATTGAATAAATTATTATTATTCAAATTATTGAATAAATTATTATTATTCAATTTGTTCAAAGAAGTTAAATTATTATTATTAATATTACCAATTAGATTATTATTAGAATTATAATTATTATTAAGGAATGTACTGCTATTCAAAATCCCTTTATTAATTTCCTTTTTATTTTCATTTTCTACTAATTGCTGTAAATTGAAATTTATATGATTATAATTATTGGCCAAACATTCAGATGAATTTTCTATACCTAATTTACATTGATTTAAATATTCAATTATTTGTCTTTTTTCTTCATCTGTCAAAAGTTCATAAAAATACATTTTATTCTGTGCATTAGAAAATATTCCTTGAAAATATTGTTGTTTTGATTTTATGATGTTATTAATATATTTTTCATCTTGGAGATTTGACTTAAAATTCCTTTTTGAATAATTTAAATTACGCATTTCTTCAAATGATAGAAAACTATAATTTTTCAATGCTGTTATTGAATGGCAATTATATCTCTTTTTATCATTAGAACATAATATTTCTGGAATTTTATATAAATATGGAAAACATATATCAAAAGGATCTAAAGTTAGAAAATTCTTTTGTAATCTTTGGATATATTTAAAATTTAGTGGATGATTTTCTGGTAGATTTTGAGGATAGATATAGCTCATTACTAAATTTAAATCTCAGTTTTGGAAAAATAAAGATTAATTATATTTATTCCTCATTTTAAAAATTTAATTTACCTGTGCCTTCTGTAGGAGGTTTTTGTAAATTATTATTTAATAAATTATTTGATATCGTATTCAATCTATTATTGATATTTAAGTTAGGATTATTAATATTTACAGAGTTAATAAAACTATAATTGGGAATTAGATTTGTTTTGTTTGTGTTATTGATTGAACTTAAATTATTTCCAATTAGTAAATTACTGTTTGTATTATTGCTTATCATCGAATTAATTTGAGTATTATTGTTGGTATTATTATTTAAATTTATATTGTTATTGATTAAAGGATTCATATTATTACTTGCGTTTGGATTTGTAAATGGGATAGGACTTATTTTATTAATATTAGTATTTGAGATTGAAAAAGGGTTATTTGAAGTATTGTTTATGTTTGTATTATTTATCAAAGATGATTTAAAATTTGAATCTGTATTAATTTTATTAATATTAAAATTTGAAGTGAAAAATGGATTATTGATTGTACTTTTATTGTTATCTATAGTTGTTTTTTGAGAAAGAAAAGGATTTGTAAAGGCACTGTTATTATTTATGGGAATACTTGGCTTATTATCTAAATTAAAATATTATTTTTTACTTTGGACTCCGACTTGATTACTAGGTAATAATCCTTGTGCGGGTTTATTTGTATTCATTAAAAAAGGGTTATTCATTTTTTTTAAATTTAAAAATTATAATATTTATATAAATTTAGAAAAAATATTATATAAATTTATTTAAAAAAATTTCATATGCTTCTAGGTATATTTTTTTAAAAATTTCAATCTCTCGAAAAATCTTTTATTTAACAAACCAAATATAAAAATTTATAAGCTCTTATTTAATGATTAAATATTAAATACAAATGCATTATAGTACACTATGATAATTTATGAAAAAATATATTGAAATAATTTTTGAAATATCATTATTTTCTTATTTAATTTTTATTTTAATTTCTAAAAGCCTGTTATTATTATTAATATTTATAAATTTAAAAATATTCAAAATTTTTATTAAAATTGTTAATATTAAAATTTATTTGTAATTTTACTTTTAAGATTTCAATCCGGTAAAATAGTAATCTAATTACTTTCAAAATTTTTAGAAAAGACTATTTTTTAAGTTGAAAATTTTCTTAATATTTTCTTTACCACTAAATGAATTTCACAAATATAAGTTCAATACTTATAAAATTTTATTTTTCTTCCAATTAATTCTTTTCAAAACTTATTGGTTTTTTCGAACAAAATTCTTGAATTATTTTTTTGAAATTTCAAGAGTAATTTTTCATCATTTAAATCATAAATTAGAAAATTAAGCATTTGCATGTCTGAAGAATCTTGGATTTTAATATTTTATTTCTATCTGATTTAGATTTAATTACCGAGGATTCATTATTTTTTAATGATCCTTTTATTTTTTCGTTTTTTAAATCATTGAATTTATGAATCTCTTTTTCATCATTATCATCATATTTTAAACTTAAATTATCCTCTGATTGATTATATTTTTTATGACTTTCGATTAAAACCACTTGTACAAAATTTTCTTTTGGAAAATTAACTTTTTTTTTTTTGATCGATTTTGGATAAATTTAGGAATTGATTTTTATTGTTATTAAGTCCTTCAAAATTTATTTTATTATTTAGATTCAAACTTTTAGGGGAACTTGATTTTTTATTAATGTCTACAATTTCCAAGTAATTATTAATTTGTCTCAATGAATTATTTATCATTGTTGGATTATTTTCCATTTCATCTTTTAAGCTATAATCAGAAATACAACACATTATATCAATTTTAGAATTAATGCTTGAAAATCTTTTTAATTTTGCAATTTTCATTTTATATGTAAGATATTGTTTCAAATTCTTTTCCTTATGAAGATTTAGTTGTTTGTCCATGTATAATTTTTAAATGGTATTTTCATTATACCTTTATCCCTTTTCAATCCAAAAAATAAATAAAAAATTCTTTGTATCAATGTTGATTCAACGCTTTAAAAAAAGATAAAGTAATAAAAATATAACCATTGATAAAATTTCGTTTTTTTATCAAATATAAAATATTTATATGATTCTACTCAAAACATTATTATAAATTTTAAATTTTTAAGGATAATTCTTAATTATTTTTAATTTAATATTTTTTTTTAATCCACTATTTTGAGTACAAATTTTTTAATTTTTAAATAAAAGACATGATAAATAGCAATTTACTAATATGGTATTTAATAAATAAATTTTTTCATCAAACTTTTAATGATCGAGTATAGTCTTTTTTTTTGTTGAAACCTCAGAAATCATATTAATAATTACATCTCTTGAATTCTTCACTACTTTAGATATGAAATAATTTTTTTGATTCATAAAACTGTATTTCTAAATAATGAAAATATATTAATTTTTATCAATTATAAAAATTGTTAATTAAATTTTTAAATGTATTTTTTGAAATTTTACTTCCATATATTCATTTAAAATTTTTCTAATATTCGAATCAGTAGTACAATCAATAGGCCTTTTTCCACACTTTGCTTCTATAAAAGGATTGGCAACCTTTTGAAGTAAAATTTCACAAGCTTGAAATTGATTGTTTTTGGCAGCATGCCAAAGTGGAGTTCTAGAATTATAATCTGTTTGATTAACATAAGGACCACAATTTACTAAAATTGAAAGCATTGAATTATATCCTCTTTTGGCTGCCCAATGATAAGCAGTTTGATGAAAATAATCAATTACAAATAGATATTTTTTGTCTCGAGTCACAAAATTTTCAACTTTCAGAGTGTCTTCAAATTTTACTGCATCAAAAAATTCATGAGAGACTATTTTTCATTAAAATTAAATTAATGTTATTGAAAAATTCGATTCAATTCATAAAAAATTATATTTTTACTTACAAGGCAAACTATAAGGTTTAGAAGGGAATGGATTTTTTTCAAAAAATTCTTTCAAAGAGATGTCATTATTATATAAATAAGTGAGAGATGATACAAGTGATTTTTCGAGTTTTTTAAGACATTCTAAATTTTAAAAAAATAATTACTTTGGCGATTTGTACTATCCTTTTTCACATTTTTAATTTTATCAGCATCTATAAACTTAAAAATTCTAATTTTACCATCCAATTTAATTATCTTTGTGAAATCAGAATTTTCATCTTTTAAATCTCTAACATTACTTGAATTATTATTCACTTTTTTACTTCTCTCACTTTTACCTCTATTTAAAAATCAATTTAATTCAGCAATTTTGAAATTAAAAATTCTTAATTTTAACAAAATAAAAAATAATTTTTTACGAAATATCATCTTCATAAAATCCCTTTTTTTTATTTTCATTATTATAATTTGATTCATATTTTTTAGGGGAATCTAAATAATGCTGATTGTTACATAAATATGGCTTTGATTTTTTATTTAATAAGCTTTTCTTGACAAATTTATCATCAATTTCTTCGATACATTTATCGGAGTTTCTAATTATGTCCTGATCTTATATTTTACAAATGTTTAATTTATTTTTTATGATGAATGTAGTAAGGTGTTAATTAATTATTTTTACTTGTGGCAATTGCATTTTTGAATATATTTAGAAATCTTTCTTCTTTAGATTTTTCTTGAAAAACTTAGAATAGTTAAATAATAAGTTTCATAATTTTAATAATTTATCAAGTAGTCAAAATTATTACAAATTTGTTCTTTTTGAGGTGGACTTATTAATATTTTATTTAAAGACGCAATGCTCTTTTTATTCTTTTCCTTGTAACTTTTTTTCTCTAAAAATTTTTATTTGATTTAATAAAAAGAAAAAAATTTACTATAAGCAGATAAACTTGGCTTTGTTTGTTTTTTTCTAAAATTAGAACTGAATGTTTGATAATTCTCATCTACTGCTTTGCTTAAATTCTCAAAACCTTCTTTACTAGCTACTTGTAATTTGTGTAAATTCAGAACATTATTTAATTTTTGATATCCTTGTCTTCCTTCTAATCCTTGAACATATATCATTTTTTATTATTTCAAATTTTAAGTAATATTTTTTATCAAGGATGAATAAATAAAATAAATATTCGGTTGTTTCTCAATAAATTTTTAAATTTTATTCCGACTTTTCGAAAATTTTATCTTTTTTCAAAAAGGGCTCAATTGTGGTCATTTGTTCTTATAATTAGAAATTAATACACCAGATTAAATTTTTTATAATAAATTAAAATATTTTAATTATAGTTATTTTTTAAAATCGATTAAATATAAATTAAAATTATAAATTGGCTAAATATTTTCTTAAATTTCTTTTTCATAAATTTAAAACTATTTTGAAAAATTGAATTAGAATATAGAGCAGCAACAATTACTCCTGTTCATCCTTTTTACTATTTCTCCAGCTTCTTTGTGATTTGCAGTAGGTAAAAAGCAGATAACTCCATTAAAATAACTTTCATCGTTAGGCCAATCGTGTATATTCGCTACAAGTATTTTAAAAGCATCAAATCTACATTGTGGATTTACATTATTTAATATTCCTGGAACCATATGTGCTAACACTTTTCCTATATCTATATATTTTGAAATAATATCTATTTGTTCCCCACATAATTCTTTATTATACTTCATAGCCAATTCAAAATTTAAGTTTTTAAAATCTTCTTCAGATAAAAAGTCTTTATGAAAACTACTTATAGAACTTATGCTGTTTAAACTTTCCATAATTTTTTCTTGTTCTTCCTTGATTTTATTTTTTTCATTCAATTTTTTGTTTTCATTCTTTAGATCATCTTTTTTTTTATTTTGATTGGATGAAGCACAAACTAGATCTTCATTTGGTTTTATATTAGGCATTATTCGATTAACTGAATTTTGGTTGATTTCATTTTTCTTAATTTCTATAGTATTCTTAATCTCTTCAGAAACTTTAAATTGCAAATTTGAGGATTCATTATGTAGAGTAACTTTATCTTTGGGTATATCTTCTTCTCTTTTAACGAGATTGAAATTCGTTGAATAAATTTGCTTTTTTTCATCAGGTTTTATATTTTCAAAAGTATAATCTTTATATGAATAATTACTACTATAATTATTTTCTTTTGTATTAAGAGTATTTGCACTTGCAATGCTAGTTTGATAATCTTTAAATGTAATCATTTCATTATAACTTCCATTTGATACATAATTACTCTGTGTCTTATTTTTAATGCCGGTATCATTATTATATGTATTATTAATTGAAGTATTTGCATATTTATTTTCAATATCATTTATTTGATTTTTAATATATAGGGAAATATTTTCATTTTTTTTTTCATTTTCTAATTTATTTAAATTATTGGATTGCCGTTTATTATCATAAATATGATTATTTGTTTGATCAGAGTTATTATTTGTAATAGCAGGAAAAGAATTGGAATATATCTCGCTTGAGATAACTGGAGAAATTGTGGGTTTTTTTTCTAATTCTGGTTTTGTAAAATAGAAATTTTTATTCTCAATTATACTTGAATTTTTTTCTTTCATAGATTGACTATTGATTTGTGTTTCATTTACTGAAGTAAAAGGAATATCCGAATTTTTTAATATATTTGGACTTATTTTTTTTTCAGTATCTGCTATATAATTTATTGAACTTTGATTCTGATTTTTAATTTCTTTATTTAACTCTTTATTAATTTCATTTTGATTCTTTTCGATTTTTCCATTATAATCTATTGAGGATAAAGTATTTGGCTCTTCTTTATTTGCGTAATGGTTAAAATTTGTAGGAACATAATATGAATTAGTTTTTAGATCATGAATATTTGTATTTAAATCTCCTTGATTCAAAAAAACCTTATTTACGTTAAAAGGGTCAGTTGAAAAGCTATTAGAGATATTAGATTCATTTGCAGAATGATAATAATTTAATTTTATAGTATTTGGATTATCGTTAATGTTATCAATTAGTGAATTTCTATTTATTAAATAACTTGTTGTATTGTCGAAATTATTGTTAATATCTTCATTATTTATTTTAGGATTATTTTGTGGATTTGAAAATTGATTTATAGAAGATAAATTATTTTGTGGATTTGAATTTTGATATATATTAGATAAATTATTTTGTGGATTTGAAATTTGATTTATAGATGATAAATTATTTTGTTGGTTTGAATTTTGATATATATTAGATAAATTATTTTGTGGATTTGAAATTTGATTTATAGATGATAAATTATTTTGTTGATTTGAATTTTGATATATATTAGATAAATTATTTTGTGGATTTGAAATTTGATTTATAGATGATAAATTATTTTGTGGACTATAATGATACGAATTACTTGAATAATTATTAAATGGAATTGAAGTAGAATTAGTGAATTGTGTAGAAGATGATATATATTGATAAGGAGCAGAAAAGTTATTGGGATAATCTGATATTGATTTATGTTCTGAAGACAAGTCTGTTTTATAATGATTATTAGATGTTGTTTTTGTTTCATTAGAATCATTTTTATAAAAATTTTTATATTCATCTATATATTTGTCTGCAATATTAATTTGATCTTCAATAATAACTATATTTTTTAATAAGAAATAGGAAAAATTATTAATTAATTAAAAATTAAAATTTATCATTTAATATATATTGTTATTTTACCAGGATTAGAGAATGAGACATTACAATCATTATTAAATTTATTTGTATCTATAAGAATTTGAGGATTATCATTTAACAATGAGGGATTGGTTGTTGAAGTTGAATTAATCATAGGGACATTAGAACCTTCGTTCAAATTTTGGTGATTCTCATTAATTCTATTTGAATGATCTTGAATTGCAATATTATTTTCCGACATATTTTATATTTGTGTTTTTAAATTTTAAAATTTTTGTGATTTATTCAAATTTTAAAATAATTTTAAGTTTTTAATTTTATTAAAAAACGTGATTTTGATTTTATATAATAAATTTATTTAAAAAATTTGTTAATAATACAAATTCTGTCCACATTGACACTGTTTAAAGAAGATTTTTAATATATTCACTGCAGAAAACCATTTTTA
>Ga0194116_10008249_pt1 | contig 10595 bp, 10 predicted proteins | sample TA2MahsurfametaG_4_FD_148617 | JGI IMG/M metagenome (GOLD analysis project Ga0194116, IMG submission 148617) | Freshwater microbial communities from Lake Tanganyika, Tanzania - TA2015008 Mahale S9 surface | ecosystem: Environmental > Aquatic > Freshwater > Lake | place: Tanzania: Lake... | reverse complement strand
CCCAATCCCCAAATTATAATGTTTAATTTACTCTTATTTAATTTATGAATTTAAAAAATTTAGATATGTAATTCTTTATATTCCAAATAAAATATCAACTTAAATAAAATAATTTTTTTATCCACATATTATTTTTTAGTGTTAATTATTATTTTTATTATTTCCTATTGATTCAAAAAATTTATTTTATTTAATTTAATTAATTTTTATTTTAAAATCTTGAATTCCATTAGAAAAATTATTTAAAGCTAAACAACACATTAATTAAAAGAAATTATTAATTATATTAATATTTTTAATTTGAAATAACTATAAGTAAAAAATTTATTCATTATTATTAAATCTGAAAAATTTATCATTTGAAAATAAAAACATTTCATATTTCATATTTTATATTATAGTTTATTTTGACAGTTTACAAGAAATAAATAATTATATAACAATTTCAAAAACCATTGGCATATACTTATATTGCTTATAAGAAGACTAAAAAATCTAAATATATATAAGAAAATGCTATTTATCAGTTTCCAATCTTAATTGCCAAAATCATCTGCTTGAATTCTTCAAATGAAATCTAAAAATATGTAAAAAAATTTTAATTAATACTCTTCCATCTCCATCACAGTCTACTTCTTTTACTATTTCTTCCCATTCTGCAGCAGATGATAAATCAAATGATAGGACTTCTTTCAATTCATCGATAGTTATATAACCATTACAATCCTAATTATAAATAAAAATTACTAGATCAAACATTTCAAATCCTTGTTTTAACATTTCTTCAGACAATAATCTTTCTTTCTTGATTGTAACTGTAATAAATTCTGAAAAATTAATTGTTCCATCATTATTAAAATCAACTTCAGAAAAAACAGTATCAACTTTTTTGATAGCTTCTTGTTTTGGGTATATTTTAGCTAAGCCTTAAAAATAAATATTTTTGAATAAATTTATACATTCTACAAGTTCATCTTTTGATAAAACTCCATCTTTATTATTATCAATTTTATCGAATTCTTCTTTTAATTTTTGAACTTCTTCATTTTGACTTATTTGATTGGCAATAAAAGCTAAACTGGCTTTTTGCAAAGTTATAGAAGATTGAAACTTTGTTAAATTATTAATCACATTTTCATCCAGAATATTATCAATAGCGGATTTATTCTTTGCCATTTCCAATAGCCAAGAATTTTTTAATGCTTGTTCAGCACTTGGTCTTTTATTAACGTTATAATTAAGTAATTCGTTTACAAATTCAATTGCTTCTTTTGAGACTTTTGTCCATTCTTTTCCAATAAATTCTATTTTCCCTTTAAGAATTTTAGATTTTATTTCTTCCTCTTTTTTACCTCTAAATGGAGGAACACCACTAAGCATAGTATATAGAATAATTCCACATGACCAAACATCACATTTTTCGTTATAATTTCCCTTGAATACTTCTGGGGCAATATAATAAATAGTGCCTAATTCTTGTGTAAGAGGTTCATTTTTATAAAAAATTGAAGTACCAAAATCTATCAATTTTATAAAAATATCTTCTCTATCTGATTTAATAAATACTATATTTTCCGGTTTAAGATCACGATGGACAATTTTTTTAGAATGTAAGTGATTCGTAGCTGAAAGTAATTGATATATGATACAAGCCGCTTTTTTTTCTGAAAAAGAATTTTGTTTTTTAATATAATCATATAAATCACCACCTGAACAATATTCTTCAATCATGTAATAATAATTAGAATCATAAAAACATTCAAATAATTTTATTACGTTGGGATGATCCAAACTTTTTAAAACTGAAATTTCATTATTTAAAATGTTGCCATCAACATGTTTTTTTTTAATAGCCTTTACTGCTCTTATAAGACTAGTTTTTTTATGACAAGATTTATACACACAACCAAAAGCCCCTTCTCCTAGTTTATGGCAGATTTCATATTCATCAAATAAATTTCTGTTTTTCATATTAATGAAATTTCTTTTATCGAAGAAAAAAGAATTTTTTTTCATAAATGTGGTTTTATTATTAACCTGTTTTTTATTATAAAATCTACCTCTGAACTGAGATCTACTAATCTATTGTTTTCACAAAAATTTGAATTTGAACAACACAAAATTGATCCCATTTTAAATTTTAAAATTAATTTGTTAGGTTTTTTAAATATTATTTAATTCATAAATTAACCTTAAATCATTAATTTCCAAAAATATCAATGTTTCATTTTAATAAAATAAATAATAAAAATAAAATATTTTACCTATTTTCATTTTCATTAAAATCAAACATATCAAAATAAAAATTTTTATAAATGAAGATAAGGATTCTTTTTTTCAAAAATCTATAATTGTAATAAAAATAATATAAATCATCATACATACTTTTTAGCAAAACTTTTTAATAATTAATTCACTTTCTTTTCGTTTATAAGATTAAAATTATATTATTCATCTATCTATATTTCAATAAGTTATTTTATTTTTAACTTATATACTATAAATATTTAATTCACCAATCATCTGTTAAATCTTCAGTAAAAACTTCGTTTTTTTTAGTATTCGTATTTATTTGAATATTTTTTCCTAAATTATTTATATTTTTATTTTCATCAAGATAAGGAGTTTTATTTCTATATGTCTTGCTTTGATGATTAATTACTTGATCATGGCTATTTTCTATAAAATCCTTCAAATAATTATCATCGTTTTTATCATTTGCTTGTGATTTTTTTAATTGTTTTCCTCCCAATGAAAAATTATCAAAATCAAATTGTTGAAATTCTTTATTCTCATTGTTCATAGTAATTTTTGGAGTGGTTTTGAGGTTCGTTAACTTAGAAGATTTTAGATTGGATGGATTATTTAAATCTTGTTCAATTTCCCTAAATAAATTATGATTATTATTAATTTCTTCGGATAATTTCATTTTATTATCATAATCTCTTGTCTGAAATATATTATTATTAAAATTCTCATTGTTAATTTTCATAAAAGGATTAATTTGATTGTTTTCATTAGCATATATTTCTTCATTATTTTTATCTGTATTTATCAAAAAATTATTTTTATAGAGTAAAGTCATTTCATTAGCATTATAAATATGAAATTTATTATCAATGTTTTTTATATCATTTTTTTCAGTGAGGGAATTCTGATCATTCTTGTTAATTTCATGAGCTTCATCTTGAGAGAGATTTTGAGTTTCTAAAAGTAATAATGGAGAATTAATTTGATTAAATTGAGAATCATCTCTTTTATTATATTTACCAAGATTTTTATCATTTAATATTTCCTCTTTATTTTTGTTTTGACTCAATGAATTTTGTTTTAAATTATCATTTTGAGGCAAAAAATTTTCATTTGAAGATTTCTTATTTTTTGAATAATCAATAATATTGGAATTTTTTCCTTTTTTCTTTTTATCTATATTTAGAGGTTTAGATAATACTTTATCAAGCTCGTCTTGTTCATCAAACATATTTTGATCGTCAATTTTCAATTTGGAATTGTTTTTGCTATATATTTTATCTCGGAGACTTTCTATAGGATTTTTCTCTAAATTTTTATTATTATTAATATTCAAGTTCGAATTATTATTTTTGAAGACTTTTTTATCAAATTTTTCATTATAATTATCTAATTTATCAAAAATAACTTGTTTTGAATTAAAATTTAATTCTTTATGAATTTTATTTTTTAATGTATCATTAGGAATATTTGTTTTTTCGATATTATTATTATTAAATTTAGATATTTGTTCTCTAATATTAATATCCTCAGAAAATTTATCTTGATTGGATTTCTTTTTATTAAGAAGATCATCTATCGTTTCATCATCATCATTATTTAAATTTAAATCTTTATTATTCAAAAAATAAAAATTTGAATTTCCTTTATTTATAGGAGACAATGCACCTGCAGATAAATTAGAATTACTCATATCACTTATATTCTCTCCTATATTATTGAAGCTTTTATTTTTTTTGTCATAAATTCCTTCATATTCTTGATCATTAAGAGTCTCTAAATAAATATTTTTTTTGATTACGTCATTTGAAACTTTCATTTCATAAATTTGAGATTTATTCATATTTCTTGGACATATATCGATATTTGAATTATTTACATCACTTAACATATCATTTTTATTCGTGTAAAAATTATTATTAAAAGGAATATTTTTATTGGTTAACCAATTAGAGATTATCAAATTTTCTTTAGGTTTTTTTAAATCTTCTTTCGTTAATAGTTTTTTCTTTTTATTTTCTTTTTCTTCAAAATCAAAATCGTCTTCAATATTAAAAAACTTTTTATTGTTTTTTGAATTATCATTTTTATTAATGATATTTTCATTTTCTAAACAATAACTATGGTTTTTTGAAAAATTCAAAATATTACTATTGTTGCTATTGTAATTATTTTCTTTATCAAGATATTTATTACTGTTATAACAACTATTTTTACTTTTGTTCAATTTCAGATTTTGTTCTTCTAAGATAGATCCTTCATTTTTATTATTTCTTTCTTTCCTCAGATCCTCTAAATCTGGTAAAAATATTTTCTTATAATTTTTAAATTGATTGAGATCTTTATTTACAAAATTAGTCTTTTTATTCTTATAATTATTATTTTTATCTTCAAAATTTAAATCTAATCCAGAATTCATATTATTTTCCAAGTCTTTACTCAAATTATCAGAATTATAAGACTGATCTGAATTTTAAAATTATTAAATACTTACATGAGCTTTCAACTTTTTTAATCGATTTACTTTCGTTTTCAATTTTAGTTTTTGAAGTATTCTCTTTTTCTAAAGTTCCCTTTGCTTTAATAATTGATATTTTTTCATTATTATTAAAATTAGCATTTTTTTCTAAATCATATTTTATATTCGAACTAAATTCCTGATCTAAATCTTCCATATTCCAATCTTCACTCAGATCTAAACATTTGTAATGTTTGTTATACTCTTTATTATTAGGAAGATTTTTTGAAATTTTTTTAATAAATTTCCCTTGTGCTTTATCTTCTTCTTCGTCAAAGAGTTTATCATTTTCTGAAAAATTTTCCTTATTATAAATTAAAAAAACATTCTTATAAAAATTTAAAAGAACATTTTATGAAAATATTTTACCTGATTATTATTAAATTTTTCATCTCGACTTAAATTCATTTTGTTATCATGCTTAAGATATATTTGATTTTTATTTATAAATTTTTCATCTTTATTTGAATTTTGAAGTAATTTTTTTCCTTGGTCTTTATTTTTATATTCAATTATTTTTTTGAAATTTTTCGGTTTTTTACTTTTCATTTGATTATTGGGTTGAAGTTGTACATCTTCAATAAAATGAGAATTTGGAATTTGATCATGATCATTTAAATTTATAATTGAATTGGAAGTGTTAATATAATTTTATAAAATATATTTATTTATTTTTTTTTTTTTTTTTTTATTTTTCAAGCAATTTGAATTTATACTTAAATTGATTTCTACATTCTCATATTTAATTTTAGAATTATTAAGATTAATTAAATTATTATCCTTTTGAATTAAATGATCATTTATTTTATACGAATCTTTTGTTTCATCTTCAATTAAATGAATTAATTTCGATTTCTGCTCACAATTTATGTTGATTTTTTTATTATTTTTATCTTGAACTGCTATATCAGAATTTAGTATTGATTGTTTAATAGTTTTATTTTGTGATATGATAGTTTGATCAGGATTATTATTTTTATTATGTATAGGGTTTATACTCTCTCCATCATCTTCTATATTTTTTTTGAAGATTTTATTTTTTGCCTTTTTATTGATGTTAATATCATTTTGAAGTTTTTGATTTATCGTATTTGTCTTTATAAAGTTCACATTTTCCAATTGCGGTTTTTTATTTGCATTAACTATTCTTTGAATAGGATTATATTTATCTAAATTTTCAGGAGAAATTTTTTCATATTCATCATTATAAAAATCCCAGTCATTTATATCCTCATTAAATTGCAAGTTTGAATTATATTCAATTGCGGATGTTCGGCTAATATTATTTTTATTATTTTCATCTTTGATTAAAATTTCATTGAAATTATTATCATCATCAACTTTTATTATTGCTTCCTTTATAATTGATTCACAATCTTCCTCATAAATGTTTGAAGATTTTAATTCATTTTCATTTTTAGGTATAATTTTTTTCTTTTTATATATTTTTTCTTCTAAATTTCTTATTCTATTTTCTTCTTCAAGTTTTAATTTTTCTTCTTCTTGCCTTTGCCTTAATTCTTCTTGTTTTTTTTCTTCTTCCTTCTTTCTTCTATCTTTTTCCTCTTTTAAATTTCGTATTTTTTCTTCCTTCTCCATTTGAAGCTTTAATTTTTTTTCTTCTTTTTGTTTTTTAAGAGCGTCTAAATAAGGTCTCTCGTAGAATTCAAGAACAAACTTGAATATTTTTTTATCAATCAACGGAAAAGATTCAGGGACTAATCTCAAAATAATTTTAAATTCGTAAATCCATTTTTTTTGTATTTCTTCTGTTTGTGCAAATAAAAGATATCTTTTATTAATGAATTCAATCTCTAATCCATATTTCCATTCCTTAGAATTACTTTTAGTAGTAGTATCCATAAATTCTCTTATATTTTTTAGTTCTGAATATTTATAAAGACCTTTTATTTTTTTCTCGGTCTCTTTATTCTTATAACCAAAGAATTCATTTTGGTATTCAAGAAAAAACCATCTTGTGTTTGTATCACCAAAAATACGATAAAAATTTGAACCTTTTCTTTTTCTTAAATAACTGCCATAATTTTCTCTTTGCGGAATAGGGGGGATTATTTTTTTTTTTTTTTTTTTATTTTTTTTTTTTTTTTTTTTTTTTTCATTTTTACTGATAAAAGAAAATTTTATTATATTTTAAATTTATAATGATAATAATATTTATAAATATAATATAAGCACTCAATTTATATAATATAATTAAAAAATTTATTATATCAATTTTTATAATTATATTTTATTTGTAAGATATTAATTTAATGTTTTATCAGCTATCAAGTACATTACTTTTGCTAAAAAGGCTTCGAAATGAAATAGAGGTTTATTACCGTTTTGAGCCCTAAATTTTAAATATTTACTTTTAAATACCTATTTTCAAACACACTTGCTGCATTGATAACTGCAATTTTGAATTTTTCACTTTTTGGTTTTTTAAATATTTCTTTTACCAAATTTATAAAAATTATTTCTGGGGGAATTCCATTTATCAATAATTTTATAAACGCTTCCCTTAATTTTCTAACTGTTCCAGCTGATTGTTCTTTAAACATTTCAGTAACAATCCCTTTAATCGAGATATCGTATTCAGGAATATATATTTCGTTTTTATACGATTCAAGAGTGCCTATAGTAATTTAATTCAAATATATTTTTTAAAATTTAAGTACTTAATTGTAAAGTATTGATTGCTTTCCTAACATTACGATTAGAGTTCTCGACTATTGCTTCTATCATTCTATCATTTAATGTTAAATTTTCTTTTGCTTTTATTTCTTTTAGTAATTTCCTTATATCTTCATTACCCGGAGAAGGAATACGAATAGATAAGCATCTTGATCTAATAGGCATAATTATTTTAGAAAGGCATGTACATGTCATTATAATTCTGCAATTTGCCATGTATTTTTCCATTGTTCTTCTTAGAGCAGCCTGAGCATCTTTTGTTAAATTATCTGCTTCGTGAATTACAATAACTTTAAATTTTTTCCCTTGTTTAAAATCAACATTTTGTACTGATGCGGTTTCTTTGATAACGTTCTGGATAATAATTCTATCATAATATTCAGAATCAGACGGAGTGATTTCTAAATATTGTTAGTTTATTTATAAAGCTAAAGTAAATTAAAAATTGATATTTGATTACCAATATGGTAATTCGAGTTAATTATACAAAATTCAATGCTAACTGAATTATGTTTTATAACTTTAATTTCGTTGTTCATTTTATATACTCCTGAACCAAATAATTCAGATAAGAATATCCTAATTCTTGTTTTTTTTCCAGCTCCTTCCGGTCCATAAAAAATCATATGTGGAAAATCATCTTTTTTTGCTAATTGAAGTAAAATATCTGTTGTGTCAGGATGAAAAGATAATTCATTTTTATCGGAAGGGATATATTTATCCATCCATAATTTTTCATCAGATTTCCCGCTATCTACCATTTAATTTTCAAATATAATAATTTAAGTCTTTTAAGTAATTCTTATCTAGTAATTTCTAAATATTTTTATTAATTATTAAATAGAATTAAAAAGAATTCATTTTTTAAAATTAATCCGAACCTCAATAAGACATTTTAATTCTATATCCTCATTCTCTCTTGTGTTTAAAAACTTAATCTCAATCTCATTGTGAAAAAGTGAGTTTTTTCTTAATAAATAAACATTATTTTATTTTTAGGTTATTGATAATCAAATATATTTTAAATATATAATTTTGACATTGAGTTTAACAATTAATGGATTTAAAAAAATTTTTAAATTAATTTTAAAATTATTAAATAATTTAAAAATCCATGGATTATTCAATTGCAAAATTCTTATACATAAAGGATGCAATTTTTGAATTTAATAATCAAACGATGTTCCTCTTTAACAATTAAGTAAGTTAACCAATTTAAATGAGAATATGTTAAAATAATACTTTTATATTGTCATCTTCAATTTTGCAAAATCTCTTTTTTTTTAAGCGAAAGCATAAAAATTATTTCAAAAGCATAAATTCTTTTTCAAAATTTTGCATAAATTTTTTTTAAAAATTAAACAATTTATATAATATTTAAAAAGTATCTTGATTTCATTGATATCCAATTTGAGAGTTAATGATTCTCCAAGATATTATCTTCTTTTGAATTATTATCCTTTACATCAAATTTAGAATCTTTCCCAAAGAAGGTATCATATTGAACGACATCCATAATTTCTTTCTCATTAATTATCATGTTTTCGAAAAAAAAATTCTAATGTAATTTTTTTATTATTGTTAATTTTTAATTAAAAATTTAATTTATAAAAAAGCATAAACAAATTATTTAAATTTTATTCTTATGATAAAAGTTATTTAAGAATTTGCAATACTAGTCATCATATATATTTTCAATTATCTCTTCCTAAAAAAAAGACAAAGATATATGGATATTTCATTTCGAATCAATAAAAGAAATTGATCAATTAATTATTATTAACATAGAAGAAAAAGATTCGAAATTTTTTATTGCTGATATATTTATTTTCAAAAATTCTAATAGATCTAATAAGCATAAATAATTATATTTTCAATCTATTAAAAAGAAATTGTTCAGAATAATAATTTAGGCATTAAATATTCAAAGAACTAGTGTTGATTTTCAACTAGAATATTTTTTAGCTTTCAAAAAGTTTTTGATGAAATACAATAATAGAAATCAATTTCAATTTTATTAAAGCAATATTCACAAAAGGAGCAGAATTATGTTTAAAGAAAGAAAAATATACATTGAAATTCTATCAAATATATGATTTTTAAGAAAAATTAAAATCAGAGCTTTATTTTAATAAGTAACTTTTGAAGATTCTGCAATCATCGTTGATTTTAAAAACGAATAATTTACTCATTACAGCCCGATTAATGAAAAATTTATTCTCAATTTCATAAATTTTTTCCTCCTTTCAGAATCTTCAAATTAATGTTTTTGTATGATTTAGAGAGAAGAAATAAAAATAGCTTAGGTTTAATTTTCATATATATTATATTATAATAGCAACATTATATTATATTTACGATATAAATTTTAAAATTAAATAATAGTTAAATTTAAATAAATAATAATTGAAAATATAAATTAACTAAATGATTCTTATGATGAATGAGTATGAAGATTTTTTAAATTTCTATCAAGAGCACAAAACACTACTGGTAGGATATGAAAAATATAATGAAATTTTAGAAGCCCAGTTGATAAAATATAAATAACACTCCTGAATCTAAAGTTGATATAACAGAAAAATTTCAAGAATCATTATATGTATTTTCTCTTTTTTCCCTAAACAAAATTTTGTAATAATTTCAATAAAATCAACCTTTATTTTCAAATTTCTTACAAAATTTCCACAATTTGTCTTAGAACATGAATCAGGTATAAAGTATTGGAAGAAATGATAACAGTCCAAGCAATAATTATCATTTGTATTTTTGTTTCTTATGGTATTGAATCCAAAATCAGCGATAGGTTATCATTGGTATTCAAAGAAAATAATAAATTCAGTTTTTCCTGGATAAATCTACTGTCATACGTTTCTTGTTACTTAGATATTCTACATTTGATTAATAATATTTTTATAGAGAAAAATGTAGAATAAGTTTCAAATATATTAAATTTTTTTTAAAAAAATTGAAATGTCAAAAAGATCATTTTATAAATAATCATATAAATGATAAATGGAAAAATTAAATAAAGATATTTCAATATAATTCATAAAATATTCTGATTTAAAATTTTGGGGATTGGGGATTGGGGATTGGGGATTGGGGATTGGGACCAATCCACAATCCC
>Ga0194116_10008244_pt1 | contig 10600 bp, 10 predicted proteins | sample TA2MahsurfametaG_4_FD_148617 | JGI IMG/M metagenome (GOLD analysis project Ga0194116, IMG submission 148617) | Freshwater microbial communities from Lake Tanganyika, Tanzania - TA2015008 Mahale S9 surface | ecosystem: Environmental > Aquatic > Freshwater > Lake | place: Tanzania: Lake... | reverse complement strand
AGATGAACAGCAACTAGGCACGCCTACACGAACACATATTTTCGACCTCAATGATTTAGATAACATTGCATACATGCAATTCTATGAAAGCACCAACCCAAGCATCGATCATAACTTATACATTCTAGATCAATTTGTTTACGAAAGCAATTACAGAAGTGGTGTGCGTGTACTCGACGCCATTCGCGTAAGCCAAGGAATACTTAATGAGGTTGGATTTTTTGATTTGTATCCACAAAATGACATGCCTCAATTCAGCGGTACTTGGAGCAATTACGGATATTTACCAAGCGGAATTAATTTGGCGACAAGCATGTATGACGGGTTCTTCATTACAAAACCTACTTTGTTGTACTTGAATCAAACCAACTATAGTTTCTGTGAAAACACCTCTGATACCCTTGAACTAAAAATCAATGCTGACCTGCAATTTCCATTAACAGCAACAATAAACGGACTTCCAATTGAAGCCAATTTTGTTGGTGGAACTGTAACAGGAACCGGTGCGTATTCTTTTCTTTTGAGTAACATGAACAATGTAGCTCCGGGCATGTATAACGCGCATTTGGTTTTAACAACCACCTTTGGAGAATCTTATGAAATTCCTTTTCATGTTGAGGTTGGAAGTAATATTTCTGCCGTTCAATCTGTAGCTAATCCTACTGCTCCAACAGTGCAAGAAACCGGAACAGATTACCTCTTCACATGGCAAGCCATTGCAGGGGCTTCTGGATACGTGTTTGAATTATCTGTTGATGATCCAACCTTTACTACATTGCTCTACACATCAAACACTGTAACAAACGAAATTTATTTGCCCTTCAATTTTGCTTTTGAAACCGGTAAAACCTACTACTGGAGAGTATATGGTACAAATGCATGTTCCAGTTCAATTCCTGCTGAAGGACTATCATTCAACTGGCTTCCTAATGGCGTAAATGAATTGATCAACACTTCCATTTCAATCTATCCGAATCCGGCGAACCACGAAGTCTTCATTACAACACCGAATAAAAGTGTTCAAAACATTCAAATCTTTGATCTTCAGGGAAGATTAATCTTGAATGAAATGAGCCAAGGATCTCGAACTACCCGTCTTGATATTGCAACGTTGGCTCCTGGCGTGTACGTGGTTAAAGTTGGAAACACACTTGCTAAATTGAGTGTGAACTAGGAAATATTTTTCCGGGATTCAATATTCCATTGGGATCAAATACCTGCTTAATTTGCTTCATGAGGTTCAATTGAATTTCATTGAAAGCAATGGGCATGTATTCTTTTTGAACAAATCCAATTCCATGTTCACCACTTAATGTTCCATTTAAAGAGACTACCAACTCAAATATTTCCTTTATGGCCTTGGGTAACTCTTGACTCCATTGTTCATCGGTCAATTGTCCTTTGAGAATATTCACATGCAAATTTCCATCACCGGCATGTCCATAGCACACACTTTGAAAACCATATCTTGAACCTATCTCTTTTACGCCACGGAGTAAAACAGGCAATTCAAATCGAGGCACTACAGTGTCTTCTTCCTTGTATATTGAATGTGATTTTACTGCCTCTCCCACCTTCCTTCTCACCTTCCATAATTTCTCTTTCTGTTCGTGATCTTCGGCAAAAAGAACTTCACCTGCCTCAAATTTTTCCAAAACTGCAAGAATCTTTTCACATTCCAACATGAGAGAAGATTCATCGGTCCCATCAACTTCAATGAGAAGGTGAGCCTCCACTCCATTCAAATCAACCTGAACATCATCTACAAACTGCAGCGTAAAAGCTATTGCATCGCGTTCCATAAACTCCAAGGCACTGGGTGTAATTCCTGCTCGAAAAATCGCACTCACCGCAGCACAAGCATTTTCCGCACTTGGAAATGGAGCCAAAAGTAATTTGTTAAACGGCGGAAGAGGTACAAGTTTCAACACCGCTTTTGTAATGATTCCCAGCGTTCCTTCACTGCCTACCATGAGCTGAGTGAGGTTGTAACCTGTTGAATTCTTCAATGTATTTGCCCCTGTCCAAATGACTTCACCGTTGGCCAAAACAACTTCTAAATTCAAAACAAAATCTTTGGTTACACCGTATTTCACCGCATGCGGACCACCACTATTCTCTGCTAGATTTCCTCCTATGCTGCACGAACCTCTGCTCGCTGGATCTGGCGCATAGTACCATCCTTTTTTTGCACACTCCTCCTGCAGAACCTGTGTTATGACAGCCGGTTCTACAATCACTTGACCGTTGTTTTCATCAATGGAAATTATTTTGTTCAATCGTTCTAAACTCAATCCAACACCTCCATGAACACACAACGCACCACCACTTAAACCGGTTAAGGCACCTAAAGCTGTTACCGGAATTTTTTCAGCATTACAATATTTCAGTATCGATGCAATTTCATTTGTATTGTTGGGAAGTAAAACCACATCTGCAGGAAAGACATAATTCTCTGTTTCATCTGAAGCATAGTCGAGCCTCTCTTCCTCACTTATCTTAACTTGTTCAAGTTGAAGAAGTCCTAAAAAAAATTGGAGTTGTTCAGGATTTATCATACCCGCAATATTCATCGATTTTCAATCTGAATGACTTAACACGAACTTAAAAATTCACTTTTCAATGTTTGCTTCTTTGCTTTCTGCTGTATCTTGCAGCCAAATCTTAATCAATTAAAATGAAAAAATTTCTTTTTTTAGCTGCTGTAGTAGCTCTTGCATCTTGTCACGATCCAAAGAAAGATGCTGAAAAAATTTGTGGACTTTTAAAAGAAAAGTCTGAAGCTTTAAAGTCTGGTAACGATATTTCTTTGGCTGTAGCTCAAGGTCAAATCGACGTATACATGGACGAAGCGAAGAAGAACTATGAAGGTGACAAGTTGAAAGAATTTGAAAGCGCATTAAAGCCATGTCAAGATGAGGCTGCTGCTGCTGAAATTGCTGTGGATGCCAAGAAATTGTGTGATACGTATATACAATACATGGATGCAGAAATGTCAAATGACACCATCAAATCTTTAGATTTACGGGAAAAGTTAGAATCTCTTCAAAAGAATCTTGAACCTAAATATAAGGAGGGTACTGAAAATTTTAAAAAATTCGAAGCAGAACTTGCTAAATGTTTGAACTAATTTTCAGAGAATCTATTCTCAATAAAAAAGGCCCCGTTTGGGGCCTTTTTCATTTCTGAACATTGATGATGATCTGATCTTTAGGTAATTGAATATCTGTATGACCCTCATACAATACAGCTGTTGAAACACCTGCCGCTTGATGCGAAGTAATTGACCATTGCAAATTATTCAATCGCCACTCATCTACAAATGAAACGGCATTTCCTTGACTTCCCATGGCCACATATTGAAGAACCATGCCGTTGGGAGTAATTTGCACAAATACGGTCTTCAACTGCGGTTTCATATCATTCTCAACTGGCGCAACATACCAGGATTTCATCAAACTATCTGGGCTTAAAAATAACGACAATACATTTCGTAGATCGTTCGAGTTGAATCCCAACATTTGAGTGAGCCAACATGTTCCATTTACACACCCCGTCTCGTATCGAAAAGCGTAATAGGCCAATACCGCTTTTTGTTCACCCGTTAACTGGGCTAAAAACGCCTCATCTAAAATAAGTTCATGATCATCGGTTCGCTGAAAAACCAAACTACGATCTTTTCTATTGGGTAATAGTCGTTTGCAAACAACAAGCTCATTTGATCGCTCAATAACTGCCACTGTTCGATCCAAAACTGATTCTCCAAGATCAGTGCTCAATTTCAATTGTGACATTGAATTTAAATCGCATTTCCAACTCAACTGACCATCAGTACTTTTAAGCTGTATAGAACTCCAATCGGCATTGGGCTCATATCTTCCTAAAAAAGTTTTAACACCTTCTTTCGAACCTAACTTTTTAGTATACAAATAGAAAGAGCTATCTTGTTTAAGTTTTAATTGATATGTAAAACCGCCGTCGTTCGTCCAAAGCGTATCTTCAAAAGTGCCTACCAATTCGTTTGATTTCGATGCAACGGGTGGCGTATTCGAATTCATGCATGATTGATACATCATTACAGAAAGAATAAGAAAGTAAATGACCTTTTTCATAGATTCAAAAGTACAACCTGTTCATATTTTAACACCTTTCAAACGAAAATAACTTCATTGATTTCTTAATTTCGCAAGAATGGAACAATCCGATTTCAATGTAAATAATTTTGATAGTATTCGGCCATACAATGACGAAGAATTAAAGCTCGCCATTGAACGTATTCTTTTGGTGCCTGAATTCTATAAAATGATGAAATGGGTTTATCCCGGTTTAAGTAAATCGGCCATTCAACGCATGATGCGTGATGTTCGCACGGTTGATGAATTTCAGAGTGAAATTAGTGGACCTGCATTTAAAATGGCCATTCAAACAACAACAAGCGGTTTATCTTTCACCAATTTTGAATCGTTAAGTAAAGAACACGCGTATTTGTTTTTAAGCAACCACCGTGATATTATTCTCGATAGCGCTATCTTGAACGTTAGTCTGCTGGAACAAGGATTCAAATCTACGCAAATTGCAATCGGAGACAATTTGCTTCGCCAACAAGTTATTGAAGACATTGTGCGTTCAAACAAAAATTTCATTGTTAATAGAAATGTGAGTGCAAAAGAGATTTTCTACTACAGCCAACGCCTTTCAAATTACATCTCAAATACAATAGATCAAGACAACACCTCCATTTGGATAGCACAACGTGAAGGTCGAAGTAAAGATGGTGACGATAGAACAGCTACGGGATTGTTGAAAATGTTTGCCATGAGCGGCACCAACATTGAAGATACGCTTCTTAAGTTGAACATCATACCAATGGCTGTATCATACGAATATGATCCATGCGATTTGTTAAAGACCAATGAACTCATGCATCTGAAACAATTTGGTGAATACGAAAAAAAATCAGGTGAAGATTTTCTCTCCATGCTCAAGGGAATTACAGGACACAAAGGTCACGTAAACATTACCATGGGAAAAGCCTTAAACTCAGACATTGAGCACATGCGGTCCATTGTAAACAAAAACGAAAAGTATCGCTACCTCACAGCAGCCATAGATAAGCAAATGCATCAGATTTATCACTTATGGCCCACCAACTACATTGCATATGATCTGCTGAATGGTACCAAAGATTTCAAGGATCATTACAGTCAAATTCAAAAAATAGCGTTCGGGAATTACATTCGTGCCAATGCATTCAAACTTTCATTGAATAGAAAGAAAACAAAACTCCCCAAAGAGAATTTTTTAAGCGTTGCCAAAGAAATTATGTTGCAGATGTATGCAAATCCTGTGGTAAACAGAAAATCGAATTAAGACGTTTTATACGACTTCATTGTTCCAGAAAACAGATCCATTCCCCGAATTTCACAATCCAATTTTCCGTTCAACGTTTTTAGTTTCTTTTTAGGTCGAAGGCCAATGGCATGCAATGCCTCTGTGTCACTTGAAATGATCCAAACTTCACATCCGTTGTAGTGGTGCTTTAAAACGTGCCCCAACTGCTTATAAATCGCATTTAAATCATCAATCTCCATGCGTTCACCGTAGGGTGGATTAATAAAAACCACTTCATTTTCGTGTTCAATTCCATCTTCAAAAAAATCTTTTCGAACCAAATCAATACAATCCGGTTTGGGCAGCTGGGCTATATTTTTCCAGGCAACACTCAGCTGCTTCTCATCAATGTCACTGCCCCAAAGTTTTACGGTAGTATTGGAATTTATTTCATTGTGTGCTGCATCTAATACTTCTTTCCAAATGGAATCAGAGTAATTCTTCCAAGTCTGAAAATTGAATGACCGATTCAAATATTGGGCAGGCCAGTTAAATGCCACGTAAGCAGCTTCAATCAGTAAAGTTCCAGAACCTGCAAACGGATTATAAAATGTCTTTTCACCACGCCAACCGCTTTGACGAATCATACCCGCAGCTAAGACTTCATTCATTGGAGCCTCACCCCCACTCTTTCGGTATCCGCGCTGATTCAGTGATCGTCCGCTACTATCCATGCTTATTTGCACGCGATCTCTGTTTACCAACAAATGAATTTGAACATTTGGATTTTCAGTATCCACGTTCGGTCTTGAGCCATACACTTTTCTTAATCGATCTGCGACCGCATCTTTCAGCTTCAACGAAGCAAAATGAGCATGTCGAAATTGCATGGAGCTCACCTGAGGATCAATGGCGAAGGTAGTATCTTCATCTAACCATTCCTCCCAAGCAAAATTCAGAGCATTTAAATAAAACTCATCAATACTCGCAAACGAATACGCATGCACAGGAACCAATACACGCAGGGCCAAACGCGAGCAATAATTGATTTTATATAAATCTACCAACTCGCAAGAACCTTGAACCACTCTATTCCCTTCTTTTAATTCAGTAACTCCGAGTTGTTCCAATTCTTGCTTCAACAAAAATTCAAATCCTTGTAAACACCTTACTGCTATTTGCATATGACTATCCTCCCGCCTTTTTTGCTTGGTATCCCAAATTGAGCAAGATCTGCAACACCTTTTCTCGATGGTCTCCCTGTATAATTATTTCTTGATCTTTGACGCTGCCACCAGTTCCGCATTTTGTCTTTAATAACTTTCCAAGGGCCTCTAAATCTTCATCCGTTCCAACAAAGTCTCTTACAATGGTTGCAGTTTTACCACCTCTGTGATTTTTCTCCAACCAAATCTTGAGCTTTTGTTCCTTGTTTTCAATGGGCTTCTGCTCCGTATCTTTATTGTCAAAGGCAAAATTCGGATTGGTGCTATAAACCATGCCACCAAGGTCGTCTAATGAATTAGATTTCTTCTTGCTCATTGTCTTGTAAATTGAGTTTACTTCTCGATTTCAACGATTCAAATTCACGTTGAATATTTAAAAAAGCATAAATATCATAAATCATATGGGCAATAGCCGCAGAGATTAATCCGCTATATGCACCCAATAATCCTAAACCAATTCCCATCGACCAAAGTGCCAAACCAAATATGAGATGAGCCGAAGATTTTACACTTATATATCCATGCAAGGCAATGAATAAAAAGGCTGTAAAAAAAATACCCAACCACGGTTGTAACATTCCACGAAACAAGATCTCCTCACCAAAACCCGCACAAAAAGACAAAAAAACAATTTCTTGCAAGGTCAACTGATACCCGCCCAACTGAATGGTAAACTTCGATTGAACTTCGTTCAGATATTCCCACTTGCTCATGAAAAAAGCCAACAAAATCATACATCCACCTCCTGCAATTCCTATTAGCACTTGAATGGCAATGTTAAACTTTCCAACCAAAACAGGTACTAAAAAAGACGTGAAATTGAATTGATACAAAATGAATGTTATCACCAAAGGAATAAGCAACGTTGCTATTCCCATGCGCATGAACATTTCTTTACTCAAATTCATAGACGCAAATGTAATGGCTGTACCTTTGTTTTATGGATTTTATTGGACAAGCATTAACGCAATATTGTGAACAACATTCATCTTCAGAATCTGAATTGCTTCAACAACTTGCCAAAGAAACTTGGCAAAAAGTTATTAATCCGCGTATGCTTAGTGGTTCACTGCAAGGTGCATACTTGAAATTCATTTCCAATTTAGTACAACCAAGAAGAATCCTAGAAATTGGGACCTACACTGGTTACAGCGCACTTTGTTTGGTGGAAGGATTAAAAGAAAATGGTGAACTTATTACGTTGGAAGAAGATGACGAACTGTCTTATTTCCATCAGAAATATTTCCCTCAACATTCCAAAGGAAAATTAATTGAGTCCAAGTATGGAGATGCAAAAAAGACCTTGAATGAACTGGACGGATCCTTTGATCTCATTTTCATTGATGCCGACAAACAAGGTTATTTGCAGTATTGGGATTGGTGTTCGAAACATGTGAGTTCAACTGGAATCATTCTCATAGACAATGTACTTTGGAACGGAAAAGTCATACAACCATTTGCTGATAAAGATCTAGACACGCAAGTCTTGCTTGAGTTGAACAAGGCCATTCAAGAGAACCAACAGTTTGAAAACGTTTTACTTCCGTTGCGCGATGGTATGATGATGGTAAAAAGAAAAGACAATGAAAATCATTGAATGGTCTATTCCTGAATTCAAGTCCTTTCATTTGGCCTCCAAAGCCCTATCACAATTGAAAGCACACGAATTCACGCATGTGCTACTACTTCCCTTTTTTGAATCACAAGCATCTCCGTATTGCATTACTTCGCACAACACAATAAAACCTGAATTCGGTGATTGGAATGACTTCGCGGAATTTTGCAAAACAGCTCAGAATTTAAATCTTCATGTTGGAATAGATGTGGTACTGAATCACATTTCACCAAAGCATATTCTGGCCAACTACTCTACGCAAGCATCGCCCATAAACACCAATTGGACCGATGTTTGGCAACTCAATCACACATACCAAGAAGTTGAAGAATACCTCGCGAACCATCTTCAACAATTGGCGAATTGTGGGGTTCAATTCATTCGAATCGATGCCGCACACCACATTCCAATTTATCTGATTGAATTCATTAAACGTAATTTTAAATTCGATCTCATTTTAGATGATACCGTTCAACCTGAGAAATTGGCTTTTGCAGATTTCGTATTGAATCACACCTTCAGAAGTTTATTGTTAGAGAGTCAAGTTTTACCCTCATCATTTCCCCCGAAAAATGAAATTGTCTATTTCAGTAATCACGACACCATTGAAATAGCATCGCCATATTTAGAATTCTTGCAATACGAAGAATGGATAAAATACGTTTTAAATCTCAATCATCCCATACTCATGAGTCACTATGAACATGTATCACCCATGTCAACCTATTCATTTCGAAAAGGCTAATCGGAAATACGAGGATCTAGTTTTCGATAGATGAATTCAACCAAAACGTGAACGAGAATAAAAATAATGGCCACCCAAATTACGCCAGCCATAATGATGGGAAGGTCTTGTTTTTCCAAAGCGGAATACATGAGCTGACCAATACCCTTCCAACCAAAAACAAATTCAACAAAAACAGCCCCGGCCAAAAGACTAGCAAACCAACCTGAAATAGCTGTTACAACAGGATTCAATGCATTGGGTAGAGCATGCTTATAAAGTACTTTAAATTCAGAAACTCCCTTGGCTCTCGCTGTTCGTATATAGTCCATAGACATGACCTCAAGCATTGAACTTCGCACCAATTGAACAATCACACTCAATGGTCTTATCATGAGCGTAATCATGGGAAGAATCATGTTTGAAAAATTAACGTATCGCCCTTGCCAAACATCCACTTCGTACCAACTTCCTGTCATATTTAATCCGGTATACGGTTGCAATAAAACTGCGCCAATCCATGCAACTAAAATGGCTACAAAAAAAGACGGTCCCGAAACACCAATGGCACTAATGAATAAAATAAAGTTATCTAACCAGGTTCCATGCCACTTGTAGGCCCAAATACCCAATGGAATTCCAATGATTATGCTCAAAACAATACTCGCAATTGCAAGAAGTAATGTTCCTGGAAATGACTCCAAATACAATTCAAAAACCGATTGATCTGTAATAAATGACCTTCCAAAAGAAGGCCACTTCAAATAAATTCCTGAATTCGAGATTGAAAAGATCTGTACACCGCGAATTAAGGTTGTGTCCATGTTAAAAGCACCTTGAGCATCTTGTTCTTGATAATAGCCCACAGGAGAAAGATTGTTCAAATATTCACAGTAGCGAATCCATGCCGTTTTATGATAGCCCAATTTTATTCTAACGTTTTGCTTCACTTCCTCTGTTGCACTCTCTCCAACCAGTTGCGAGACAGGATCACTACCTGTCACGTTAAATAAAACGAAAACTAGGGTGACTACACCCCAAAGAATTAGAATTTGATAAGCGATTTTTTTTACAAAATTCATATGTGAAAGGTAAAAGACTTCGGAAAGTTTTAATGAAATGAATTTGAAACTTGTTAACGGCACGATTTTAGAAAACTCGACACTGTTTTCATTTAAACCCTTAATTTTGAATCATGGAAAATAAAAAAATCTGGATTTCTTGGTCATTGCGTATTCTTATTTTTGGACTATTTGTTTTTTCAGGAATAGCGAAAATGTTTCCCATTTGGCCTTTTGAAAAACAACTCATAGACCTCGGATTTGCCGACTGGTCCTCAGCCCCATATTTTGCTCGATTAATTATTGGTATCGAATTAACCTTAGGAATTGCCATTCTTCAGCCACACTTTTTGAAAAAATTGGTCATTCCTTCAACAATTTTACTACTATTGGTATTCTGTACTCACTTGGCATATCAAATGGTCATTTATGGTCCATTTAACGGGAACTGCGGCTGTTTCGGTCAGATGATACCCATGACTCCGTTTGAAGCCTTTGCAAAAAACATCATCACCATCGGATTTCTTGTTTGGCTCTATCGCATAGTACCAACCCAAGAAATGAAACATCGCTTTTCCATTTTATTACTCCTCTTTACTTCTTCCTGTCTATTCATGTTTATGGTTTTTCCGTTCAAACCTAC
>Ga0194116_10008239_pt1 | contig 10605 bp, 8 predicted proteins | sample TA2MahsurfametaG_4_FD_148617 | JGI IMG/M metagenome (GOLD analysis project Ga0194116, IMG submission 148617) | Freshwater microbial communities from Lake Tanganyika, Tanzania - TA2015008 Mahale S9 surface | ecosystem: Environmental > Aquatic > Freshwater > Lake | place: Tanzania: Lake Tanganyika... | reverse complement strand
AAGAGTTAATTTACAATTATTTTATATTAATATATAAATACCTAAAACGCCTTTCGAATTCTAGCTTAATAAAAAGCAATTTAAGTAAATTTTTTTTTAAGTAAATTATTTTCAATTAAATAAAAATAAAACTTATCTTTAAAAATGGAGGATAGGCAAAGAAATTCTTTAAGAAAATCAAGTAAATTTTAATATAAATTTAAATAGAAGATTTTAAGAACAATTCTAAAATAGACTCATATAATGATAAATATGCAGATTCATTATGTCAGTAAATTTTTTATATTTAATAATAATTACCTAAATAACATAAGAAAAATAATAAGACTGGAAGAGAAGTTGAAAAGTAATCTTTTCAAATCGGAAAATTTGAAAAATTTGAAAGAAAAAGATATTACTTCATTTCAAAATGATATAAATTTTAACGCTGATTCTTTACAAATGCAAAAGAATAAAAATGATTTAATGTACATTGAGTTTGATGATCTAAAGATTAAATTAGAGCGACAAATTACAATTTATGAAACTGAAATATTAAATAAAAAACTAGAAAACGAAAAAGTATTTTATTATTAATAAAAATACATTAGTTTTTTTAATCAACAATATTTTTTCTCAAAATTAACTTCAAGGATTTAACTAAATTAAAAGAAAAACATCGATGCCTGAATTCAATTATAATATCTTTAAAAGCCAAAGTAGAACAATGCCATCGAAATATGGAATTACTTGAAGAAGAGTATCGAATTCAACAGAATTTATTATTCAATAACACATCAAAATTTGAGTCTTTAAATCATCTATTAAATCAAGTTGAAATTAAAAATGAAAACATTAGAAATTCATTAAATCATAATAATAATGAGAATTTTAACATTCGCAATTCAATAAATCAAAATCAAGAGATTATTAAATCTAATAATTCATTTAAAGAAAAAAAGGATTTAGATCTGAAAAATGGTTCAAATTGCAAGAAAGAATTTTCAAAAAATTATTTAAAAAGTGAAGAAATTTTGGAGAATAAATTTAAAGAAATGAGCCATAAAATAATGAATGTAAACACTGATTCAAGTAACAATGATAACAGTGAAAGCATGAATTCAGGTAAGTATAAAAAAAGCAATTTGGATAACACAAATTATTCAAAAATTAATAATAATGGGGACGATAATAAAAAAGGCAAATATACAAATGTTGATAAATTAAGTTCTATGGATCCAAAATATATAAATAAATATAAAACACTTTCTGAAAATTTTGAAGATAACAATATTAATACTCAATCAGAACAAAATAGCTTCCAAAATAAAGATTTTGAATGTAATTTAAAAGGAGAAGGAGATAATGAAACAATGAAATTTGTTTATGAAAGAAATGATACATCGGAAAATATAGAGTTAGAAGAAATACTTAGCTATCAAATACTTTGCCTTGATATGACAAGATTTCCTTTAGGTTTGTTAGAAAAATTGACCGACGGTAAATTGGATTTCTATGAAAATCTAACACAAGAATATATTAAAGAAAAATTTTCACAAATAGTCGATGAGATAAATCAATCGAAAAATTTATGTAATAAATCTCAAATGAGTTCTTCCTCAAAGAACAATTCTTGTTGTCCTGATTCTAGTGTATTCGTTAAAGTAAATAAAGAAGATGAAGACATAGCAAAAAATTCCCAGAGCTTAGAGAATAAGAATTTAAGAAATGTTAAATTTTCAAATAAAATGTTAATTAATTTATCAATGAATAATAACCAAAATAAATTATTTGAAGATAATTATGAAAATAAAAATAATGAAGATAATTCTGGTTCGAATCAGGATAGCAATTCAAATAATAATCATAATAATTTAAATTTTGATTTAAAAAATATATTAAATTCGATAATTCAAGAATTGTCTTTAATAACAAATATAAAATTTGAAAAAATAGAAAGAGTAACGAATCTTTTGATAAAACTTAATTACGTAAATAAAAACATTAAATTAAGAGAAAATTTTATTTTTGAAGAATATCCAGAAACTAAGAAATTTTTAATAGGAAAAATCATTCATTTAGAGAAAAGATTAGATGCGAAATTTGAAAAAGTTAAATCACTGAATTTTTTCATAAAAAAATCCGAAAGCAAGTTAGCTGAAATTAATAAAACTTCAAATATCAAAAAAAACGAGCTTGAAGAAAATAGAAATTATTTGAATAATCTTGAGAAAGAAAAAATTTCGATGAAAGAGATTGAAAGTTCTTTGAAAATTTCAATAGATAAATTAATGAATGAAAAGCAGAATTTAGAAAATGACTATAAAGCAAAAATTTCTGAGATAGAGAAGGAAAATAAAAAAATAGAAGAAAAATTAGAAAAAAAAAGACATAAATTAAAACTATTAAATGATAATAAAATGAATTTGAGTATTAATTCGATAGAAATTAAGAAGAAAAATTTAAATAATAACAATTCTGTTGATGATCAAGCTAGAACTCCTGTTAGCAAATCTCTTTCTTTAACTTATAATTCTTGCAAAAATAAAAACTATTTAACATATCATAGCAATGTTCCAAATGAGAATGACGATATAAATTATAATAAACATGTAGATCATAATTTTGTTGAAAAATCAAACAAAAAAATAAAAGAAAGTGATATTAATCAAAAAAAAGAGCATTCTTCATCATCATCTTCTGTAAACAAATACAAAAGAAAAAGAAACCATAATACAAATAAAAATAATGATATTAAAAATAATCATAATGAAATGAATTTTTATAAAGAAAATTTCCAAAATAATTTTCCGAATGATAGAAATTTCAATTTGAATAATAATTTAAATAATAGAGATCAAGATAATTCTAACCATAGAAATTTTGAGAAGAATAATAATCCCTCTTCATCAGTAAGGAAAGATATTTATTATTTCAATGATGAGGAAGGATGCAATAACCAAGACAGGCCGCAAATTGAAGATAAAGGAAGTAATAGAACTAGGGATGATGTTCAAGAATTCAGAATTAATAATAACATTTATAAAAAATATCATTATCCATCTGAAAATAGATCATATAAAAACAGAAATCTTTTGATAGATTCTAGGAATAAAGAAAATAAATCAGAAAATAAATTTAAAATGAATTATCTTTTTGAGAATTACAATAAAAACTTTAATAAAGATAATTTCTCAAATTCAAACAAAAATAATAGTTTTTCCTCAAGAAGAAGCAATAGAGATTCAATGACTAATTACAACTGCAGTCCCAATAATTTCAATAATATCAATAAATCTTCTCAATTAAGTAAAAATTATAAATCTCCGAATATAGAAAGGAAATCAAATGAAAGAGATGAAGATCTAGAATTGAATCATTTTCAAACACCTCTAAAAGACTTTAATTCTGATTGTAAAAATAATCTTAACTACAAAAGGGAAAAAAACTTAAACACAGACAATCGTTATAGAAAAAGCAATTTATCAATTAAAAATAGATTCAATGACAATGAATTAAATGAAATATACAATGATAATAAATTTAAAAGAAATGACTTTGAAAATAAAAATGAGGATAATAGCGAAAGTTTAATAAAAAGAAGAAAAAGTAAAATTACTAAATATAGCAACTCAAGCAGGAGCAGCAGCAAAGTTAATTTTCTACGGAGAAGTCAAACGAAAAATCATAAAGACAAATATGGAAAATCCGATATTTCAATAGATAATAGAGATAAAAATAACAATCCGAACATAATCAACAAAGATCTAGCTGATGATAATAATTTTAGAGAGAGAGAAGGAGTTTATTATCATGAAGAAAATTTATATAGAAGATTAAATAATGAATCTTTTAAAAATTTCTATTCTAGAAATAATATTCCAGAAAGATTATCAAATGATAAATCCAGATACCTAATAACAAATGACTATCAAAATAATGATGATACGGGAGAAGCATCAAACAATATTTATAAATATAATCATTCAAGTAGATTACCCGATCGATTTAATTATGATAACTATTATAATGCATATTATAAGAATGTTAGTCAAGTAGAAAATTCAAATGATATTCTTCTTGCAAATCAAGAAGAAGAAAATAACAAAGAGAATTCACCTGGAGCAGCCTATAAAAAAAAAGGAAATACTATTTCAATGCTAGAAAAAAATAAATATGAATATTATGATAATAATCGAGATATTGAAAATGATAATGATCGAAATTTTGATAAGAGAAATAATCAATTCAAAAATGTTTGTTTTAATAAAGATCAATCTGTTAATTCTAATATTTCAGCAAGAAATTTTAAATTGGAGCAGCAAACTTCTCGAGAAAACTATCCAATAGAATTTAATAGGATAGAAAATGACTTTAATAATCCCAAATTCTCCATAAAGAAAAATATTGATAACTCAATTAAAAATATGGGCTCTAAAAGTGGACCAATGCAATATTTAAATCATGTGTATCCTATTCAAGAAAATTCATTAGACCAAGAATATGTTGAATATGATAAAAATAACAATTCTACTTATTTAAGATCTCCAAATGGAAATTTATCATCAAATTTCAGCTCGAATGAATTCCACAATACAAATAGAAATCGATCTAAGAATAACAACTTCAGTAATTTCGATACGACTGTAAATTCAAATTGCTATCAAGATAATATATTAGGATCAAAGTTCCGAATCCAAAATAATCCTAATGGTTATTTGATTAGTTTAGAAAATTCTAGAAAAACAACAAATAAGAGTATTTATAATGATAATTTCTATAACACAGAAAGAGATGCATGTTCAATTTCACAAGATAGGGATTTATCTTTATACAAATCCTTTAATGAACCAAACATAGGTAAAGAAGAAAATTTAAGCCCTAATGAGAAAAGAAAAATCAATTTGCTCAACTTAAATTATGAGTATCCTACAGCGAAAGCTGGGATTGATACATACGATTCTTTTAACAATCATGAAAGATTTACAGTGACTCATTCCAATAAATTAAACAAAAATTATGAAACAAATACTCAAGATAATATGAATTACTCAAATAATTATAATTTACTTCATAGTGCAAGATCTAATTTTGAGAAGGAGAATAATAAGCATTATAAAATAAACTCAAATGAAAGTAATGAATGTGTTTATAATAATTATAAAGATAAAACGATTAGATTCAGCAGAGATGAAGATTATCATGAAAAATATAAAAAAAGGATTTCAAATGATACCAATTCTAAAATCTCTAATAAAAGGCATTTTTTGTCCAATCCAACAATAGAAAATCCAAATGTGAAAAATTGTTACTTAGATTATCATGACAAATATATTGATAAAATTGCCCCTATAGAAAAAGGATGCTTTATTTTTAAACGTAATAACTACTTTGGTTCAAAAAATTCAGATAAAATAAGTACCTATAATTTGCAAAACATTGATTTTAATCCTTTAAATTATGGATACAAAAAATACTTTTGTGCTTATGACAGTAAAAAATGCAAAATTAAGTTTACAAAAGAAGGCAACCTTCCAAACAGAAAAATAGCAGACCTAAAAATTGCTGGAGTAACTTCAATCAAAATTCCACAATACACTAAGAATTTAGTCTTTATAAAACAAATCTACAAAAAATTCCTAAAAAATTTTGAGACATTGGAGCAGATGGATGAATATATTTCTAATAATACTCATTTTTTGGTAAGTCTTTATTATAACAATTGCAAAGAGAAGGAAGTTAAATTTGATAATAGGCTCTATTCTAAAGAATTTAGGAGAGAATTACTTAATAATCAAAATTTTATTGTTTATTTGAATTTGCTTGCTGATAATCACAGAATAGAGATTATGTTTTTAGAATATGAAGATTTCAAGCATTGGGTACATGGTTTGCAAGAAATTGTAAGCCTAAATAGTTGGTGAAAAAATTATTTATTTAAAATATTTAATATTTTATTAATCTTTCAACTTTATATAACGAAAATTTTATATTTTAAATTAGTATAAGGTTATTATAATTTTTTAAGGATTTATATGAAATTCCAAATTGAAATTACTTTATTTTATAATAAAAAAAATTCAAAATATAATATTCTGATGATTAAAAAATCCATTATTTTCATAATTTATTTTTATAAAAATTAACAAATTAATCTTATTTTAAAGGAAGCTTTATTTCAGAACTTAAAGAGATTATTAAAATATTAGATAAAAATAAATCAAGTAATTTTTAATTATTGTTTATAACTAAAATTTTTCTAAATACTCTATTTATAAAACATAAATTAAAATTTCTTTTTTCATATTATCAATACATAAGCAATGGAAATTTATGATTACCTACCTCCTATTTTTGTTGGTCATGGAGGAGGTCCAATGCCAATTTTAGGTGATATAAAGCACACTGATATGATTAAAAATATTAAAAAATTAGCAAATTCAATACCAAAGCCAAAAGAAATCTTGATAATTTCTGCTCATTGGGAAGAAAATGATTTTACAATATTAGAAAATCCTTCTGCGGATTTACTTTATGATTATTATGGATTCCCTGAAGAAGCATATAATTTAAATTATCCTATAAAAAACGCTACTAATTTAAATAAAAAATTATACGAGCTTTTGCAAAATCATAAAATACCATATAAAATATCGAAAGACAGAGATTTTGATCATGGAGTATTTATCCCTCTTATGCTTATGTATCCTAATTTGAATGTACCAGTTTCACAAATTTCTCTTAAATCCGACTTGAATCCTAAAGAACATATCAAGTTGGGAGAAGCTATATCTCAATTATCAAATGAAGGAGTATTGATAATGGCTTCAGGAATGTCTTTTCATAATATTTCCAGCTTCTTTTCCAAGCCAGATAATAATATATTATCACAAGCGAAAAATTTTAAAAATTATCTTATAGATACATTTACAAAAGAAAAAAATCAAAAAGCTGAGCTAATTACCAAAAGTCAAAGAATGGAGTTGCTTGTAAATTGGAAGCAATCCGATGGTTGGAAATTAAGTCATCCTAGAGAGGAACATTTGGTTCCATTATTCGTTTCTGCAGGAGCATCTATTAATGGAAAAGGAATAATTCAAGAATACAATTTAATGAACTTTGATATAATAAATATTATTTTTTCTGAAGAATCCTAGAGTAAATTCAACAAGGAAGTTTAAATTGTTTTATACAATGATTTTATAAATTTTAATATTTATTGGAAAATTTTAAACACATTCTAAAAATAAGAAATTCACATCACATTTTAATGATAAATTTAAAATTGTAATATATTATATTAGATTAAAATATCATTTTGTCGAAAATTAAATAAAAAATTTGATTCTATCATAATTTTAAAACCTAACAATACATCATTTCCCTTTCCTTGAAAATAATTGAATAAATTTCAGAAATTTTGCTAACCGCTTTTTCAATTTCATAATTGGAGAATTTTTTAATTAATTCTTTTTTTATTATCGCAGTTAAAACTTTTGCATCAAAAATAAGTTGGTTTGGATCAGTCTATATTTAATAAAATAATTTTATAAATTTACATTATCATTTATTAAATCATAAACCATTTTAAAAAGTGGTAAGCCAAGAAAGGTTTCCAATTCTATTCTCAATTCTTCAATTAAATAATTGTCGCTTTCTGAATCTAATTTCTCTGTGTTATAAGAATTTTTATTGTAATTATTGATATAAACATTGTTTATTGGATGATAAGTCGAAGTTTCATTGTCCTTTAAAAATTTATTTATGAAAATAGATTTAGAGACAAATACGAAATTATTAACAATTTTACTGAAACAATATTAAAGTCTCTTGTTATTTTATTGATATCATTTATCTTTATATCCTCTTGATTTATCTCCAAAACATCTGTTTCTAATTCTTTCTGGATGTTATCTAAATTGATATACATTTTATGCACATTTAAATAATCTTCTCTATCTTTTAGATCCCTATAATTTTTATATTCAATTTTGTTTTTATCATTACAATAATTATTATGATTGCTTTTATAATTATGACCATCATTATGAGCATTTTGATGATAACCTTTCTGATTATTATTATAATTTGCGTTTTTAACATATATAAAATTGTTTGAATGATTATGATTTATATTTAAATTTATTTGATTATTATTAATATTAAAATTATTTGACAATTGATCCTTTTTAAAATTATTTTCGATTATTTGATTATCTGAATAATATGTATCTTTTTCGGAATTACTTTTTGCATCAATATTTAACTTTAAAATATCTTCCATACCCTTCATCCAAACAATACCTTCTTGTTCATTCACATAACTTTTTTCTCTTTTCTTTTTTTTCATAAATTCTTTTAAATCATTGTTTCTTTCGGCTTTTTCGTTTTTATTATCTTTTGAATATTCATCAAAATAATTACTATCATTATTTTCAATCGAAGCTCTTTCTATATTTTAATATTAATAAATTAAGAAGCATTCAAAAATGTAATTTTTTGTGTAAAATTTTTAATTATTATAATTTGAAAAATAAAAAATAAAAATACTTGGAGTCATCTCAATTAAGGGATTTGAATAATTATTATTTTTCTCGTTATTATCATTTAAATGATTTATTTGAACATTGCCTTTTTTGTGATTGTACTCAGCCGATTGACCACTGTGATTACTTATATTGCTTTGCTGTTGAATTAATTCGCTTTTTCTATCAATTTAATTTTTAAAAATTTATTGAATACTTCAATATAAAAAAATTGAAAAAATTCGCAATTAATTTTTAATACTTCTTTTTATTTCTAATAAACTCGCTAATATCATTGGAATCTTGTCTCATATCTTCTTTTCTTTTAAGATTTGAATAATAATTACTTGGAATTTCATCAACGTTTTTATTTTGTAATTTACCATTTGGTGTTTGACTAATTGCATTACTTATGGGCTTGTTTTCTTTAAATTCTTGTCTTTTTTCACTAATAAAATTATCTGAATTTAAATTAATTTGATTTTGGACATCTCTATTAACATCATTTGATTTTGAGGGTTGAATGTTATTAACATAACTTTTAGGCTTATTATCTAATTCATCTTCTTGATTTGATGAAGAATGATTATTTCTCGACATTCCATTAGAGATTTTCTGGTTTTAAAATTATAAATAATAAATTTTTTAATTTTAGTTGGAAACTATTGCATTTAAAATGTAAAAATTAAATATAGAGTGATAGTTTATTATTTTATCATAATATAACATAAATATTACGTGTTTATTCAGAATGGTACTTGAGAATTCACTATTATATTCCATTTCTGATAAAAAAGATTTAATCCTTGATTTTAGATAAGGCAACTTCAAAATTTGATTAATAGATGGTCTTTTTTCAGAATCGACAGATAGCAAATAACCGATTAAGGATCTTAATTCTTTTGAAAAGAAATTAGGTATTGGATTATAGGCTCCTCTGATTATTTTTACATATAGCATAGGAAGGCTAGAAGCATCGAAAGGCATTTTTAAACAAACCATTTCGTAAAGCAGAACTCCTAAAGACCAAATATCAGATTTAAATGAATAAGGTTTATTTTCAACAATCTCGGGTGACAAATAATAAGGAGTCCCAACTACAGTCTTCGCTTTTTCTAATGTATAACTAAGACATTTTGCTATTCCGAAATCCCCTAATTTCACCAAACCATTTTTAGTAAGAAATATGTTTTGCGATTTAAGGTCGCGATGTAATATTTTCTTATCATGAATATGCTTTAAAGCAAGGCATATTTGGGTAAACCAATCCATTATTTGAGTTTCACTAAATATTTTCCCTTTTTGCTCTTTGATTCTTGAATGTAAATCACCCCCTTTTCATTATAAAAACTTTAATTATACATAAAATATATTTTCAATAAAACAAAGGTTTAAATCAAATAACATATAAAATCATTTTTCAAAAAATTTTATTTTTAAAATATAAAAAGAAATCTTTAATTTTTACCATCCGCGAAATCCATGACAATATTTAATGTAAAAACAGGCTTTCTTGCCATAAAAACCTCTCTAAATTTTATAATATTTGGATGATCAAGCTTTTCTAAAATTTTTGCTTCTAGTAATGCTTCTTTTTTCTCATTTTCATTCATATTTTCTATTATCATTGTTTTTATTACTGCAAGAGACTGAATTTAAAAAAGATTTTTACCTTGTCATTATTACATTCAACTAAATATGCTTTCCCAAAAGAACCTATCCCGAGAATTTTTATTTGTGAATAAGTAACTGGTTTTTGAACTTCTGTTTTTCCCTCATTCTTGCTCATAATTTTAATTATTTATAGAAATATTAAATGAAATATGAAATATAATATTTAATTTTTCAATCTTATCTGAGTTCAAATATAAATCATGTATTTAGATAGATATTTTTTTTCTATCAAACATATAATATATTTAATTTTGATGAATTCCTATAGTGATAGATTAAAGAATTAAAGTTAAATTATTAATTTTAATTAGTGAGATTAGTAAAAACACTAAGAACCAAGATATTTAAGTAGATTAATTTTTGATTATATTTTTATTTAATTTATACAATCATTTTTATAAAAAATTAAAATTAATATAAACATTTA
>Ga0194116_10008234_pt1 | contig 10608 bp, 8 predicted proteins | sample TA2MahsurfametaG_4_FD_148617 | JGI IMG/M metagenome (GOLD analysis project Ga0194116, IMG submission 148617) | Freshwater microbial communities from Lake Tanganyika, Tanzania - TA2015008 Mahale S9 surface | ecosystem: Environmental > Aquatic > Freshwater > Lake | place: Tanzania: Lake Tanganyika... | reverse complement strand
CCAATATTTCTATGTAGAAGGTAAGATTTTATTATTTTTTTAATTTTAAATCGAAAATAAATATTTAACAAGATTAAAATATTCAAACAACCATCAAAAATGAATAAATGTATTAGGAAATTGAAGTTAATAAAAATTCATTATGAAATCTCTTTCCATGATTTATAATAAAATAATTAATAAATCCTTATAAAAAGTAATTAATTTCGAAAAATAATAATTTGGCTTTTGATTCAATAAAGCAAATATTCCTAATTACCCTAATTGTCTAAATTTTATAAAAAATAACTCACATGTTAGAAAATTCAGAAGATTCTAATTCCTATCTAAGACAAAATTATTATGAATCTAATTCTAATAAAACAGAAAAATCAGAAATCAAATTTTTAGAAATTGACTCATTAAAAAGTGTAAAAACGGATAAGGACTCTTTAAATGAATCCCTGTTAAGAAACATTAATGTTCTTGATACAGATATTCTAGACAAAGAGAAAAATAAAATTGCTCAGGATACTTTTGTTATTGAATCGTCCGAAATGATTCCATTTAAAACATCATTTGAAACTGAATTGGCTTCGAACAATAATAATAGCAAAAATTATGATTTTTTGAATATTATAAAAACATTAGAAGAAAGTGTTTGTTATAAATTAAATGAAAAGAATTGTAGAGAAGATAATATAGAAAAAAAAGATGAAATTTCATATTTTCTAGAAAGTAATAATGATAATGAGATCAAATTGACATCTAAACTTGAAAATTTTCAAGAAATTAATGATTTAAATAGCCAAAAACAGGATAGTTTCTTTAATCAAGCCAAAACTAAAAAAAATTATAAGGATTCTATTACAAATAATAATAGAATTAAACGTTCAAGTAATCAATATAAAAATATTAATTTTATAAAAAATAAAGATATCTTAAAACCGAATTCTAAACAAGTAATAATTGATTGTAAACCTCAGGATGCATTACAGATTAATATTTCATCTACTTCTGATGAACTTGATCAAGAAAAATTAAGGAGAAATGAACCTCTTAAAATTAATGAAAATGGAGATTTTAATATTATCGATATTATATTAGAAAATAAATACGAAAAAAATTTTATTTCTAGCAATAAATTTGATTTAGATATTAATGATAAAATAAATGAAAAAAATTATAAAAATATATTAGCCAATCAAATTAAGAATATAAATTCTTATAATTCTTTTAATAATGATAACTCAAGTGCAAATTTAAAAAATAATGAAAATACAAACTTACCTAAAATCAATAATATTAACCAGATAGAGAATAATCCAATTTCAAAACGAGAGGATAATATTAAAATTATACCTTCGTTTTTCAAATTTGAAGATGCAGAAAAATCCCAATGTTTACAAGATTATATCCATCATACTAAAGATGAATTAGATTTTTTCAAAAATTTTAATCAAAAGATTAAAGATTTTAATACTCAAAAAGAAATATCAATAAAATCACCAACAATGGATATAAACAATGTCTATGATATTAATTTTTATAACAAGGAAGAAAATAAATATTTTAATTTTAATCAAAATCGAAGCATAGATATTAGCAATAATCAAAGTAATTATAATAATCTTGCTAATTTCCTTAATAAAGTAAATGAAATCGACTCTGATTATTTTCATAATAATAATGAATTTTTACCAATAAAAAATCAGTTATTTCTTATGAATAATAACGCAAAAGAAAAAATATCAGAATTAAAAATAGATGATTACAAGTATTTGAATTATGATAAGAACATAAATATTGAAAATTCAGATTTAATTAAAAACTGTCCTATTTTTAAAAATCAAATTAACATGAAAAGAGTAGATAAATTAAACATAAATTCAACTCCCAATGAAAATTATATCCAAAACTCTTTTAAAGAAGAAATTAATAGAAATAATATTTTTATTCCAAAATATGAGAAAGATAATTTACTAGCATTCTCTAACCTCATACAAACTTTTAAAACTATTGATGGTGAAAAAAACATAAATGTACCATTCAATAATTTAGAATTTGCTAATTTTAGTCAAATGAAAGAATTTAGGGAATTAAGTTGGAATCCTTCAAATCAAATTTCTAATTGTTTTTTGAATCCTAATATTGAAAATATATTGAGCAATAAAACTCCCATTAACTTTAATATTAATAACTTATTAGAATATATATATTTGCAGATCGAAAATAAAAATAGTAATTTTGATGATTTTACTCATTACTTATATAATAATATTTCTAAGAGTAGAATAATGAATTCTCATGAGAATTATACTTTTGATAATATTGAAAATATCAAGGAATTTATGCATTTCAATTTTATAAGAAAATACAATGAAAATAAATCATCACTCTGTAATCAACCAACTAATATAAATACTGTATTAAATGCAGATTATAAAACTCCTGGAAATACTTTTCAATCATTCCAATATACACCTAATGATAAAAACAAAAAAAAATCTCAATCAGAAAATTTCAACGAAATTAATAAAAAGGATGATTCAATTGCTCATATTCCAAAAAATTTAAAAGCTTTAAAAAAAAATAAGTCCTTCATTGAAAATAAATTAAATAATAGAAATTATAATGATTGCAAAGATAAAATCACATCAAAAGTAATTCCTGATTACTTAAATCACAATATAAATACAACTCAAAATTTTTCATTTGCTGATGAGTTTAATTATGCTTATAATTCTTCCAATATAAAAAAAGATATTTGTTTTAAAAATAATGAAAAAAAATTTCAAAATAGTTTATTAGAAGATAATGATAAAAGAGTGGATGAGCAATTTAATGGACATGAAAGCGAATTTATCAATAATAATCCTAGTAATACTCAAATAGTATTGAATCAATTAAATAAATTTTCAAATGAAAACAAATGCAAGAAAAAAAATAATAATAAAAATATTAATAAATTTAATAATGATTCGACTAAAAATTCGATAAAAGGGTGTCTTTTTAAAAAAATTAATAATTCCCAAGAAAATAACGATAAAGAAAAATCAGACTCAAAATCCAATTTTCAAATTTGTCAGAGGAATTATAAAAATAAATTTAATCAGAAAACTAATGAAAAAAACGGTAAAAAAAATGTATGTCAAAAAATAAATAATTTTAATTCTCAATTATCTTGTGAAAATAAAAATAAGAAAAATACAAAACTTATAAATTTTGAGACAACTAAAAAAGAAAATGAAAAAGATAATATTATAAATATTATTGATGATTCTAATGAAATTTATAATAAATGTCAAAATGTTATTTTAGATAATAGAGAAGAACAAAAAAAAGGTTTTTGCAATAATGAAATTTTAGTCAAGAATTCTCTAGATAGCAAAAGTGAAATCAATCTTTTGCAAAATAAAAGAACTCGAAATAGTAATTTAAAAAAGAAAAATGTTTCTAAAATAACCATTTCCAATGATATTAATTCTCGAAAAACTAAGGAAAAGGAAAAAGGAAATATCAATGTGAATTTTACTAACCCATCAAATGAAAATAAATTAAATACTAACACTTTTTCCACTAATGATAATATAAATTACAAAAAGCTTGATATGATAAATTTTTCAAATTTTGAAAAAACAAGTAACTATTCAAGTAAAGGGAATTCTGTCTCGAGTAATAAAACAGATTTCGGAGACAAGATTAGATTTCGAAATAAAAGGTTGTTTGAAAAATTTAATGAAGTTCAAGAGGAAAATTCATGCAGAATAATTGATTTGAGAGATTCAATTTTAGAGGAAAATCAATGTAATGACAAAGAAAATGCTTTATCTGTAAATAGCTTCAATAACGGAAAAAGCAAAAAGGGAAAAGAAAAGAAAAATTTTGGATATACTTATTATATTGATGAAGCTAAAAATAGAAAGCTGAGAGCTCAAATTCAAGATTTTTCAAATATTTATTCCGAAGAACTTGAAAATACTTTGAAGATTGACTCGCATAAATTTATGTATAATCATTTTCCAGAAATGTATAATAAAATTGAGAATTTTTTCATAAATATTTTTAATTTGAAGAAAAAGAGAGAAAATTCTTATAGAAAATCAAATGCAGTTATAGATTGTAATGAAAATTTAATGAATAAAATTCAAAAAGAATATAAAAAAGAATTAAAAATTAAAAAATTGTATTTTCCCTTTATAGATTTCTCCAAAACTCAAGATAAATTAAATAGGAAGAATTCAAATTTAGAGTCTCCAGAAAATTTAAAAAATGAAAATTTTAATTTGATTATAAATAATGATAACAATTTTATATTTTCGAATCAAACAATCCAAAAAAATTTTGAAGAAAATAATCTAATAAATCTAAAAGAAAATATAAAAACAAATTTATTTCCAATGCAAAATAATTATGTAATTGAAGAAAATAACTCTTTAAATATTTATGATATTAATAAAGTAGATTCTCTTAAAAATTCTAAAACTTCGAAAAAATTTAAGAATAATAACTTTGATTTGAGCTTAAAAAAAGAAAATGAAATATTAAATCATAAATTTAATAAACTTAAAAACAAAGAGAGTAAATTGATAACAGGTAAAAATCTTTTTTTATCTAAGAATAATACTTAAAATTTCAAACGTCATTTATTAATATGATACATTATTAACTTCAAAATAGTCAAAAATAAAATGTTTTATGATGAAAGAGATGACTTGGTGAAGTTCAATTTTCGCGAAAATTACAAAAAGATTTGGGAGCCAAATAAAAATACGGATGAAGCTGGTAAGTTTATTAGGATTATATTGAATTTTTTCATAAATAACAATAAAATTAAAACAAAATTAAGAATTGATATAAAGATAATTTAAGTGTTTAATTTTTACAGTTAGCAATTATATTATTGAGGTTGAAAAAAATTGGCCTTTTAGCCATTATTATTGGTCGCAAGAAAACGCTTTAGAATTCCTCTATAACAATAAAAATGATATAAAATCTTCAATTGAATTAATTAAAAACAATGATGAAATTTTCCAAATATTTATGAAAAGTAAAACAAAGAGAAAAAATATATCTTTATAATTGAATTATTTTATTTATATTAATTCTTTTATCTAATTTAGACTAAATAATAATTTAATAGAAAGAGAGATTGAAAAATTTGAATTTTGTAGCGAAAATAAATCCAATGATATAGATACTAGAAGACCTGCCAAAAAGTATTTTATAAATTTTTATAAATTTAGATCTTTGAGAAGCAATAAATTACCATTAAAATAATTTCCTCTGGTTTTAAAGGAAATATGCGAGAATTGAAAAAAATTAAATAAATTTATCACAAATTGAATAAATGTCTTATAATTTAATATATTATAAGGTTAACTCTTTCATAATAATTTCAAAAAGTTTTTCGATAATTTTATTCTAATAAATGCGAAAGCAAAGGAAAGAGTTAATTAATAATTTTAATATTTTCTTAAAAAGTTTATTAAAGATACAAAACAAAGAAAAAATTATCTCATTTCTTTGAATAAATTATCATTTTATTTCGGAAAATATTTCATTGAAATTCAAATATAAATGTATAAATCCTAATTTGAAGATTCATAAAAATTTTTATTACTACCTTATTTTTTAATTTATAATTATTAAAAAGATTTAGCAATTTTAATGTTTTCTATGTATTTTAATTATTAATATGAATTTAATTTTATTTCTATTAACAATTTTTTTGAAATTAGCCAAATATTCACAAAAATAATTTTATACAAAAAAATAATTAAATGTGTTTCATTTTATTTAAAATTACAGCAGATTAACTATGCTAATAAATAATTGAACTTAGTTTATAAATCAACAAACAGATCAGAATTTTAAAAAAAAAAAATTAAAATTTTTTTATTAAAGCAAGTAACATAATATATGAAATAAAATATACAAATATATCTCAATAACAAATCATATTTTTTAAATTTAATTAAATATTTTAATAAAAATGGATTATTATAACATTTTTGAAGAAGCTGATTTATTCACTACTACTTCTACCGATTCAATCCAAACTGTAAAAGTTTTATAAAATTATTAAATTACTCTTATTTTTAACGAAAAGATTTAAAATCATAAATAAATGAAGATTAAAAAAAAAGAATATTAAAATTTAACAGGAAACAAATTAAATATCGGAAAATTTGATATTCTGATTTTTTTCTTTATATTTTATTCAATTCTAATTTAATTCTAATTGAATATTCAGCTTCATAATTTAAATAATTACTACAAATCCGTGCATGATTTTGGAGAAGTTTTTATGGAAAACACAAAGAAAGCGATAGAAACATTTTTTGAAGAACAAGTAAAATTAGACACAAAGTCCTCAATTTCTAAAAATTTAATTGAATTTTATCGAAATTATGAAGATTATACAATTAAATCTAAAAAGACTCTAGGGTAAATTGCAATTTTATATTTTTGTAAAATTTACTTTGTTTAATAAATTGAAATGATAATAAATTAGCAAATTATATAAAGATATTATCGAACCAGTAGATTTATTCAAAAACAATTTGAGTAGCATATTTGAGGAATGTCAATATGAATTGAAGCAAGTAAATTATAAAATTTGATTAATTAATTGAGAATGAAAATTATTCGATATTTTTTTGTTAAAAATTTATAAAATTTAGATAGCAGGAAATGCTAATGAAGCGAAAAGAAACCTTGAAAAGATTAGAAATAAATATTATGAAAGTTGTAAATTGGTGAATGAACAAGAAAAACAAGCTTGTAAAAGTATTACAGGAAAACTTATCTCAAATAGTAATCATTTCGAAAAAACCCATGATTTTTTGTTGAAATTAAAAAGTCAAAAAGAAAATTTATCATTGCTTTATAATTATGAAATTAACAAAGCCAATAAGATTTTAGAAGATAATGAAAAACTTTATAATAGTTTATTAAGCAAAATTCGTTCTAATGAAGAAAGCAAAATTTTCTTTATTAAATGCCACATGGAAAAATTTGCGAAAATTTTTTTCGATTTATCTAATATATTACAAGAGTTTTATACAGTAATTTAAAACTTAATAATTTTATGTTTTAAAGATTCTTAAATTTTGTTTTTAAATCTATTAAAAATTTCAATCTTTGTTATATAAAAAATCAAAAGCATATAAATTCAACACTTGTTTCAGTAAATATTGAAGAAGACATTAAGCTATTCAATGAAAAATTTAAAATTACTTCTAATAAGTGTGAAAATGAAGAGGAAAATTCGAGATTTCAAAGGGAAGAGTTTATTAATTTTGACACTTTTGTAAAGTAAAATTTCAAAATGAAAAGAATTATGATTATAAAAATTTATAAAAATTTATTTTTTTAAAAAAGACAACAAGAAATTCAGAATAATCAATCAAATTATAATAGAGAATCTGAGAGTAATTCTGAGAGTGTTTCTTCAAAAAGAAAATTTTCAGATCAAATTGATTATAATTACCTAAGTAAAAGATATATAGAATATTTAATAATTTTATATTTAAAATGGAATATGATCAATAATTTTTAAATTTAGATACTTCGACTTCTTATTATCCAAGTAAGAATACTAATGAAAATAATAAAAAAAGCAATTATACTAAAACTTCTTTTTTAGAAGAATTTGAAATTGTCAATTCAACAGAAAATTATTCTGATAAATATTTAAACAATTTGTGCGAAGCGTTTATTTTACAAATTTTTTCTGATGAAGAAATTGAACTTGATTTAATTGTAAAAATTATGGATGGATTGGAAAAAAATCCACTTTTTTCAAAAACAATTATCGATTCTATTTTATCAGAGAAGAAATCTTTCTATCTTCAATTTCATAATTATTTGAATATGCAGCATATGGCAAATATCTTTTTTAATATATCAACATCTATTGATACTTTGAATAATAAGTTATATGATATAAATTTTGCTTTTATCTTTATCGGCGAGAGGTCATTCTTTTTAGATGAAAAATCTCAAAAGAAATTCTATTTAAGTTCTTTACTATCCAAAAATAAGCTTTATTCAAGGAAATCTTTTTGGATGGATTTGTTTAAATTGAAATTAGCAAGAAGGATAGATGATCACATAATAAAAATAAGCCGTATCTTGATTTAAATTAAAATTTTTCGAAATTAATAATAAATCAATATGATTTTTTTCAATAAAATTTTATATAATCAATTATATTTAGAGCTAAAAACAGATAAATCATTCAATCTTGTATCAAAGAGCGAATCAAATTCTATATCTGAAGAAACTAAATCAAATTCTTCTTATAAACAAACAAACCATAGTTTAAATAAAATTAATAATAAAAACAATATATGTTTAACTGAAGAATCAATTTATAAAAGTAATTACAATAATCAAGATATAAATAAAACTTTTGAAATTTCGAACTTGAAAAAATCTAAACTACAGCTAATATCTGATGAAAAAGAGAGTAACATCTTCAGCGATTTATCAAATAAACTTATGAATTTCTTTGGAGGCGGGAATAATCGAAATAACAATAATTTATTAACAAACTCGAAAAATGATAAAAAGAATATTAATGAAAATTTCAATATCAATAATAATTCTAGTAATAAAAACAATGATAATTCACAAAAAAAGAATTTAAGGGCATCAGGAAATGATAATTGTTCAAAGGATCATTCAAACAATTTAAATAATTTATTGCTTTCAGAGCCTAAAAATGAAGTTTTAGAGGTGCAGAAATTGTTTGTGAATTATCCTAAAATAATCAATAAATATAATGAATTAGATTCTAAAAAAAAACTTTTGGTTGAAAAAGCAATAATAAAAGAAACAACTAGCATATTAAGAGAGTTTATTCCTCATTTTGCAAATTTTAATTTTGAAATTTCTGAAGCTATAGACCTATTAGTTGAATTATCAACAAAATATAAGTTTGAAAAAGAAAAACTTAATTTTTTTGTAACTTTTTTGAATTCAAATTATTATACAATTAAAAATAAATCTGCTGTTGTTTCAAAAAATGGAAATTTGGAGCCTGAAAGAAAGACTCTAAAAAAAAATAAAATTCGCGAACTAAAATTTGATTCTATTCTACTTTCACTTAATTATTTGGATAATGTATCAAAAACAAAATTACTACAGATAAATAAAGCTTTTGCAAATAAAAATCAAAAAAAGATTTATTATAAAATTTTGAAAAATCTTGAAAAAGACAATAAGCTTTCCAATGAATTAAGGTTAAATTTATGGAAAAAAATACTGAATGTTGTAATAAAATAAATAGAATTTAATAGAAAATTATTAATTAATTTAGAAAGAATCTAAGAAAACATACAATTACAAAGCCCTATTGGAAGAGATTGAAATTGTTTTAATTGCAGATCCATGTGATAATATATGCAATTATATTAAGTTCATCGAGCTGGATGTTGAAAGAACTTTTTTCGAAAAAAATATTGAAGAATCTAGAAAAGTATAATTTTCATTATATTTAAAAGATAAAAATTTTTTTTATTATTTTGAATATATATAATAAATCAAAAAAATTTTGTTTAAATCTTCTTAAATGTTGAATTATTTTAATTTTATGTTTTAAATTTTTTTTTTAATTTATGAAATTAAAATAGGCGATTACAAATATCCTAAAAGGGATAGCTTATTTTGTTCCAAAGATTTCTTATTGTCAAGGAATGAATTACATTGCAGCTTTCCTCTATCAAATTTCTTCTAGTGAAGAGCAAGCCTTTGATTTGATGTATGGGATGTTCCTTAAAACAGATTTTTCACAAATATTTGTAAATGAATTGGCAAAATTAAATAAATACTTTTATGTATTTGAAAGATTAATATTTTTATTTTTACCTGAATTATATCAATGCTTCAAAACAAATTCAATAAATGTTAATTATTTCTGTTCTTCTTGGTTTATTACTTTATTCACAAATTCTTTGCAATATAATTCGGATTATGAATGTCCTAAAATAATCTTGAATATATGGGATGATTTCATGATTGTAAAATAAAAATATATATTTCTCATTTTGCTATTGTTTAAATTTTAATTATTTAAATACAAATATTTTACTTTAAGCCTTAAAATTTAGAATGGTTGGGTAGCTATTCTTAGAGGTGGAATTTCTTTGTTGAAGTCATTTGAATTGTTTTTACTTGATCAAAAATATGAAGATTTACTTCAATATTTAATAAACGATCTCATAAAATCAGACTTTTTCTTAAATTCAAATTATGATAATTATTTAAAAATAAAACAAAATATAAAAATTAAATCGAGTCTTATTAATAACATAGAAAGTGAAATTCTCCAAGAAAATAAAGCCGAATTTATAAGAGGGGAATCAAGTACTAGTATTGATGCTTTATAAAGTCTTTAAAAGTTATATATGACAATCTTTAAAAGATATGTATAATTTATATTTATAAGTAGATTTAAAAATTAAATTATTTTTTTATGAAATTCACTGAAGCTTATATTTACATCATTTGAATAAATTTTTTATAAGATTAATCAAAAAACGTTTCTTGAAAAATAATTATTTGCAAATCAAGATCTTTAACAATGAATATTATTCCGCACAAATTAAAAATGGGGATTGG
>Ga0194116_10008233_pt1 | contig 10609 bp, 12 predicted proteins | sample TA2MahsurfametaG_4_FD_148617 | JGI IMG/M metagenome (GOLD analysis project Ga0194116, IMG submission 148617) | Freshwater microbial communities from Lake Tanganyika, Tanzania - TA2015008 Mahale S9 surface | ecosystem: Environmental > Aquatic > Freshwater > Lake | place: Tanzania: Lake... | reverse complement strand
CAATTAAATGATTTTTTTTGGTCTTGATATATAAAAAGCAAATTTATTCGATTTTTTTTAAAATAATTTAAATTTCATCTTTGATTATTAAAGATAGAATATTATAAATAAATATTCATTAAATTTTAAAATTCAATGGATTACTGAGTAACAGTGCTTAAAGCACAATATAATTCGTACATAAATTTCTTAATTTCTAAACCCAAAATAGGAATTCAAGAAGCTAGATTTGTAAACGCTAAAACTCATCAACCTTTGAATTATTTATTAAATGTATAAATAGTTCTTTTTTTTTTAACAAATGCAATTGGAAAATAATAAATATTCTTTTTTAATTATTGCTTTATCCTCTTATGATGTTTCGATGATTGTTTCTGATAATTCTTCGGATTTCATAAATTCAGAACAATAGTGAGGAGAGATGAAGACACAAGAATGTCTGTTAAATATTATTTAGAAAATGCTGATTTGAAAAAATTTAAAAATAAGATTTTTTATTTATGTTATGTGGATAAGTACGAAAAAATCAAAATAATAATATTTTTGTTTCGATTAAAAACAGATTGATTAAATAAAAAAAATATGTTTAAAAATTAAAATAGAGTTATTTTCGCTCAATGGATTAATTAACTTTAAATAAATTACTGATTTAATTATATAAAAAAGGTTAAATATTATATTATTAAATACTTCTATTTAATTAAAAAAAAAATTTAAGATTCCTTATAAATTTATTTATCTTTTTGTATTTGATTCTATTTTCTTAATTTTTTCGTGAATTAAAAATTAATTGCAATGATGCTTAAAAACTATTATATTTAAGTTTAATATTAAATTTATAAAATTCTAAATTTTTATTTTTTAATAAATTATAGATATTAACTTTATTTTATTAAATTATATTAAAAGGTTCAATATATACTCTTCTAATTAAATAATTTATTTAATTACAAATTACCTTTAAATTAACTCTTTGGTTAGATTTATCTACATTTTAGTTTAAGACAAGGTAGTTTTTTTAAAAATATTATCATTTTTTCCTTCTAAAATAAAACTACAATTAAACCTTGATGAAAAAAAAAAAGACATCTTGAATTTTTATTCTTCTCTATCTTCTTTTTCCTCTTCTTTTTTATTATCTTTTTTTCCACCTTTGCCAAAATTAATATCAATGTTTGTATGTTTTTCAGCCTTTGCATCTTTTCCAGGCTTAGAAAATTCTAATTTCTTTTTTGGCTCTCCTTCTTCTACTTTATCTATACTTAGAATATCTTCTTTTTTTCCATTCGCTTTGCTTAAACTGGAAGTTCTTTTTTTACCATTCGTGGGCTCTTGTTGCTTTTCTTCAGAAACTTTTTTACCTTCTAAGCATTTAGATTCATTTTCATCCCAGAATATTCCTTTGAATAGAGCCCTTGGTGATTCCTTTTCTTCTCCAATTACTTCACCATTTTTAACAGTTAAATAAAGACCATTATTGCTTCTTAAAATCATATAATTTGCATCATCTGATTCGCAATTCTTATTAGAAAGCAAAACAGAAAAAGTTGAATCTGCATTTCTATTTCTTGATTTGACATTAACACTACGATCTTCTTCCGAGATCGAAAGATATCCACCATAAAAAGATCTAATATGTACCAAATTTTCTCCAACAAATTCAACTAAAAATAAAGAATCTTCATTTCTATTCTTTTTGGAAATAGTCACTTCACCATTTATATTAGCAGATATTCTATTGTTTTTTGATTGAATTATAATAAATTCATTTCCAGGTCTTAAGTTGTAATCCACCCAAAAAGACCTTGGAATCACATTCCAATTTTCATTCCAACCTTTATTAGGAACATAATGAATTGGTAAATGCCTCATTTTTTCTCTTAATTTATTTAATTTTGGATTGTTATTTAAGTTATCATCCTCATCTATACCTTTATCTTGATCAGGCTCATCAGTTGTTCCCTTATTTTCCATCTCTTTATTTTTCTTTTTTCCTTCATTAGTTTTATCAATTGATTCTTTGCCTTTTTCTTTTCCTTGCTTATCCTTTTTCTTATCTTTGGATGAAATAACATCTTTATTTATGTCTTTATTGTCCTGTTCTCCAAAAAATTTCTTTGCTAAATCTTTGTCAGGGTTTATTTCAGAATCTTTTTTATTGGGAATACTTTCATCCTCTTCTGAATCTTTGCCATCACTCTCAGTATTTTTATCCCCACTTTCCTTTTTTTCAATTTTCTTATCATTATTTTCACTGTCATTTTTCACTTTTTTATCTAATGATTCTTTTTTATTTTTTGAATCATTTAATATATCTTTTTCTTTTTTTCCATTAGGAAATTTTGACTCATCTTTAGGGGTTTTATTTTCTTCATCTATTTGTCCAATTTTATTTTCGTTATCTCGAAGTTTTTTTCCTTTACTTTCTGATTCTAATTTAGTTTTGTTTTCTGATGGTTCTTTTTCTTCACAATTTCTAAGACATTTATTTTTATTTTTATTTTTTTCTAAATTCTTTGATTCCTCATCTTCAGATTTTTCTTTCTTATTTGGTTTCTCTTTTTCTTTTGACTTTTGATTTTTAAAATCTAGTTTTGTTTCTGATTCAATTTTTTCTTTAGATTCACTTGTATCTTCTGATTCCTCCTCTTCTTCTATATTTTCTTCCATATTTTTTCCATTGGATTTACCTTTCTTATTTAAAGATTCTTCTTTTGAAGGTTTAGATTTAGTTTCATTTCCTTTTATTGGTTCATCTTTTTGCGAAGGCTTAATTTTAGTTTTATTTCTCTCCATTTGTTCATCTTCAGATGAAGGTTCAGATTTAGTTTTATTTCTGCTCATTTCTTCATCTTCGGCTGAATCTTCAGATTCAGTTTCATTTCTGCCGATCGGCTCTTCTTCTCTTGAAGGTTTAGATTTAGATTCATTTCCATCCAATCGCTCTTCTTCTCTTGAAGGTTTAATTTCTGTTTTATTCCTACCTATTGATTCATCTTCTCTTGAGGGTTTAGTTTTTGTTTTATTACTATCGATTGATTCTTCTTCTGATGAAGCTTCAGAATCTGTTTGATTAGTCCCCATTGGCTCTTCATCTTTTGAAGGTTTAATTTCAGTTTCATTCCTTCCCATTGGTTTCTCTTCTGATGAAGGCTCAGATTCAGTTTCATTTTTACCCCACAAGAATTCCTCTCCGTTTTTATTGAAAGAATCATCCTTATTTTTATTTTCAGGTTCTTGATTTGGAACATTAGTACATACAATTTTTTCTTCATAAATTTTTTTGGTGCATGTCATATTTCTCTCGTCAGGCATTAATGTTGATTTTATAATGATAGAATTTAATAAATCCTTATCATCTGTGAGAGAAGGAATTTTTTTATCGTCATTATCTGAAGGAGGAGTTGACTTAAATTTATTTGAATCTGATTTTTCCTTATTATTAGTTTTTTCTTTATAATCCAATTCATTCTCTTTTTTTTTTTCACCATTCTCATTTGCATTACGATTTTCATCTTTACTTTCTTTAAAATTAGCTTTTTTTTCTTCATTTTCAGACTTTTCAGGATTTTTATCAAAACTTGATTCTTTAATTGGCTTCATTTGTGTTTTGATTTCTTTTTCCTTTCCATTCTTAGTAATCTTACTTTTTCCGTTATCTTTTTCTTTTTTTTGTTTTTCCTCATCTTCTTCTATTAATGGTTCATCTTCCATTTTTTTGATTTTCTTTTCATCATTTAATAATTTTTCTTTTTTGTTTTCGTTTTTATCTTCTTTTTCTATGCCATTTTTCTTGTTTATATCGTCTTCTTCTTTCTGTCCTTTTTTATTTTCTACTAATTCATTTTCGCCTTTCTCTTCTAATTTTTTTTCATCATTTCTCTTCTTTTCTCTTTCTTTTTTTTCTTTTTTTTCTTCTTTTTCTCTCTGAGTTTCAATGCTCTTTCCATCCTTTTCAGCATGGAATATGCCTTCTTGTTCTTTTTCTGGTTTTTTTTCAAATTTAATTTTTTTTCCATTCGTATCTTCAATATCAGTTCCTTTCTTATCTTTAGAATTTCCTTTTTCTTTTAAATTTTTATTTCCTTCTTTAATCTTCTCTGTATCTTTTCTTATAGCTTTTTTATTATCAATTTTATCATCAGTTTTTTCTTCTGAATTTCTTCCTGATAAATCAATTTCTTCTTTGGCTTTTTTATCTTTAGGCTTTCCATTACCGTTTTTATTAATAATTCCGTTTTTTTTGCTTTTATCAGAGGCAGATTCTTTTTCATTTCTAGTATTTACTCCTTATCGTTATCTTCAACATCTTTTATCTTCTCCATAATTTTATCAAACATATCCTTATCCATCTCTCCAATTTTTTCAGTAATACTATTATTTGGAAAATCATCTTCTTTATCTTCTGAACAAACGCCATCTGCTCCACAAACTCTTTGTTCCTTTAAATAAGCACTAAAAACCAAGCCCAAGCACAAGCTTGCTAATAAAAAGCTTTGTATTTTTTTCATTTTAACTTATTTATATTATTTTTAGAGATTTTTTATACTTTGTAAATTCATGAGTTTATAAAAATTTAAGATTTATCGTTGAATTTTATATTGTAAACAATTTGAACTGATTCTTTTTAATTATATGATTGTTTATAATAATGATTTTTTACCATTCATTGAATCAATAATGATTCCTATTGTTTGTTTTTATTATTAGCAGAATTTATTTGTGAATAGAAAAAACTATTTATTTTTATTCGAGAGTATTAAAGGAAATTATTATAAAATTTTTTAGAAGATCATTTAAAACTATTAAGTATTTATTATATAAAATATTTTAATATTTATAATAAAAATTAATTTTACTTATTAAATTAATTAGCCGAAAGTAAGATTATTATAAATATTTATTAGCAAAATCATTTATGTGAATTTATTTATATAATATTCAAAGAATTAAGAAATTAAATAAATTTTTAATTCATAAAGAAATAATTTTTAATACTATAAATAATAAAATTTAAAAGTTCATTGATTTATATTTTAAAAATAATATATATATATTTATTTATTTTTTCTTAAAAATCATATTTAATTATTTATATAATAATTCCATTAAATTCTTTAAAATTCTTTCTTATAAATAAATATTTTTTATATTTCTTATATTGATCCCTATACCAGTAACAAAACATATTCAAATTTTTTATTTTCAAACTAACAACACTTTTAGACCAAATTTTGATCAAGCCATTTTTTTGTAAATTCATCAGCATCCATTATATAGAAAGAGAAAGAGTTAATTTTAACGCTTTTATTGATTTCAAAATCAGAAATTGTAAATTGTTGGAAATTACTTTCTTCGTTTTTATATTTTCCTCTTTCCAATAGTTTTCCTTCCCAAATACCTTTATTATTTAAATTTAATAAATCAAGAAAATCCAAATTGATAATTTAAAATACTATCAATAATTTAATTTATTAAAATTAATATACCTGAATTCTTTTTAGGAATTTCATAAATCTGAATGCTATCATCTGACAGGAAGAAAGATATAAGAAACTTTCTATCTGCATCTTCAGGAGCTTTGCTATTTAATCTAGCTAAGAATCTTAATATGATTGCATCATTATCGATATATTTATAATGATCCTTTTTAGGTTGCTTGGGAATAAGTCTCAAGCAATTTCCAATGCTATCAATTTCATTTCCCCAACCGTTATAAGGTGGAATTATTCTTTCTATTATTAAATTCAGAAATTAATTTAATTATGAAAACTTAAAAAAAGAAAATATTTATAAATGTTAATATGTAAAATTGTATAAAAAAAAAAAAAAATTTCAGTCTTAAATACCTTGTTTTTCAACTTCATATATTTGATCAAAACCACCAACAGGGAAAACTCTATTGTAATTATTCAAAAAATGATTTGAAGTAAATTCATCACATCCAAGTATTTTAAACGGTCTATTAAAAGCCCATAAAGTCATGTTTGGCTAAAAATAAAGATATTTTAAATTTGGTTATAGAAATTACTTCTATATCAAAATCTTTATAAAAATCAGCTTCAGTTATATTTCCAGGCTGAGTTATCGAAAACTTTCTAGGAAGCTTTCTTCTTTTTAGGAATATTGGGAATGGATCTCGGCCGCTAATCGATTATGAATAAGATTTTTTTATTTATTTAAATTAATAGTCCTTTAACTATCTATTTTTATCCAAAAAATATAAAAATAAAAATTATATTTATTTATATATTTTGAACGCAAGAAATTAAATTTCATTCGCAAATATTTACCTATTATGCTGATGAATCTCCCTAATTTCAACAGTATCATCTGCCAGGAAATAATGAATAATGTAATTAAGACCATCATATTTTGCATTGAATTTCAAAACTTTTCTATCATTTTCCAAAAACTGTTTTTGTGAGTGGACTTTTCCTCCTCCCAATTTATGCTCTAGATAATCTTTCATAGAGTTATCCCTCTTTTGAGGTGGTCTTGGCTTGAGACTTTCATGGAAACTATCAACTGGAAGTTCGATTTTTTGAGGCTGAGTTAGTCCTTGTACTGAATAAAATTCCCTAGTGTAATCATCACAATCATATAACTTAATGTATTTTCCATAAATATAAATGTCATTACCAACCACTAAATCAGTGTATAAATAAAAGCTATCTAAATTTTCATCTTTTTTGATTTTTAATCTTTTAAGGAAGATTCCTTGGATCATTCCCGAATTCTGTTCTCTTTCCTCGTGAATGCTCATTGTGTCGTCTGTTAAATAGTAATAAATGGTAAGTCTCCTAATTCTGCTGTGTTCTTTTCTTGATTCAACGATTGCTTCTTTAAAATATCCGTAAAATCTAAGTACTTGTTTATCAAGCTTTACCCAGTCAGGCTGGAAATGCTCAGATAAATCTGTATTGAAAGGATTTGAGTGTGTTGTTTGACTTGAGCTTAAAGATATTCCATCCCTAACTTGGACTTTCTCTGGAGTACGAACTCTGGGAATGACAACTGTTGATTTTAATTTAGCCTCATTATTCAGGACTTTTTCATATTGTGTTTTAGATATTTTTTTAAAATCAACTTTGGTTGGATCATGATAGATCAAGTTTCCTGGGAGTTTGGGGTATATAGATGTCATTTTTTATTTTATTTAATAAATATTAATATTTATGCTAAATGTGAGAATATATGAAATTAAAGGATTAATAAAATAATAAGTTACAAATAAAAATTTAAAAAATATATAACAATTTAAATTACAAAAACTAACTAAAACTTTTATTTTAAACTCTAAAAAAATAAGCTTATAAATATAAAAAGAAAAAAATAATTAATTTTCTAAAAAAAAAATTAAATGTAAAAATTTCGTAAAAAAACTTTATTTTATTTTTACATTGATTTTAAATTAAATTCAAGAAAAATTTAAAATTAATTTTAATATTATTGACATTATAACTTTAATTATAAGAAAATCATTAATAAGTACTTACTAGATTATTTTAAAATTCTTAAACAATTTAATTTAATAACCTATTTTTTGATATTCAACAATTTTTTATCATTGTATGCTGTTTTGTTGAATACTGTATTATTTTTATTGTTAGTTGAATCTGGAAAAAATTTTAATGCAAATGCTGCAGTTGTTGTGTTATTAGCAATTTTATTAAATGAATTTATCGCTGGTTCTTTGATTTTGGTTGGTAATCTGGCTCTTGGAAGTTTTGTATTATATATGTTCTTTCCGATTTCTCTTTCAATTTCTTTCTTATCTGGTTTGTGAAAATTGTAATTTTTTGAACTTTCTTCAGTTGTTGAAGGACGTGCAGAAGCTCCCCAATTTTTAGTTTTCATAATTGAATTCGCGAATTTATTCATTTCTGCTAATTCTTCAGTGTGAGCTCTTTCATCAGAAACTTTTTTTTCATTTTTTATTTTTTTATAATTGTTTATTTCTGGATTCTTAAATAAATCAAAGTTATTTATTTTCCTTTCCGCAGCATCAACTTCACTTTCTTCAAACTCTGGTATAAGATCGAGTTTCTCCATTGCAGTCCGCAAGGATGTACCGTATTTGGTATTTAGTTTAATTCCACTTTTGAGATTATTATCAATTAAACCTTCCATTTCATATAAAGTTTCTTCTGAATTATCTTTGGTAAATCCAAAATTCGAAACTGTGTTATTCATTTTCAATGTTTTATAATCCATAAATTTGTTGACTGTATCACCTATAAATCCATTTCTTGCCAAGGCTTGGATTTTATTTAAAGAAGATTGGTTAGATAATTCTATGTTCATATTATCTCGCTATTATTAAGTAATTTTTGTATTTGATATAGAATATTTTAAATAACAAAAAATAAATTTATCAATATCTAATTTATTTTACAACATATTGATTGTATTCGTATTTTGAAAATTTTTGGAATTGTTTAAAGAAATCTTTTCCTCCTGTTTTGATTTTTTCTCCTTCGATAATCGTCACACCAACTTCAGGTGCTAACAAACTATTAAAATTTTATATTAAAAATTTATCATATATTGATTGAAGTATTATATCTTAATTCAAATTTTTTAAAGTTTTAGACTATATTTCTCCAAGAAAATATAAACGAAAAATCATTAAATCATTACTCAAAACTACTTCCTGCAGGTAATATAGAGGCCTTTTCTTTATCAGTAACCGAAATAGTATTTATATCTTTATTATTTAAATGACTGTTCATAGTGTTATTAGTTTGAACTTGAACAAAATTAGTAAAATTGCCTAAATTAGAATTAGGAATTATTGAATTTTCAGCATTACCCTTAATGGGTAATTTTTGTAATAATTTGCTTTTGGATGATGTAATTCTTGAAGCGGGTTGGTCTTTTTTATCGCCAGTTCTTTGATAAACGTTATTACCAATATTATTAGGAGTAATTGTATTCCTTTCTAATACACTAAGTTTGGGGAAGAAAAATTCCCCTTGTTGTCTATCCAGACCAGTTCCTTTTATTAACAAAATTTTTCCTTCGACATCAGTAGTAAAATGCTTATTCTGATTTTCTTTTAATTTTTTCAACATTTCAAGATTTTTCTCATTAATTTCCTATGAGTAAATATTTAAATAAATTTAAAATTTTATATCGATTGAAATAAATAAATAAGATAATTATAATCAAAATACAAACTCAATTTTATATATTCTAATAAAATTTTATAATTTAATAAATTGTAGACTTTTTCTTGAATTCTTTTCATTTTCTTTTCTTCTTCCTCTTTTTTAAGTTGTCTTTCTTTTTCCATACGAACATCTCTAATTAATGTATCTTCAGGAAATTCTTCAATGTTGGAAAGTTTATAATGATGCATATCTTCTTTATAAGGTGGCTTTGGTGTTTATTTAAAATTAATATTTTTATTTAGTTAATTTTCTGATTTAAAAATAGTTATTAATATTTACGTGATGATGATTTTTGTCAGCATGTTCTGCATCAATCTTTATTGTATTTTTTACTGATCTGAATTTATTTTTCGTTTTCGACATGATATCAGAAGTTTTAATCGATTGGTTATCATCATCCTTCTCTCTTGCTAATTCTTTTAGTGGTGGTTTAATCAACTTTAACATAGAAGTTGCAGATCTATCAATTTTTGCACTAGCCTTAAAAGATTATATAAATTTCCTAAAAATAATTTTCAAATAATATAAATGAATTTTAGAAATGTTTTTATATATCTTAAAATCAAATTACAGGTTCTTCGCAAATAGTCCAATCATTTACTCCATAAAATTTATTATCGAAAAAGTATCCAAAATTTTCATCAAAATTAAAATTTGAATTATTATTATTATCATTTGTTCCAAGAAATTCATTTTCAATTAACTCCTGATTGAGAATGTTATTATTCTCTCGTTCTTCCAGTGAAGAATCTTCTTCTAATGTATTAATATCTATAATGGAGCAAGATTTATTAGATATATTGCTTTGAGTTTTTTTAATATTTTTGGAGTCATTCTCTATTCCATTAATATTGTGATTATTGTTGTTATTATTTTTATCCGAATTATTATTTAGTTTAGAATTTGAATTCAAGAAGTGTTTATTTATTTTGTGCTTTTGAAATTGATTCGAAATGTACCTATCATCTCTATCGTATGGTAAATATTCTTCTTTTATGTAAGTGTTTATCATATTTGTTAAATAAGAAAAACATTTTTTAGGAATATTTTCATCAATTTCATTTCTTAATGCTTGCGTCAACGCAAGGCTTAATACTTTATCTATTATGTAAGACACTATTGTTTCTGAATCTAAATTAGATCCCTTCATTCGACTTGGAACATTCGTTTCATTTTTTGCTTTATATATATTTTGAACTAGGTTAGCAAATAATTTTTGCTTATTGTCCATTTAAAATTTTTTTTAATTTTTAAAACTTATCTAAAATTGAAAAATTATTAATTTAATTTTCGGATTAATCGAATCAATTTTTTAATATTTTTTAAAGTCTTTATTGTGATTTCTTTCTCGACATTTCTTGATTCAAATAAGGATTGTACTTAAAAATGATTTTCCAATAATTGTCATTTTTAAGGAATAATCTAAAAGGCAA
>Ga0194116_10008218_pt1 | contig 10626 bp, 4 predicted proteins | sample TA2MahsurfametaG_4_FD_148617 | JGI IMG/M metagenome (GOLD analysis project Ga0194116, IMG submission 148617) | Freshwater microbial communities from Lake Tanganyika, Tanzania - TA2015008 Mahale S9 surface | ecosystem: Environmental > Aquatic > Freshwater > Lake | place: Tanzania: Lake Tanganyika... | reverse complement strand
GCGAAAATCGTTCTGCAGACAATAATTATTTACCAAAAGATGATGAACTAGAAAGAGGCTTTAAATATTCTAGATTAGTCAATAAACAAGCTACTGGGATTCTATATTTCATCGAATCAAAATTGAGAAATAGATCATTACACTCAACAGCAATGCTTGGCCTCAAAAGTTATAGCCTTGAACATGTAATGCCCAAAAAATGGGAGAATAATTGGCCTGCTGTAGAAACACAACAAGAAAAAGACGAAAGAAATGCAGCATTAATGACGATTGGCAATCTTACCATAATTCCTTCATCGTTAAATTCTTCTATTAGAGATTCTAATTGGGAAATCAAAAAGAATGGAACAATCAATCGTCCAGGTCTTATTCAATACGCCAGTGGATTAGAAACTTTCAGTCAATATTTATCTGAGGATATCTGGGATGAAAATAAAATAAATCATCGGGCAAACTTTCTCTATGAAAAAGCAAAAACTATTTGGAAAGTAGATTGAATATTATGCCCCAATTCAATGTAGGAGATATCGTCATTTATGTTAATTCCAATGAAAAAGGAGTTGAATTGAATTACCCAATTACATTAAAGGTAATTTTTAATTTTTATAAAACAAAGTGAATGTAATTGATTGAAAAATGCTTACAAAAGAACAAGTAAAATCGAAGTTACTTAGCTACTGGCAGATTGAGGAATTGAAATTCGTAGCTGAATTTCATAGACCCAAGAAAGAAGACGGCAGTTTTCAGAATCTACCATTTGGCTTTTTTAGAAATCTACGAATCGCTGAAAAGGACAGGACAATTCTTTATCCAAAATACAATGGGTTTGAATACAATCGGCAGGTTAGCTTTCGACAGAAAATTGCAAAAGGTTTTGTTGATGGCCAGCATTATTTAATTGAATTAATTCCAGAGGAGGACAACAAAAGAACACAAAACCCATTTCTTTTAAAAATAGAGAGTATACTTGCTATCGATCAATACAAGTCACCACAGGAATTTATACGTAATTGGTTTTATAGAAAAGGTGAAAATCCAGAAGATGCCTCGACAATTGCATCTCAATTGAAATTAAACGAACTTGAATTATATACACACACTAAACGGTTCATTTTTGAATTAATACAGAATGCCGATGATATGCCACTTGGCAATAATCCGGTTAACATTGAGTTGTATTTGTTGGCCAATCATTTGCTTTTTTTACACAACGGTAAGTATTTTGATAGAGAAGATGTAAAAGCAATATCAGATGCTGCTAAAAGTACTAAAGGTGGAAGCATAACTCAAACTGGGTACAAGGGAATTGGATTTAAGTCAGTGTTTACAGACTCTTTCAGAGTTTATATCAAATCAGGTGATTATTCCTTCAAGTTTGACAAGTTAGCGCCAGTTTATAATGACTTCTGGTCACTTTATGCTGATTACTATAATTCTAAAACGCCACAGGCTAAGAGTGAATTTAAAAGAGAATATCGAGGTCGAGAATCTTTGTTTACAGATATAGACCGCATCCCATGGCAAATAAAGCCCATTTGGGTCAATCGTAATGAATTTCCAGATGAGCTGATGGGTTCACCTTTTTTTATGAACCAACAGGTGGCCATTGCCCTTGAAATAGGTAATACAATTTTTAAGCAAAAGAACTATCATGGGATGATTTCTGGTTTAATGAAAGAACCAAGATTTCTTCTCTTTTTACGGAACACAAGAAGCTTCACTTTCAAATCAATTGAACCAACAGAAAGCATAAGTATTGGAGTAAAAAATAGTAGGTATGGTTTAGATGTTTATCATAATGAGGAGCTATCAGCTTCTTACATTAGGGAGGACTTTATTATAGCCATAGATAATGATGAATTTCAGAAGGCTGGGTTGAATTTCAAACGAAGAGAGCTTGATGGCGGCAAGATTGAATTTTATGATAACAATGGCTTGAGGCTTGAAAACATTCCCGAAAAACTTGGAAGATTACAATCTACCGTTGTATCATTTGCTGCCAAAGTGATAGGTTCTTCAATTGAACAATTAAGTAAGGATGAAACAATACTTTTTAATTACTTGCCGACTTCAGATCAGCGTTTTGAATTTCCTTTTTTGGTAAATGCTGATTTTGTGAGTAAAACTGACCGGGAGTTTATCCAAATTGAGAACAAATGGAATCATTATCTATTTTACCACATAGGAATTAACTGCATTAAATGGATTGCACAGTTAGGGCAGATAGTTAATGACAATGCAGAGAAGAGATTTTTCCCCTACGCAAAAACATATTTAAATCTGCTTCCTGAGACTTTGTTGGATGAAGAAAATGTGGAGCAAAACTCAATCAACAAGTCCTTCAATCATGGAATTAAGTCCGCCTTAGAAGAAGTCCCTTTTATTTTGGATAGTAATGGGGCATTGAAAAAATGCTCTGAAATTTTAATAGATGAAACAGGCATCTCCTTTATCCTTGGGGCATATTTTTTCAAAACCATTTCATCGACTGAGAAGTCAATTCCTCACCTAATAATCGATCAAAGTAAACTCAGAAAAAAGTATTTGAATATTGACAAGTTCACTGCTCATCAACTGAAAGTGAAACTATCTACGGTCGAAAATCAATTGTTCCTGAAGACAACTATAGAGCGGACAAATCAAATACGATATGACAGTTTTATAAAATGGCTCGATGAGTTTAGTTTAAATTTTACCGAAGAATATTTGTGGCTATGTAGTCTTCCAATAGTCAAGCTGAGTGATGGTGTTTTCAGTTTAAACGATGCTTTGAGTAAAAGCAATGTCCTTATACAATCCTCTAAAACGAAATCAATAGATTCTATACTTGAGAAGATAGGGTATGATCTCACTCCTTTTTACATAGATGATTATGCTCATCTGATGGGAAATTTATTGAGAACGGAATCATATCTAAACAAGGATTTAAAGCTGTATGAGAAATTGGCAGCCAACACCAATCTTTCGTTACTCAATCCCACAGAGAAAGCGGTACTTCTCACATTTATTGAGTCTTTAAAAGGAATTGGAGAAGGAAAGTTTGCCAATAACTTGCCACTATTCAATACCCAGGTTGAAAAGGTTGGTTTAAAGCCTCTTGCAAGTCTGATTACCAATAAGTGCGAAGGGCTTCCGAAATGGCTATTGAAATTTGTAATAAATGAAGAAGAAGAAAATGCATTGTCTCAGGAATTTAGGAATTACCTGATTGATGAATCTAATATTCTTGAACTGCTTTTTTGTAATTCAGTTTTGTTTGAAGAAATAACCAATGGTTTGAGTTCAACTGATATTGAATCATTTTATGCCTATGTACTCAAACTTCATAGCGAACTTCCGGCAGATAAAGAACTTTCATACACAGGAATACCTTGGTTGTACGTACCTGCTTTACAGTTATTCCAATTGCCATCAGCTGTATATTGTCCGGATAGCTTATTGAAGTTGACAGCGGAAAAATATCAGGCCATTTGCCCTGTAATTGAAGGCTTAACAAACGAATACATGGCTCATTCACTCTCTTTACCCCTTATTGAGAAGTTTTCTTTAGGATGTAAGAAAGAGTCAATTGCAAAGCTCATAACAAAATCATCGAAACATTCTATTGAACAGACAAATGATTTTCTTGATTGGGCTTCCACAAACGGAGATAATTCTCTATTGGAAGTACTACATTTTCAGAAAGGCGATGATCTATTGACGTTGAATTATGTTGCCAACTGTAAGACATACTACTCTAATGACAAAGAATTAATTGATTTAATTGATGGTAGCCCCATTGGAAAAAGTACCCTCAACTTATTGCCATCTGAACTTTACACTAATACCAGGTCAAAGATAGGTTTAATAGAAGGTGAACAGCTCATTAACCACTTACTTGAAATTGGTTTTGCAACCTTATCGTTTGTATCACAAGTTCGAAAAGTTAAGAATGAGAATACAAGTAGGCTATTTATTGAAAAGTTAGAGAGTATAGATTTATCTTCCGAAATAGTCTACAATAAGGAGAGTGCTGAACATTTATTGTTTGAATTGATTATTGATTTGGGGAAAGAAGATGATAAGTATTTTGATTCGTTAATCTCTAAAATCACAATCGATGGGCATGGCCTTTCAAAGAAAAATATTTCAGATGAAGTTGTGTTTCGATTTGCAGCTACAGATACAATGGCCGAGAGACGTTACGTTTTGAAGTTATCTGAAATTCTACCTTCTTACAAGGATGAAACGGCTGCATTAGCAAAGGTTATCGGAAACTTTGTCGACATAAAAAATACCGGGTCGTTAAGAAAGGTATTTAAATCATCCCAGAAGAGGACAGATGATATTTTCAATGAGCTTCATTCAACACAGGCTGATTATTTATCACCTTATCAAGTTATTTTCCTGTTATATTATCAGGAAGACAAGCCACAATTAGACTTCAAGAATGGTAAGCCTGATTTCAGTGAGTACTATTTTGAAACCAATAAGTCTGAATACGAATCACAGTGTATAGTTTTTATTTCGCTACTATTTGCTCATAAGTACACCTACTTTAAAGGTCGGTTTGATTTTAAAGACCTGACATTTCAAAATACAATCTTGGATAGTGATTTTGCAATAAATAAAGAGTTAGCTCCTGCATGGCTTCAGAAATGGATGAACGATGAGGAAAAGGAATCGAAGTTGTCATTTCTGAATCTCTTAGGTTTAAATAAAGTCGATAGTCCTATTATCATGCTACGTAAAGGGCTTGCTGAAAAAAATAGGGAGGTTTTCCAAAGGGGCTTGGTGAATTTGGATAATTCTATTCTGTTGAGTAATACTATGCTGTGGTTATTGAAATTACAGAATGAAAAAGAGGCCAGCTTCGATAAAATATTTCTGAAGGATTTATATGTCAAAATCGAAGAAAAGAAACTACTGGGTGTCGATACTCCTTTGGCAGTGATGGTTGAGTTAAATCCTGAATCTTATAAATTGATAGTTAAAACTGAGGATAGCATTTTCCATACTTTGAATGATGGTTGGGGGGATTATTCGACAGAGATATTTGCTTCAATTATTGAATCGGGTGGTCATGTAATAAATGATGTATTACCTGAAAGACTGCATAAGGTATTGACATCAACTAATGAGAAAGCACTTATAGAGACGGATAGTGAAAAAACAATAAGCAACAGTACTCTCTTTTCAGAGCCGTATTATACAAAATGGCAGCATTGTGTTCAATGTCCTATTTATATCTATAACGGTGAGTTATTACCTAATAAACTATCGTATAGCAAGGTATTCACAAAGTGCATTTTTCAAGGTAAGGTTTCCGTTGTGTGTGACAGTTATTTCGTTACTTCTGATACAGCAGATGAACTGCCTTATCCGTTGAAAGGGATTCTTCCAAATGATATATATACTGATTTAATTAGAGTAAAGGATGAGTATCAGAATAAAAAACACAAGGAGCAATATGAGGTAAGTTATTCAGATGAAGAAGCGAATGCACTTAAACGACTATTTGGTGATGAAATACCTCGTGGTTTTCATAAAGACCTGAATCTTGCTTCCCTAATTAAAGGATTGATTTATTTGTCGTGTAACGGTTATGACGTAACGGAAGCTGAGGAGAAATTGAAGAATACACACGAATATTCACAATTATATCCGGTTTATAAGGCAGGTGTTGATAGAGAAATTGCAAATGCTCTTATAATTAAATGTAGGTCAGCTAAGTCTGGTTTGCTATACCTCCGTGCATCAAGTTGGCAGGAATTGGATAACTCAAATACCTATTTGTATATACTTACAGGCAATGATAATACTGATTGCCGATTATGTACTACCAGAGAAGAGGTCATACGAGATTCTAAAGCTGATTACAGGGTTTTAAGAATAGAGGCAGGGAATGGGGTTTCAGATATTGATGATATTATTGAAGGCAAGTTTGATCCTGAAAATCTTTGGTTGATTATTCGTATGTCAGACAAAAAGGAGTATAAAGCAATTTTTGAGAAAATTAGAAACAGTGAATCCAGTGATACGATCGGGAATGTCAATATTGGTAACGAATCTGAAGATTAAAATATGCAAATACCCAATCAGCAGCATATAGAGTTTTACGAATGGCAGATAAATGTCATTGAAGAAGAATGGGAGAGATACGCCAATACTTCTATGAAGTTGCTGATTCAGGAAAAGCGCCTGTTTGTTGGCCGCATTTGGGGGCTGCAGGAATCTCATGGTAATGTTGTCCTACGCTTTAAATCAGGCTTAGTTCCAAGGATGAAACAACCCTACGTTCTTTGTATGGTAGGGGCTAAGGCTACTGGCAATTCTTCTGATTGGGATTTCACTTACTTACAATTCAGAATTTCTGACAATCCAAGACTTAGTGGCTTCAATACTGAAATAAAGACGGTAAACTACCTCAAATCCAATGATCCAAAATGGTCCTATGTTTTGGTGAATGGATTTGAGCAGAAATTACTCAGCCAGATTAAAGATAATTATTTGAGCAAGGGCCATCATCCTCTTGTAGTAGTGGCCGAGTCTGACCCGCCTATTGACTATTTGATTAATTTGAAAGACTTTGTTGTAAAAAGTCCTTTTGATGCTATTCTCAATTTAGATGTAACAGTCAATGAAGCCGAATGGTCACCCAATTCATTAGATAATAATAATTCAGTAACTACAACAGTCATTGATTTATTGGATAGGCACAAAACCATTTTGATTCAAGGGCCTCCAGGTACTGGTAAATCTCATTTAGCAGCGGAAATCTGCGAACAGTTCCTTTCAAAAAGGTTGTCAATTTGCGTAACTGCCTTGACCAATAAGGCTTTGATGGAAATAGCAGATAAAGATGGATTAAACGCACCGCTTGACCTGGGAAAAGTGTCCAAAACAAATTTGTCATCAGATGAATTTAAGCTTATACCCAAATTAAAACCGGTCGATGATTTAGCCCCTATACAATGTGAACTTTTACTATCTACCTATTATAAGTTATCTCAAAAGCAAGCCGAATTAGTAGCAGGTAAAAAGCGATTTGACTTATTGATTATTGAGGAGGCTTCACAAGCTTATTTGGCTACAATTGCAATGTTTAGTTCTATCGCAAAAAAGTTATTGATTATTGGCGACCATAAACAGCTTACCCCAGTTGTAAAGCAAAAGGAACAGGCTTATAAAATACACCCTGAGATAGATGGCGTAATCAAAGGCCTTGAAACATTTGCTTTTAATAACAATGACATTTCTAATCGCTTGACTTTTACACGTAGGTTGTCATCAGAGGCTGCAAATCTTACGGCTGTTTATTATCAAAATACTTTGAAAAGTATTTCAAAAGACGAAGGAAATACAAAATTCACTTCCCGGTATTTTGATATATTTCACTCAAATGGTGGTATTTCAATTGCTAAGCTGCCAGCTTCTATGCAAGGTTTCACCGAAAAGGATGTAATCCGTTTTATTTGTCAAATTGGTCATGAAATACTCAGCAGTAATAGCAAAATTGAGATTGCTCTTTTATCTCCCTATATAAAAGTCGAATCAGGCTTATACGAACAGTATAGCCGTTTGTCATCTGATTACAGCAGGGTAACTTTAAATACTATCCATAAAATTCAAGGTCTTACAACGGATGTAACCATTCTATATCTACCATTGAATAATCCATCCTTTGATCTGGATGCGAACCTTTTTAACGTTGCAACGAGCAGGGCTAAAAAGGGTACATTGATTGTAACTTACAAACAAATTGAGTTGCTGACTGGAGCATCTCCGGAAACAATGACGGTTATTCATAGATGTCTTGATGTGTCATCTGAATTTCAAAAAAGATTAAATTCTTTTCTCACTGAATAAATTGAATCACAAATTTCTTTTTTCTTTTAATGTTAAATTTTATTCGTTTAAAAATTTAAAAATTAAAACTGTTTGAAATTTTTATAGACTTGGGTTTTTCAGAAATTCAGAATATAAATTAAGAAATGTATCCACATATCTTTGATAAAATCCAGGTGATTCATTTTCAACATTCATTACTTCATTTGGCTTAATATAAAAGGATTCAATTCTTCGTTTTTCTTGTCCATCAATGAATTGGGGGAGATCAAGTAAACTTTCATTTGAATTTAGGTGACTTCCCAAATTCCTGAAATGATACATGTGGTTGAAGGCAAATAGAGATGGTTTATTTTCCATTTGAATCATGGAATGAGACAGTTCTTTATTATTCCCAAAGGTCTTAAAATATAATACTGATTTGAAAATTTTTTCTTGTTGGGATTGGGTAAGTTGCCAGTGTTTATGATCTTTTGATTTTAAAGATTCATCTGAATGGTCAGTATCAGGAGCCTGAAAACAATAATTACGTATTTTCTTAATGTAATTTATCTTGAGAATCAAGCAATAATTATTTAGTGCATTATTATGGGTATGACTTAAAAGATTAGAAACTGAAGGATTTAAGTTTGTAATAACCATTGGGTTTAAAATCATGTCGTTTCCATTCAATAAATACTTTCCAATTTTCTCACGCCCTGGGTTTACCAAATTGAATTCTGAAAGTACTTTCTCGATTTGTCTAAAGCAATGTGTAGCATATTTTTCTAAATCTCCGTTCAATCTTGCTACTTCAGCTAATCCTGATTCTTTGCGGAGCAAGATTGCAAGTTCACCATTGAATGAGTATTCCATTGAGTCATAATACTCACATCCTTTTCTAAATGCTTCTTTCTCCTTAATAAATTCACTTGTCAAATGTCTCTGATAGAGCCATTCGTTTTCAAACCAATCCTTAATATAATCAATCATTCAATTATTAGTTTTATAAGTTGCATATTGATTCAACAAATTACGATACACCCGATCCTTCCCTTTTACCATTTTTAAAAACTCTAATTTACCTAATATTACAGCTTGTGCATTTTTTTCAGCCTTGCCCAATTTATAATGATGAATTAAGGCTCGTAGATTGCGCACATATGTTCTATTGACATTTAATTTATCATTGACAACAACGCCTGTAACTTCTTGTCGGTTATTTCTTTTTTGTATCCTGGTTTTCGTTTTTTTAATTCGAAAATTATTTTTTCTACCAATTATTTTTCCTAACTCCGAAAAAAACTTATCGTTAAAAATTCTTCTATATCCAGAAAACGTTATATCATCAGCATAACGGGAATAGCTTAATTTATGCTTAACAGAAAAATTTTTCAAGTCCGAATCTAATTTTTCACAACAAATATTTGATACCAAAGGGCTCATTGGCGACCCTTGTGGAAGTACGCCATCCTTGCAGGCTATTCGTGCAATAATTTTTGCCATTTCATCGCTGAAATTGAAAGGTTCGTTTTTCAAACTTTCAACTATGCGGTTCAATTTAATCGATGGAAAAAAATCTTCAAGGTCTATGTTTAAAACATATGTTTTATTGGTATGTGTTTCAGCATTTGAGACAATACTTCTTTCTTTAATAAAGCCGTGACAATTATCATTCGGAGTATAGAATAGTTCTAAAATTTGAGCAATTTTTTTCTGAACTAGTTTTAACTGTTTTGATGGAGCGGATATTTTTCTTTCTTCACCCGATTTTTTTGGAATTGAGAATTCAAAATATTGTCTATTGAGGGATCGATATAAATAAATGAAAGATTTTTTCTCCCATGGTTTTCTATCCTTTCCGTCTTTGGAATTTTGATACATCAGAAAATAGTTATAGGATTCAAGAAAGTCATCGAAAGTCTTTCCCTTTTGCAAAATCACCTTAATTTTTTCTTCTATATTTTCCATTAATAAAATTTATAAAATGGCTGGCCGTTAATTTCTCAAAGTGCGAAGCACCGATTTATCAAAATATAAGCTCTGCTTATATCTCAAAAGATAGAATCTATCGTCAGTCGCTGCGACTGTTTTCAATAGAAACATTTTTAAATGCATTGCGAAACACAACACAGAATCAAATCAATTTCGGCCAGCCATTTCAAAGAACTTCTGCAAACCTACTTCCCTTCCGTGCAATCAACATGCACAGGAAAAAAACTTTGCTTTCCGAAGGTAAAATTATTTGTGTGTAATTGCAAATAAGCTCATCAGCAACAAATATATTTATTTACTATGCAATACATCTGCACAAAATAATTACCTTTGCAGAAATCTTAACTTGTTGCCATGTCCATCACCAAAAACGCCTTACTGCGCTATCTTACCCTCGATCGTTGCTTTCGCAATACCGGCAGGGTTTACATCTTTGACGACCTGCTTCACGAAGTGAACGAGGCGCTGTTGGAAGACGACCCCCGAAGCAGTGGGATCAATACGCGCCAGTTGCGTTCGGACATTCGTTTTATGCGCAGCGAGGCAGGGTACAATGCGCCCATCGAGACCCGGATTTACCGAGGCAAGCAACGAGCCTATTTCTACAGCACCCCGGAGTTTTCCATCCATAACAGCCCCATGACCGAAACCGAAGCCAAGCAGTTTAAGGGCGCCTTGGAATTGCTACAACGCTTTTCGGGTGGACCAGGATTTGAATGGGTGGATGAGATCAATGTCATGCTGAAAAACAAGTTTGGTGGCGGAGACGAAAAAGTGATTTCCTTCGAGTCCAACTTTGACTATACGGGAAAAGAACACATCACT